>Ga0207709_10001669_pt1 | contig 14948 bp, 11 predicted proteins | sample KBSM34metaG_FD_184397 | JGI IMG/M metagenome (GOLD analysis project Ga0207709, IMG submission 184397) | Miscanthus rhizosphere microbial communities from Kellogg Biological Station, Michigan, USA - KBS M3-4 metaG (SPAdes) (version 2) | ecosystem: Host-associated > Plants > Roots > Rhizosphere >...
CGCGTTGCGCGCGAGGTCGACAACGCGCTTCACGTGCGCCATCCACGCCGGGCTGATGTTGTTGTTGGCGTCGGCGTACTGGCTCCACGCGATCGGCAGCCGCACGGACTTGAAGCCGGCCGCCTTGTACCCGTCCATCAGGGCCTGCGTCGGCTCAGGCTGGCCCCATGAGGTAGCGGTCGGGGTCGCTTCGAGCGTGTTGCCCAGGTTGATGCCCGGCACCATCTCCTTGGTCAACTGCACGCTCGTGAGGTCGCGCATGCCGCGTGTTTCTGCACCGGCGTCGCTCGCCGGCCGAAGCGAGGAGTGGCCCGCACCGCCGGCGCATGCCGTCATCGCGGCCGCGAAGGCCAGCGAGGCCATCGCGGTGCCGAGCGTCAGGAGGAATCGATTCGTCATGGTGTGGGCCGCCTCACTTCACCGTCACGACGACGATCGACTTCGGCGGCAGCTCGAGCACCAGGCCCGAGGCGCCCGGCTTCGCGGCATACGGGGCCGGCACCAGGGCCTGCGGATGGTCGAAGGTGTTGTGCGCGTCCATCGCGGCGGCGGTCAGCACGCGGCCCTGTGCGGCGCCCGACAGGTTGGTGTTCACGCGCGCCGGCCGGTCCGGGTCGAGGTTGACGAGCGCGAGCACTGTCGAGCCGTCGGCCGTGCGCGCGGCGGTGAAGTCCACCGACGGCAGCTCGACGTCGCCGCGGCGCCAGCGCGGCGTCTCCACCGATGCCTTCAGCGGCGTGGCGCCCTTGAACGGCTTGTACATGTCGAACACGTGATAGGTCGGCGTAAGCAGCATGCGCGGGCCGTCGGTGAGCACCATCGCCTGCAGCACGTTGACCATCTGCGCGATGTTGGTCATGCGCACCCGGTCGGTGTGCCGCTGGAATATGTTGAGCGACACCGCCGCCACCATCGCGTCGCGCAGCGTGTTCTGCTGCTGCAGGAAGCCGGGGTTGGTGCCCGGCTCGGCGTCGTGCCAGGTGCCCCACTCGTCGACATACAGCGCCACGCGCTTGGCCGGGTCGCGCTTGTCCATCTGGCTCGAGATCTTCGCGATGCGCGTCTCGATGTCCATCGCGATGTGCAGCGTCTTGGCCCAGCGCTCGGCATCGAAGCCGACCGCCGCGCCCTTGTGCTCCCAGCCGCCCGGCACCGTGTAGTAGTGCAGCGTGAGCGCGTCCATGTGGTTGATGGAGCGCTCCATCAGCACGTCGATCAGGTGGTCGTTGCCCGTGCCGTCGCCGGATGCGACGCGGATGACCCCGCCCGACAGGAAGGTGGCGTACTGGTTGTGCAGGTCGGACTGGTACTCGGGCCGCATGTTGCCGCCGCAGCCCCAGGCCTCGTTGCCGATGCCGAAGTACTTGACCTTCCACGGCTTGTCGCGGCCGTTGCGGCGGCGCTCATCGGTGAGGGTGGACTTGCCGCTGGCCGTCATGTATTCCAGCCAATGGCTCATGTGGTGCGGCGTCATCGAACCCATGTTGCCGGCCACGAAGGCCTCGGCGCCGAGCTGCTCGACCAGGTCCATGAACTCATGCGTGCCGACGCGGTTGGTCTCGCCCACGCCACCCCACCAGCGGTTCAGCCGCACCGGACGCTTGGCCGGGTCGCCGATGCCGTCGCGCCAGTCATAGTCGTCGGCAAAGCAGCCGCCCGGCCAGCGCACCACGGGCACTTCGAGACGGCGCAATGCCTGCACCACGTCGTTGCGCCAGCCCCGGGTGTTGGGGATCTTGGACTGCGGGCCCACCCACAGGCCGCCGTAGATGCCGGTGCCCAGGTGTTCGGCGAACTGGCCGTAGACGTCGGGCTCGATGCGCGGGCCCGATGCTTCCTGCTGGAGCGTGAGGCGGGCTTCGACCGCTTCGGGCGGCGCCGCGAAGCTCGCGGATGCACCAGCGAGTGCGAAGGCGCACAGGAGCGCACGCAGGCCGTGCGAGCGCGTGCTGGAAGAAGTGATGGTGGTGTTCATGTCGGGTCTGGATTCAGGCGAGCGAGGCACGGCGGGACGCATGGAACGAACGGCGCAAGCACTTCACGGAACAGCGGCTTTGCATCACTGGTAGTGGCCCATCTTCACTTTCAGCACGCGCGGCTGGGCCGTGAAGTTCAAGCCCCAGTCGACCTGGTCGCCGTTCCAGCGCCGCTCCATCACCCACTTGCCGCTGCTGTCGAAGCGGCCCTCTTCCGCGCTCTCGAGCATCGCGCGGCCGCTGCCTTGCAAGTCGTCCAGGCGCACGCGCGCGTACTGGCCCACGAGCAGGAACTCGTTGTCGGCGATCTGCGCGATCGCCACGCCGCCTGCAGCCGAGCCGGCATGCGGGGGCGACTCCTTCTGGTTGCCGGGCCATTCGCGCTCGCCGAACTGCCACTGGCCAAAGGTGACCTGGGCTTTCCAGCCCTTCATCTGCACGGTCTGGTCGCCGTGGTCGTCGGCTTCCGCAACGCCGTGGGTGCGGCCTTCGAATGCCCAGCGGGCCCACTGGCGCTGCATCGGCGCAAAGGCAGCGAAGACCTTGCCGAAGGGCTCGACCATGGCCTTGTCGCTGTGCTTGGCGCCGAGCGGGAAGTTCGCATAGTCGAAGTAGTCGATGCCGAACGGCGCCACGCCGATCGCGCCGCGGCCGAGCACCAGGTACAGGTAGCGTGCATAGGCCTCGGCATTGCCGATCTCCGGCACGAACAAGGCGTTGTCCGCACGCTGGAAGCGATCGAGCGTGGCGCTCACACGCGCGGACTCGGGCTGGTACAGGTCGGGCGCCTCGATGTCGATGTCCGGCGCGACGGCCTTGTAGATGTCGATCACGTCGTAGGTGGGGCCGCCGCTGGAGAAGTTGTTGTTCCAGGGCTTGGGCGGCTGCTCCAGCGGATCGCGCAGCGCGTTGTTCACGTACAGCGGCAGCTCGTACGCGCCGCGGCCGGCCCGCGCGATCTCTCCGATGTAGCGGGCCACGGCCCAGGCGTGGAAGTACTCGTCGGCATAGTCGCCGTACACCTGGCGCCAGGTGCCGGACGCGGGGGCTCCGGGCACCGGCGACTTCTTGCGCGCCAGCACCTGCGGCGGCACGGCCTGCTCGAATGCGGCCTGCGCCTTCGCGCCGAAATCGCGCACGAGGCCGAAGGTGCCGACCTCGTTTTCAACCTGCACCAGCAGCACGGTGTGCTGCTTCTCGTCGATCTTCTTCAGGTGGCCCATCAGCGCGACGAATGCGCGCTTGTCGGCCTTGAGCGTCTCTTCGCCGAAGGGCGACAGGCAATAGCTGTCCTTGCCCTCGCGGTCGATCATGCGCGGGAAGCGCTTGTTGTCGAACTTGACCCAGGCCGGCGTGTACTGCGGGCTGGTGTTCTTCCAGGTGCCGAACCACAGCAGCACGACGTGCAGCTTGCGCTCGCGCGCCTCGCGCACGAGCGTGTCCACGAAACTGAAATCGAAGCGCCCTTCCGCCGGCTCGATTTGCTCCCACGCGATCGGCACTTCCACGGTGTTGGCGTGGATGTCCTTCACCGCGGGCCACACCTTCTCCAGCGCCTTCGGGTAGTTGCTGGAGTTGTGCACCTGCGCACCCAGCATGAGGAACGGCTCGCCGTCCACCATCAGCGCGTGGCGGCCGTCCCGCTGCACGACGTGCGGATGGCCGGCCGGAGCGGCCATGGCGAAGGCCACGGGGCAAAGGGCGACCAGCGCGGCCTTGCCCAAGACACGAAAGATACTGCTTGGCATGTCAATCAACGCAAAGCCGCGCCCCACTGGCCTACGGCTGTCGCTCGTCTCCTCATTCTCTGCATCGTCTTCAGGTGTTCTGGTCGCACGGCGGATCCTTCGAGGGACCTCCTGCTTGCGATTGCACGGCAGACTAAAGAGTTGTTCATCGACTCACCTGACCATGCGCTAACGAACTTCTATCGGCTGCAGTCGAGTTGGCAAAAACGCCACCCAGTGCGGCGCGGTTAGAAGCTCGTTAGGCGTTCCCGCGAGGATCGCGTTACCGTGCGCGGCGCAAACGCGAGGAAAGAAGGAATAGCAGTGCGGAACATTCGTCAGATGACCTTGGGCTTGGCCCTTGGCATGTATGCCGTGGCAGCCAACGCGGGCGGGCCGGCGTTCAGGGAGGTGCAGTTGGACCTGTCGCGTGCGACGGTGCCGATGGACAGGTTCTTCGATCATTCGGTGGGCGCCGACTACCCCGGCACCACGGGGCGGGCTGAAAACCTGGCGCAGCTGAAACTCGCCGTGGAAGAACTCGGGTTCCGCTACGTGCGCTTCCACGACATCTTTCACGACGCGCTGGGCACGGTGCGAGAGGTCGATGGCCGCATCACCTACGACTTCACGGCCATCGACAAGCTCTACGACGCGCTGCTCGCACGAGGCATCAAGCCCTTCGTCGAACTCGGCTTCACGCCGGGGGTGATGACCACCTCCAAGCAGACGATCTTCTACTGGAAGGGCAACACCTCGCATCCGAAGCCGGGTCCGTGGGCGGACCTGATCGATGCGTTCATGCGCCACCTGATCCAGCGCTACGGTGCCAAGGAAGTGCACACCTGGCTCTTCGAAGTGTGGAACGAGCCCAACCTCGACGGCTTCTGGGAGCGCGCGGACCAGAAGGCCTACTTCGAGCTGTACGCATCCACGGCGCGCGCGATCAAGCGCGTCGACCCCGCCCTGCGTGTCGGCGGCCCCTCCACCGCAGGCGCTGCCTGGGTGCCGGAGCTCCTCGCCTACGCCAAGACGAACGGCGTGCCCGTCGACTTCGTCACCACACACACCTACGGCGTCGAGGAAGGCTTTCTCGACGAGTTCGGCCAGTCCGATCGCAAGCTCTCGCCGAACCCGGAGTCGATCGTCGGCGACGTCAAGCGCGTGCGCGGCGAGATCGAGGCGTCGGCCTTCCCGGGGCTGCCGCTGTACATCACCGAGTGGAGCACCAGCTACAACCCGCGCGATCGCGTGCACGACAGCTACATCAGCGCCCCGTGGATCCTGACCAAGCTGCGCGGCACGCGCGGCCATGCGCAGGCGATGAGCTACTGGACCTACAGCGACCTGTTCGAGGAGCCCGGCCCGCCCAACGCTCCGTTCCATGGCGGCTTCGGCTTGATGACCCGCGAAGGCGTGCGCAAGCCCGCGTGGTTCGCCTACAAATATCTCAACGGCTTGCGCGGCAAGGAAATCCCGACCACCGACAGCCGCGTGCTGGCCGCCGCCGATGGAAAGAAGACCGCCGTGCTGGTGTGGGACTGGCGTGACCTCGAGCAGCCCACGAGCAATGGCGTGTACTTCGGCAAGCCTGTGCCGGCCGTCGATTCGGCTGCCGTCAAGTTGAACCTGAGCAGCCTCGTCACCGGCAGCTACCGGCTGCAGGTCTACCGCACCGGCTACAAGGCCAACGACGCGCAGACGGCCTACCTCGAGATGGGCTCGCCCAAGGAACTGAGCGCGGAGCAGTTGAAGAAGCTGCAAGCACTGACGGCTGACAAGCCCGAGGTCAGCCGCGTCGTTCGCGTGGGCCGCGACGGCAAGCTGAAGTGGACCCTGCCGATGCGCAGCAACGACATCGCGCTGGTCACGCTGGAGCCGGTCAAGCCTTGAGGCCGGTACGCGCCGGCCACCATGGTCTGACGAGGTAGATACAGCGCCTCGTTGGATCATGGCCAGGCCGGGTCGTGTCAGGTCGGATTCTTTGCCGCAGCGAGCGATGCCTGGATCGTCTCCTGCTCGACGAGGCCCTGGTATTGGCGTTCGAGCTCGATGAACACCGAGTGAGAGACGTCCCCGACCAGCAGGCGGGACTCCGTGTCGAAATTGGACAGTTGGCCGCGAATCGACAACTGGAACGGATCGTTCGAGCGGTCCATCACGGCGACCGCCATCTTCGAACGCAGCGCCGCGAGATGATCGTCGGACCAATCGGTGACGATGGATTCGAGCTGGCGCAGGGATGCGGACAGGACGTCCACCCGCACCTCCGACATCGCCTTCAGGCCCTGGGTGGCCAGCGCACGTTCGAAGTAGCCAAGGTGGCGCATCACCTGCCGGCTCGACCGATGCGCATCGAGCAAGCGCTTCAGTGCGGTCCGAAGCGGCGCGGCTTCTGCCATCACGGGGTCAGGCGCCGGCGGCTTGGCATCGGCCCCGGCCGCGGCCGCGGCAACCCGGATGTGCAGGTTCTTGCCGTCGCGCTCCAGCCTGACATCGCTCAAGAGGAGGCGCGACACGCAGCGAAACGGCGCAAGCAGGACAGCGCCGATGCCCCAACGACGGGACGCTGGACGCCGTTTAGGCGGCGGATCAGCGACAAGCTGCCTAAGAGCGGTTGCCTGACGGTGAAAAGCAAACATCTGAGTACACCGGGCGGTTGTTGCTCCGGCTAGTGTGTCCATGTGTTTCAACGAAGGCATGACGGAACCATGACCAAAGCCCGACGCAGCCCCACCACGTGACGATTTCACGTGTCCGCGACGGGCGTTACACTGCCCCGCGACCAATGATGAGGGGGACATCGCTTGTCTGGCGAGCCTACTGGACACCAACAGCTGCTCAAGGACATCAACCGGATGGCCTTGGTGCGCTCCTTGTGCGCGAAGCCCGGCCAGTCGCGTGCGGACCTGGCCGCGGCCGTTGGCCTGACGAAGTCCACCGTCACCATGCTCGTGCGCGAGCTGCTGGCCGAAGGCTGGCTCCTCGAGCGCGAGGTCGTCGCCACCGGCGACCTGGGCCGCCGCCCCACCCCGCTGTTCATCGACCCCTCGCGCCTGCTGCTCATCGGCGCCGAGGTGGGCATCGACTCGGTGCGCGTCGTGGCCACCTCGCTGACCGGCGAGGTGCTCGCGCGCGTCGTCGCGGGCTACGGGGCCAGCAAGAGCGCCAAGGCCCGCATCGGCAGCCTGGCCGCGGCCATGATCAAGGTGCGCCGGCAGCTCGACGAGCACGAGCACCGCATCATCGGCATGGGCGTGGGGCTGCCCGGCGGCGTCGACGAGGCGCACGGCTTCCTGCACCTGGCGCCCAATCTCCAATGGCGCGACGTGCCCGTCGGCGCCCTGCTCGTCGAGAAGCTGGCGGATTCGCCGCTGGCGGGCATTCCGCTCTACCTGCAGAACGAAGCGGACGTGGCGGCCCTCGGCGAGATGGAATTCAACCCGTCGCAGGCCACCGACCCGCTGCTGTACCTGAGCATCAACCAGGGCGTGGGCGCGGGCGTGATCGTCGGCGACCACCTGCTCACCGGCCACCGCGGCTTCGCCGGCGAGGTGGGGCACATGGTGCTGCAGATCAACGGGCCGCAGTGCTCGTGCGGACGCCGCGGCTGCGCCGAGGCGATGATCGGCATGCGCGCCATGCTTCCCGCCACAAGGCAGGAGCCCGACTCGCCCATCAGCGAGATCGAGCACAGGCTCGCCAAGCAGGACAGCGACACGATGCTTGCGGTCAAGAAGGCAGGCAGCTACCTCGGTGTGCTGCTGCAGAACATCGCATCGGCCTACGACCCGGGCTGCATCGTGCTCGGCGGCTGTGTTGTCGAGCTCGGCGACGTCTTTCTCGAGCCGGCGCTGAAGACGCTCAACGACTATTCATCGGCCGCCAACCTGGAGCCGCCCGACGTGCGGGTCTCGCGTTTCGGCGCCGATGCGGTGGCGATCGGCGCAGCCGCGCTGGCACGCTATCGCCTGACCCGCCCGCTCAACAACCATCGCGGCGTCGCGCGAGAAACGCAGTGAGCTGAAGACTGGGGCCCCAAGCCACGCCGTGACGGCGCATGGCTTGTGTGCATGCCGCCGCGTGCACAGCCTCTGCGCTCGCACGCCTTCATTTCATTCGACGGCGCCTCGCAGCTGTCGCGCAGCCGGCATCCCAATGCCTCGAAACGGACCTCCGCGCACGCGCAGTGTGTCACCGCGCGTGCGACGTGCGGATCAGTGTTTCCACCTCTTTCGTTAGTTCACCGGTCGAATCAATATCGCACCAAAACCAATAGCGAATCGACGGTCACTGCAAAGGCCGCTTCCTGAGTCGGGTTTGAGCTGCCGACCTGGGGCGGCGACTACGGGCAGCTCGACATGGGCGTGCAGCACAAGGCCACCGAGCGGCTGACTCTCGCGTTCGAGGCGCAGAACCTCACCGATGCGCTCTACAAGACCTGCATGCAGCAAGGCATCGGACTGAAGGAACGCGCCCCTTTCTACACCGGACGACGCTATACCTTGCAGATGCGCTATTCATTCTGATCACCGTCACTCGCGGGCCATGCCGTGCCCCCTCAACCAACGACGGCGCCCGAAGGCGCCACCTTGTCTCACCCTCTTGCAGGCCTCGCGGCCCCGCGAACACTCCCCCTGACATGACACCCACCACACACCGCCTGGCCTGGGCATTCGTCGCAGCCCTGACGCTGGCATTCCATCTGCCGCTGACAGCGGCCACCAACCAGCCCGGCATCGGCAACGCCGCCGAGAGTCCGCGCCAGAGAACCCGCATCGACGACGGCTGGCGCTTTGCCTTCGGGCATGCGACCGACCCGTCCAGGGATTTCGGGCATGGCACGCGCCCGTTCTTCTTCGCCAAAGCCGGCTACGGCGACGGCCCGGCCGACGCAGCGTTCGAGGACCGCGCGTGGCGCCAGCTCGACCTGCCGCACGACTGGGCGGTGGAACTGCCCTTCGACCCGCGCGGCAGCACGAGCCATGGCTCCAAGGCCATCGGCCGCGCCTTCCCGGAAAACAGCGTGGGCTGGTACCGGCGTGAGCTGTCCATCCCCGCCTCCGCCAAGGGCCGCCGCATCGCGCTCGAGTTCGACGGCGTGTTCCGCGACAGCGTGGTGTGGGTCAACGGCCACTACCTCGGGCGCGAGGCCAGCGGCTATTCGAGCGTGCGCTACGACATCACCGACTACCTGCACTACGGCGGACGCAACGTCGTCGCCGTGCGAGTGGACGCCAGCGGCGAGGAAGGCTGGTGGTACGAAGGCGCCGGCATCTACCGCCACGTGTGGCTCACGCAGACCGACCCGCTGCGCGTGGACCAGTGGGGCACCTTCGTGCGTTCGACGCTCAAGGACGGCCACGCCGATGTCGCCGTGGATGTGACGGTGCGCAATGACGGCAAGGAGACGGCGCAGTTCCGCCTGGAGCAGGTGCTCACCGATCCCGACGGCCGCGTGGTCGCGCGCAGCGTGTCGGGGCCGCAGCGGGCAGGTCCCGACGGCACGGTCAACGTCGCGGCCGCGCTCAAGGTCCCCAAGCCTCGGCTGTGGTCGCTCCAGACGCCGCAGCGCTACACGCTGACCACGTCCGTGCGGCAGGGCGAGCGCGTGGTGGACCGCTACGACACGCCCTTCGGCATCCGCACGATCCGCTTCGATCCCGACAAGGGCTTCTTCCTCAACGGCGAGCACGTCAAGCTGCACGGCGCCAACAACCACCAGGACCACGCCGGCATCGGCATCGCCCTGCCCGACGCGATGCACGAGTTCCGCCTGCAGCGCATGAAGGCGATGGGCGTGAACGCCGTGCGCTCGGCACACCACCCGGCCACGCCGGAGTTCCTCGATGCCTGCGACCGCCTGGGCATCCTCGTCATCGACGAGCACCGAATGATGGGCACCGCGCCGCAGTTGCGCCATGAGATGGAGCGCATGGTCCGGCGCGACCGCAACCACCCGTCCATCATCCTCTGGTCGGTCGGCAACGAAGAGTGGGCCATCGAGAACACCGAGATCGGCACACGGCTGGCGAAGGAGATGCAGACCATCGTGCACCGCATGGACCCGACCCGCCCGACCACCCTCGCCGCCTCGTCCTCCGGCCAGGCCGAAGGCACTTCCGTCGGCTCCGAGGTGATCGGCTTCAACTACAAGGCGCAGCACGACATCGACGCGATGCACAAGCGCTTTCCCGACCGCGCGATGCTGCTGACCGAGGAAGGCCTGACCCACGCCACGCGCGGCATCTACGCCGACGACCCCGAGCACGTGCACGTCGCCGCCTACGACAGGCGCTCGGGGGGCACGAGCACCGCGTCGCTCGCGGAGAGCTGGCGCTTCAATGCCGAGCGCGATTTCCTCGCCGGCCTCTTCGTGTGGACCGCCTTCGACTACCGCGGCGAGACCTCGCCCTACGGTTGGCCCGCGGTGTCGTCGCAGTTCGGCATGCTGGACACGACCGGCCTGATGAAGGACAGCGCCCAGTACCTGAAGGCGGCGTGGACGACAGCGCCGATGCTGCACATCCTGCCGCACTGGAACTGGCGCGGCCGCGAAGGTCAGCCGATCGACGTGCGCGTGTATGGCAACACCGACGAAGTGGAGCTCCTGCTCAACGGCACCTCGCTCGGACGCAAGCCGATGGCGCGCTACGCGCAACTTCAATGGACGGTGCCCTATGCGCCGGGCAGCCTCACCGCACGCGGCTGGCGCGACGGCAAGCTCGTCGCCACCGAGACGCTCGCCACCACCGGCGACGCCGCCTCGGTGCGACTGTCGGTCGACCGCGAGCGCCTGCGGGCCGACGGTGTCGACGTGGCCGTCGTGAGCGCGAGTGTCCTCGACAGCGAAGGCCGCGTCGTGCCCACCGCGGGCCAGCGCCTGCGCTTCGATGTCACGGGGCCCGCCCGGCTCATCGGCATGGGCAACGGCGACCCGGGTTCCCACGAGGCCGACAAGCCCACGGCGCGCCAGCGCTTCACCATCACCGAAGACTGGCGCCTGAAGGGTGTCACCGACCGCGGCGCGGCGACGGCCTTCATCGGCACGGCAGACACCTCCGGATGGCGCGACCCGTTCCAGTGGGTGCCGGACGACCAGCGCCCGGCCGACACGCCCTTCAACGTCCTGCGCGCACGCGTCGCGCGGCCCGCCGTGGCTCCGGGCGACCGGCTCGCGCTGTTCCTTGGGGACGTGGCGCCAGGCCAGCAGGTGTTCGTCGACGGCGAGCCGGTCACCCCCCGCCGGGAGAACGGCTTGCCGGTGGTGGACCTCGACCCCGCGCGCCTGCGCGACGCCGTCCTCGTGACCTATGCCTTCCCGACGCCGCCGGGCGGCTTGCGCGCGCTGTTCGACAGGACGGGCACGGCCTGGGCCTTTCTGCGCGTGACGACGCCGGCCGGCCCGTGGGAGCGCAGCGTCTTCAATGGTTACGCGCAGCTGATCCTGCAATCCATCGGCGAGCCCGGCACGGTGAGCATCAGGGCCAGCGCCGACGGACTTGCCAGCGGCGTCGTGGAACTCCAGGCGCCCAAGGCGCCGTGACGGCAATGCTCGACGGCTGGCCACCTCCGGCCGGCCGCCGTCGAGCCCTCTAGGTATTTACGTTACTTTAGTTGGTTCGATGCCCCAACTAAGATACGACAAAAGGCCTGAGGCGGCAGTCATACGGCCGTCCAGGGCGCCCCGGCATTGGAGACAAGTCGAGTGAATTACGCTCAAGCGCAGAGAAACTCAGGCAAGAACCTGACAGGCATCGGCATCGTGCTCGCATTGCACGTGCTGATCGTCTGGGCCTTGATGAGCGGCCTGGCACGCAAGGTGATCGACGTCATCAAGCCCCCCGTCGACGTCAGGGTGATCGAGGAGATCAAGAAGCCTCCCCCACCACCGGAAATCGTGACGCCGCCGCCCAAGCTGGAGGCTCCGCCGCCGCCGTTCGTGCCACCGCCGGAAGTCCAGATCGCGACCCCGCCGCCGCAGCCGACGATCACCGTCAAGCCGATGGAAGCGCCTCCCCCGCAGGAATTCCATCCTGTGCCGCCGAGGGTCGAGGCTGCACCCCAGGCGGCAGCGCCGGGCCCGGTGAATGTTCGCGCGGTGTGCAGCAAGATGCCCCAGCCTGAGCTGCCGGCTCTCAACATCAGCGGCCAGGTCACGATGATCGCGAAGATCAGCATCCAGGGCGGCAAGGTGACGGGCGTCGAGGTGGGCCAGTTCCGCGGCACCACCGATCGAAGGGCACAGCGCCTGCTCACGCAGGCCGTCGAATCGGCGATCCGCGAATACCAATGTGCGGGCGACGCCCAGGCAGCCCAGGAGTTCGTGTTCAACATCGAGTGACGCCAACCCTTCACCTTGCCGCGCGGATCACCAAGCCCCGATGCGGCCCAACCAGACTTTGACCTTCGGCTCTTCAGGAGACACGCTCCATGTTCAACCGCATCAACCGAACCCTCGCCGCAGCGGCGCTCACCCTCGCCGCTTCGCTCGCCGTGCCGGCGGCACACGCACAAGCTCCCGCCAGCGCGCCCGAAGCCACGACCGCATCGGCATCGGCGGCGCCAGCTCCCATTGCTCCCGCACCGGTCACCAGCAAGGAGACGGTCGACAACCCCTACGGCATCAAGGCGCTGTGGGCGCAGGGCGACTTCGTCGCCAAGGGCACGCTGTGCATCCTGTTCATCATGTCGCTGGGCAGCTGGTACATCCTCATCACCAAGCTGTTCGAGAGCATGAAGATCTCCGGCGAAGCCAAGGCCGCGCGCAAGGACTTCTTCAAGAACGCGAGCCTCGGCGATGCCGCCCAGACCCTGAAGCCAGGCAGCGCCTTCCGCTTCATCGCGGAGTCGGGCATCGAGGCCGGTGAACACCACGAAGGCGCGCTCACCGAGCACATCGACCGCAACACCTGGGTGACGATGAGCGTGCAGCGCTCGGTGGACGACGTGCAGTCGCGCCTGCAAGACGGCCTGGCCTTCCTCGCGACCGTGGGCTCGACCGCGCCGTTCGTGGGCCTGTTCGGCACGGTCTGGGGCATCTACAACGCACTGACCGCCATCGGCATCGCCGGCCAGGCGTCGATCGACAAGGTGGCGGGCCCCGTGGGTGAGGCGCTGATCATGACGGCCATCGGCCTCGCGGTCGCGGTGCCCGCGGTGCTCGGCTACAACTGGCTGGTGCGCCGCAACAAGGTGACGATGGAAGCCGTCCGCGGCTTCAGCGCCGACCTGCACGGCGTGCTGATGGGCAGCCGCGCCGCCGTCCGCCGGGCGGCTTGAGGGAGCCCATGCCATGGCAATGAGCATCGGATCGGACAGCGGCGACGACGAGGTGGTCTCCACCATCAACACGACCCCCTTGGTGGACGTGATGCTGGTGCTGTTGATCATCTTCCTGATCACGATCCCGGTGGTGACGCAGACCGTGCCGCTGAACCTGCCCAAAGAGACGAACATCGCGCGGCAGACCAAGCCCGAGAACATCGAGATCTCGGTGAACAAGGACGGCGACGTGTACTGGAACGCGCAGCTCGTGCCCGACAACGAGGCGCTGTTCCAGCGGCTCAAGAAGATCGCGACGATGACCCCGCAGCCCGAGGTGCACATCCGCGGCGACGAGAAGAGCCGCTACGAGAGCATCGGCCGGGTGATCTTCGCCTGCCAGCGCGCGGCGATCCTCAAGATCAGCTTCGTGACGGAGCCGCCGGCGAAGGGTTGAGCGACTTCAAGACACTGGCGACATCCAATCTCCGTTCGGGCTGAGGTATCGAAGCCCCCACCCGCTGACGCGCGGCTTCGATACCTCAGCCCGAACGGGTTACTGGGAAGAATCTGAGATGGCAATGAACCTGAGTTCCGGAGGCGGCGAGCCGGAGGTGATGATGGACATCAACACCACGCCGCTGATCGACGTGATGCTGGTGCTGCTGGTGATGCTGATCATCACCATCCCGATCCAGCTGCACACGGTGAACCTGAACATGCCCGCGGGCAACCCGCCGCCGCCGACCAAGGAGCCGGTGGTGGTGACCATCGACATCGACTTCGACGGCACGGTGTTGTGGAACGGCGAGGCGCTGCCCGACCGGCCCACACTGGAAAACAAGTTGGCACAAACGGCCGCTCAACCGGACCAGCCGGAAGTGCACATCCGGCCCAACAAACTCGTTGAGTACAAGTCGGTGGCGATGGTGCTGGCCAGCGCCCAGCGGCTTGGAGTGACCAAGCTGGGCATGGTCGGCAACGAGCAATTCGTCAAGTAAACGTCCCGTCAACGTCACTGTCCCTGTCACCACCGGCGAACGCCGGGGTCCATCGCTGCGGCATATGGCGCCACGATGGATCCCGGCGTTCGCCGGGATGACGAATCTGAGAGATCGAATTCCATGACTCTTCTGAAGACCCTGGCCGCCACGGCACTCGTGATCGCTCTGAGCGCCCAGGCCCAAGAAGCCGTCCGCCCCGAAGTGGGCCGCCCGCTGCAGGCGGCGCAGGAACTCATCAAGGGCGGCAAGTACAAGCAGGCGCTGGACAAGCTGCGCGAGGCCGATGCGGTCGGCGGCAAGAACGCCAACGAGGGCTACATGGTCGAGCGCATGCGGCTGGCCGCGGCCAGCGGCGCGGGCGACGTGGAGACCGCTGCCAAGAGCTTCGAGGCCGTGCAAGGCCGCGTGAGCGGGGCCGACAAGCTGCGCATGATCGAATCCATCACCGGCTCCTACTACCGCGCCAGCCAGTACGCGAAGGCCCAGCAATGGGGCCAGCGCTACTTCAAGGAAGGCGGCACGAGCGGGGCGATCCGCACGCTGCTCATCCAGAGCCAATACCTGTCGGGCGACTTCGCCGGGGCCGCGCGCGAGCTCACCACCGAGATCAAGCAGGCCGAGGCCGCGGGCAGCACGCCGGGCGAAGACCGGCTGAAGCTCTTGGTCAACGCCACGCTCAAGATGAACGACACCAACGGCTACGTGTGGGCGCTGGAGCGGCTGGTCACCTACTACCCGAAGAAGGACTACTGGGTCGACCTCCTGAGCCGGCTGCAGCGCAAGCCCAACTTCAGCGACCGGCTGGCGCTGGACACCTACCGGCTCAGCCTGGCCACGGGCAGCATGACCCAGGCCAACGACTTCATGGAGATGGCGCAGCTGGCGGTGCAGGCGGGCAGCCCCAACGAAGCCAAGCAGGTGCTGGACAAGGGCTTCGCGGCCAACATCCTCGGGGTGGGGCCTCAGGCGGACCGGCA
>Ga0207709_10001671_pt1 | contig 14945 bp, 17 predicted proteins | sample KBSM34metaG_FD_184397 | JGI IMG/M metagenome (GOLD analysis project Ga0207709, IMG submission 184397) | Miscanthus rhizosphere microbial communities from Kellogg Biological Station, Michigan, USA - KBS M3-4 metaG (SPAdes) (version 2) | ecosystem: Host-associated > Plants > Roots > Rhizosphere >...
GTGTGCCACCTGCGTCAGATCAACGGCCATCGTTTCCGCTCCCAGCGTTTTCCGGCGTTGGCGTAGCCGCCCCCGGGTTCGGGGGTCGGCGCGGCGCCGAACTCTACTGGCCGTTGTTGTTCAGGTAACCCGCCCTTCGCAGCGCCAGCCAGATGGCGCCCCCGGGGATGACGATGCCGCCGATGCCGAAGACCAGGAAGGCGGTGAACGAGGAGATGTGGTCGACCATCCAGCCGAAGTTCTGGCCGAAGAACCCGGTGATGAGGGTCAGCGGGACGAAGATGCTCGCGAGCACCGTCAGCCGGGTCGCGATGGTGTTCAGGCGGTTCGACGTCGCCTGCAGGTGGACGTTGAGCGCCTCGGCGAGCAGCTCGCGGCAGTAGGCGATGAGGTTGACGGCCAGCACGAGGTCGTCGCGGATGTCGGCGAACGGGTGGTGCGCCTGCCCGGAGCCGATGCCGAGCACGCGCTCGATCGCGCCGGCGCCCGTCTCCAGCATGTCGCGCTGGGGCACGATCACCTGCAGCAGCCGGAACAGGCGGCCGCGCATCATGACGATCTGCCGCCGGTCGGCCTGCGTCGGGTGCTCGAAGGCGGCCTGCTCGAGGCTCGTGACGGTCGCCTCGATGTCGCGCAGGAAGGTGAGGACGCTCTCGGAGAGCGCGTCGAGGATGCGGTAGACGAGCTCGTGGTCGGAGTGCGCGTGCGCCCGGCGGACGCTCTCGAGCGGCTCGCACCGGCCCTGGTGCACGGTGACGATCCGGCCGTGCGCGAGGTGGATGTGGACCTCGACCGCCGCGAAGCGTCCCTCGCGATGCTGGGCGCCGTAGAAGACGATCAGCAGACGGTCGCCGTAGTCGTCGATCTTCGCGCGCTGCCCGAACTCCTGGCTGTCCTCGACCGCGAGCGGGGGGAGGCCGAGGATCTCGCCGAGCTCTTCGAGCTGGTCGTCGGCCGGCGAGTCGAGGTCGAGCCAGAAGAACTCGCCCGACGCGTTGAGCCGGCGGATCTCCTCGGCGTCGTATCGGTCGATGACGTGCATCCGACGCCGCGAAGGTACTCGCGGCGCCGGATGCGACCCGGGGGAGAGGCCGGGAAGGGCTAGCCGTGGACGATCTCGGGGACCGCGTCGCCCGCCGGCGCCGCGACGGCTGCGTCCGCGGCGGCCTCGGTCGCCGGGACCTCGGCCGGGGCGGGCTTGTCGGCGATGAGCATCCAGGTGACGAGGGCGCCGAGCGCCGCGATGACCGCGGCGATGCGGAGCCCGTTGTTCAGCGCGTAGACGTAGGCGTCCTGGACGGCCGTGCCGACCTGGCCGCCCACCTGGGCGCCGCCGGCGCCGAGGGAGTCCGCGAGCTTGCTGCGGGCCGACTCCGGCAGGTTCGGCAGGAGGCTGTCGAGGCGGCCCTTGCCGAGCCCGGTCACGAGCGCGCCCATGGCCGCGACGCCGAACGTGCCGCCGACCATGCGGCTCATCGACAGGATCCCGGACGCGACGCCCGCCTTGGCCGGCTCGACCGCGTTCATGGCGGCCGTGCTCATCGGCGACATCACGAGGCCCATGCCGAGGCCCATCAGGACGAACGCGCCGACGAGGAAGCTGTAGCTCGTGTCGGGCGTCAGGTGGCCCTGCCAGAACAGCGACGCGGCGACGATCAGCAGCCCGAGCGTCATCAGCGGCTTGGGGCCGATGCGGTCGGTCAGGCGCCCGGCGATCGGGCCGGCGAGGATGATCACCGCGGTCGACGGCAGGAACCGGACGCCCGCCTCGAGCGGCGAGTAGCCCTTGATGTTCTGCATGTAGAGCGCGAGGAAGAAGAACATCGCGAGCATCGCGAACGACACGATGAAGGCGACGATGTTCGCGCCGAGGTAGGACCGCGACCGGAAGAAGCGGAAGTCGACCATCGGCTCGGCGCTGCGCGACTCGGCGTACGCGAACCCGATGGCCGCCGCGATCGACACCGCGAACAGGGCGATGATCGACGGCGAGCTCCAGCCCCACGAGTTGCCCTCGACGAGCGCGAGCACGAGCGCGCCGAGCGCGACGGAGACGGTGAGGACGCCGGGGATGTCCACCTGGTGGCTCGAGGTCTCGTCGCGCGACTCGCGCGTCGCGGCCAGCGTGACCCACACCGCCACGGCGGCGACGGGGACGTTGAGGAAGAAGATCGACTGCCAGGAGACGTTCTCGACGAGGAAGCCGCCGACGACGGGGCCGATGGCGAGCGCCATCGCGCTCACACCCGCCCACGTGCCGATCGCGCGGCCGCGCTCCTGCGGCGGGAAGGCGTTGGAGATGATCGACAGGGTCGCGGGCATCATGAACGCGGCGCCGACGCCCTGCGCGGCGCGGCCGGCGACGAGCCAGGCCTCGCTCTGCGAGAAGCCGATGAAGGCGCTCGACAGGCCGAAGACGACGACGCCGAACAGGAACATGCGCCGACGGCCGAAGATGTCGCCGAGGCGGCCGCCCGTGACGAGCAGGACGGCGAACGAGAGCGTGTAGGCGTTGACGGTCCACTCGAGGCCGGAGATCGAGCTGTGCAGATCCTTCTGGATCGACGGCAGCGCGACGTTCACGACCGTGTTGTCGAGCATGATCATGAAGAGCGCGAAGCACATCGCGCCCAGGGTCCACCAGCGGCGGTTGTCGTCGGTGATGGCGGAACGGATTCGGGTCATGGGCGGTGGGGGAGGTCGGAGAGCGCGGCCATGAGGCGGGTCCGCTGCTCGGGGGTGAGAGAAGAGGTGAACTGCTCGAGGCCTTCGAGGCGGGCCTCGATGATGCGGCGGGCGACGTCGCGGCCGGCGTCGGTGATCCCGATCCGCTTCATCCGCCGGTCCTGCTCGTCCTCGCGGCGCTCGAGGTAGCCGCGACGCATGAGCGCGTCGACGGTCCGGCTGCCGCCGGGGAAGGACAGGCCGAGCTCCTCGGAGACCTCCTTGACGGAGAGCTCGCAGCCGCTGTCGGCCAGGACGCCGAGCGCCTTGACGTGCGACATGGAGAGGTCGAGCTCGTCGAGGAGGGCGAACATCGTCCGGCTCTGGCCCTTCATGAGGTGGTGCCAGAGCGCGAGGAGCTCACCGGCGAGCTCCGGTGCAGTCACCTGCGGGGAGGTATCTGTTGCTTGCACGTACGCAAGTATTGCACACACGCAGTGATTATCAACGGCGAAAGCATTGCGGGCGCGCAGCCGTTGCTCTCGACGCAACGGTTGTGACGATTGCAACAGTTGTCGCGGGCGCATCTATCGCGCCGGAACGGGCGCGGCGGCGGGCTCGCGGCGTCAGCGGCGGCGCAGGCGCTTCGCCCGCGCGTCCCACCCGTAGCGGCGCTCGGCGCGCTCCGCCGGGCAGCAGACGTCGTCCCCCGGGCTGTACCGCGGCACCGTGATGAGGAGCGTGGCGGGGGCGACCGCGACCGTCGCCCGGTACAGCGCCTGGCTGCGCAGGACGCCGCGCAGGCGGCCGTCGCTCGTCCCGTCCGTCGAGAACGCGTAGACGGCGACCGTCCCGGCGGCGCCCGGGATCCGCACCTGCACGACCGCGTCCATGCGCCCGTCGCCGGTGAGGTCCGCGAACTGCGGCGGCGAGCCGACGAAGGCGGCGCCGGAGGTCAGCAGGCCGCGGAGGTCGGCGCTCGTGCGGGGGTCGTTGACGATCAGGCCCGTGAACAGGGCCTGGGGCGTCTGCTGGGGCGGCGTCGTCTGCTCAGGCGGCGCCGCTTGCGCGGCGGACGCCGTCGGAAGCGCGAGCGCGAGCGCCGCGAGGAGCCACCGGGCCCGCATCCGGCGATCGTGGCACGCGCGACCCCGGCGCGTCTACGGCTGCAAGAGGTCGTTCTGGGTGCTCGGCCGGGGGCGGCCCACCCGGAGCGTCGCCGCGCGGATGCCGCCGGTGGCGACGTGCACGGTGTAGCGGCCGGTGCGCAGGTCGGCGCGCAGCTCGGCCGTGTCGCGCGGGTTGATCGGCGTCGTCCGGCGGATCCCCGCGCGGCCGCGGTCGGCGGTCTCGAGCGTGATCCGCTGCGTCGTGGCGGTCAGGTTGGCGACGACGAGGCTGACGGGGCCGGCCCCGATCCGCCGCGGGGAGACCGAGACGCGGTCGGTCGAGATCGACCCGGTGAGGACGATGCGCACCGGCGGGCGCGGGAGGTTCGGACGCTGCTCGGTGCTCCCGCAGCCGGCCGTCCCAAGCGCCACCGCGCCCGCGATCCCGGCCGCGACGGCCCTGCTCGTGGCTGTCCGCATGCTCCGTGTTCCTCCGCGCCGGCCTGGCGGCCGCGCGGGACAGTACTACCGCGCGGGCTCAGTCCTCGTGCTCGCGGGCGATCTCGCGCAGGCGCTCCTGGAGCCGCTCCCACGAGCGGTCCTCGGCGTCCTCGTACTCGCGACCCTGGAGCTCGCGCAGATCGTCGCGGTACTGGTCCCACGCCTCCTGCTCGGCGCGAGGACGCGCGCTGTCCTGTCGGGGGGCGGTCGCGGTCATTCGGAGCCTCCTCTCAGGCCGGGTGTGTCTGCGACTGTACTCCGACGCGCGGTCGGCTTGAAGCGCGGAAGGGTCTGCATCCGCACTGCGTGCCGTCCGGGCGGACGCGTACATATGTTCGCGTGGACCTGGATCGCCCGCTTGCGAGCGCGGAGTTCCTCGTCGTCGACACCGAGACCAACGGCCTCGCGGGCGACGCGTGCGAACTCACCGAGATCGGCGCCGTGCTCGTCGGCGGCGGCGAGCTGCACGACCGCTGGGAGACGCTCCTGTCGGTGCGCCGGCCGCTGTCGCGAGGCATCCAGCGCTTCACCGGGATCTCGCAGACGATGGTCGACGAGGCGCCGCCGGCCGAGATGATGCTGCCCGAGTTCGCCGAGCAGCTGAAGGGCCGCGTGCTCGTCGCGCACAGCGCCGGGTTCGACCGCCGCGTGCTCATCCAGGCGTTCGCGCGCTCGGGGATCCCGTGGCCCAGCCCGCCGTCGCTGTGCACGGTCGCGCTCGCCCGCCGCTTTCACCCGCTCGCGCGCCAGCGGCGCCTGCAGCCGCTCGCCGAGTCGCTGGGGATCGACGTCGACGTCACGCACCGCGCGCTCGCCGACGCGGAGACGTGCGCGCGCGTGTTCTGCGCGCTGTTCGGGCGCCTGTGCGCCAACGCGACGACGATCCGCGACGCGATCGCGCTCCTGCGCCCCGGCCGGCCGCGGCGCCCGCGGGCGACGAACACGGATGGCGGCGCGGCCCGCGTGCGCGGCGCGCGCCGCCGGCTCCCGGACCTCGGCGGCCTCACCGACGACCCCGGCGTCTACGTCGTGCGCAACGCCGAGGGGCAGGCGATCTACGTCGGCAAGTCGGTCAGCGTGCGCTCGCGCGCGCGGGCGCATTTCGTCCCCTCGGCGGCCGAGGGCGCGTGGGCCGCGCAGGCCGAGACGGTCGAGCACGAGGTCACGAACTCGGAGCTCGGTGCGCTCGTGCTCGAGAGCCGCCTCGTCAAGCGCCTGCGCCCGGCCGGCAACGTCCGCCTCAAGCACGTCGACAACTACGTCTACCTGCGCTGCCGCCTCGACATCGCCTTCCCGGTGCTCGAGGTCGCGCCCGGTCCCGCGCCGGGGCACGGGGTGAGCGTGGGACCGCTGCGCGGCCGCGCGCTCGCCGTCGAGCTGCTCGAGCAGCTCAACTCGCTGTTCGGGCTGCGCCACTGCGGGCGCAAGCTCAAGCTGCGGCCGTGGCCGTCGGCGTACGGGCAGATGGGCCGCTGCCTGTCGCCGTGCCTCAACGACCTCGACCCGAACCTCTACCGCCGGCGGCTCGACGAGGCGCTCGCGCTGTTCACCGGCCGCGGCGACGGCGGCGCCGCCCTGCTGGCGCACATCGACGGCCAGATGCGCGAGGCCTCCGCGGCCGAGCGCTTCGAGCGCGCGGCGTGGCTCCGGCGCCGCCGCGAGCGCCTCGCCGTCCTGCTCGAACGCCTCGGGGGCGTGATCGCGGCCAGCCACGCCCGGCCCCGGCTGGTGCTCGCCGAGCACCCGCGCGGCGGGCGCTTCGACGCGTTCTGGCTCGTCGGCGGCCGCGTCGTCGACTGGGGGCCGCTCGGTGACGTCGAGGACGTCTGCGTGCGCACCGCCGCCGCGCTGCGCGGCGGCGACGGCACGGGGGCGACGACGTCGCTCGCGCCCGACGAGACCGACGACGCGCGGATCGTCGCGACCTGGCTCGCGAGCCACGACGCGGCGACGCTCGACCTCGCGCGCGGGCCCGGGGCCGCGGACATCGAGCGGTTCGTCACGCGGACGCGCGAGCTGAGCGAGGCGCGGCGCGAGCTCAACGCGGCCCGGCGGGCCGCGGCGCGGGCGGCGGACACGCAGGCGGACGCGGGGGCGGCGACCAACGGAGCGGCGGCTGCGGAGCCCGCGGGCGCGGAGGCGGTCGCGGAGGCCGCGGACGCGGAGGCGGCCTAGCCGAACGGGAGGTCGACGACCTGCGCGGTCAGTGCGCCGCCCTCGCCGACTGCGAGCGTGTCGCCCGGGCCGGCCTCCCGGCGCACGATCGCGAGCGCGATGACGCCGTGCCGCGGGGAGACCGCGATGGTCCCGACCTTCCCGACCTCGCGGTCGCCGAGGCGCAGCGGGGCGCCGGGCTCGACCGGCTCGGACAGGCGCAGCCCGCGGAGGTGGCGGTTCGGCTTGCCGCGCCAGTGCAGCCGCGCGACGGTCTCCTGCCCGACGTAGCAGCCCTTCGTGAAGCTCACGGCGCGGCTGTTCAGCCCGGCCTCCTGGGGGATCGTCGTGTCGTCGACGTCGAGCCCGTAGCGCGGCCGCCCGGACTCGACCCGGACGATCTCGGCGGCCGCCTCGTCGACCGCGACGGCGCCCGCCGCGAGCAGGGCGTCCTGCACGCGCGCGGTGTCCTCGGCCGGGCAGACGACGTCGACGCCCAGGTCGGTCACGACGAGCAGGACCCGGACGCCGGCGATCTCGCTCGCGACGCTCGCGTGCTCGTCGACGGGCAGCGCGTCGGCGCCGGGGACGACCGCGCGGGCGTGCGGGCCGATCACGGACAGGAGCCCGTGCTGCAGCGTGCGCTTGTGCAGCTCGGCGTCCCAGCCGATCGCGCCGCGGCGGATCTGGTCGAAGAGCGCCTGGAGCGCGGCGCGCTCGCAGACGAGCAGCAGCTCGTCGCCGGTCGCGATCACGCGCAGGTCGCCGAGCATCTTGCCCTTGTTCGTGAGGAGCGTCGCGTAGCAGCCGGTGCCGGGCGCGAGCGCCTCGACGTCGTTGGAGACCTGGCCGTTGAGCAACTCGGCCGCCTGGGTGCCGGTGAGGGCGAGCTTCCCGAGCTCGGAGCGGTCGACCACGCCGGCGCGCTCGGTGAGCGCGCGGTAGGAGGACGCAAGCCTGTCTGTCGTCGCGGCCATGGCGCCAGGATATGACGCGGCCCGGCTCGGCGGTCATCGGCCGCTTGAACTGTGAACGACCTCCGCCGCAAATCTTTGTTGTGGCGGGTGCGAAATCAGATTTAGGTGTGCCATAATTATTGGCGTGAGCACCGTCCAGCGCCGCACCGGCCCCGGAGAGGCCGTCGAGAACTACGCGAAGGCCATCTACGCGCTGCAGCAGCGTGAGGCCAGCGTGGTGACGACGAACGCCCTCGCCGAGCGCCTCGGCGTGACCGCCGCGTCGGCCTCGGGCATGGTCAAGAAGCTCGGCACGCTCGGCCTCGTCCGGCACGAGCCCTACCGCGGGGTCGAGCTGACGGCCGAGGGCGAGCGCCTCGCGCTCGAGGTGCTCCGCCATCACCGGCTGCTCGAGCTGTACCTGGCCGAGCGCCTCGGCATGCCCTGGGACCGCGTGCACGACGAGGCCGAGGTCCTCGAGCACGTGATCTCCGAGGAGCTCGAGGCGCTCATCGCCGACAAGCTCGGCCACCCCACCCGCGATCCGCACGGCGACCCGATCCCGACGCCGGATCTCACGATCGACGAGCGGGACACGGTGTGCATGCAGGACCTCGACGCGGGCGACCGCGGCGTCTTCGTGCGGATCTCGGACTCCGACCCCGAGATGCTGCGCTACTTGGGGGATCGGGGGATCGCGCCCGGCGACCGTTTCGAGGTCGTCGAGAAGCAGCCGTTCGCCGGACCGGTGTTCGTGCGTTTCGGGGGTGATACGCACGTGCTCGGTGGAACGCTGGCGCAGGCGATGCGGGTGGAGGTGGCGGCGTGACGCCACCGCCCCCGCCTCCCGCCGTCGCCGATCCGGGCGTCGTGGCACTCCCCGCGCCCTCGGTCAGCCAACTCCAGCACGCCCGCTCCCGCGGGCGGCTGCGCGGCGCGATCGCCCTGCTGGGCCCCGCCTTCGTCGCGTGCATCGCGTACGTCGACCCGGGCAACTTCGCCACGAACATCGCGGGCGGGGCCCAGTTCGGCTACCTCCTCCTGTGGGTCCTGCTCGCCGCGAACCTGATGGCGATGCTGATCCAGAACCTGTCGGCGAAGATCGGCATCGCCACCGGCAAGAACCTGCCCGACCTCTGCCGCGAGCACTTCCGGCGGCCGGTCACGATCGGGCTGTGGATCCAGGCCGAGCTGATCGCCATGGCGACCGACCTCGCCGAGTTCGTCGGCGCGGCGATCGCGCTGAACCTCCTCTTCGGCGTGCCGATGTTCCACGCCGGGCTGATCACGGCCCTGATCGCGTTCGCGATCCTCGCGCTCCAGGGCCGCGGCTACCGCCGCTTCGAGCTCGCGATCATGGGGTTCCTCGGGGTCATCATCCTCGGCTTCCTCTACGACACGCTCCGGATCGGCTTCGACGCGGGCGAGGCCGCGCGCGGGTTCATCCCCGGGTTCGCCGGCACCGAGAGCGTCCTGCTCGCCACCGGCATCCTCGGCGCGACCGTCATGCCGCACGTGATCTACCTGCACTCGGCGCTCACGCAGGACCGCTTCCGGCCGCGCGACGACAAGGAGAAGCGCGCGCTGCTGCGCTTCCAGCGCATCGACGTGACGATCGCGATGGGTCTCGCGGGCCTCGTGAACATGTCGATGCTGATCATCGCCGCGTCGCTCTTCCACACGAGCGGGCTCACCGACCTCGACTCGATCGAGGAGGCCCACAGCCAGTTCTCGACGCTCGTGGGCGGGGGCGCGGCGCTCGCGTTCGCCCTGGCGCTGCTCGCCTCCGGCCTGGCCAGCTCGAGCGTCGGCACGTACGCCGGCCAGGTCGTGATGCAGGGCTTCATCAACCGGACGATCCCGCTCGTCCTGCGGCGCGCGGTGACGATGGCGCCCGCGTTGATCGTCCTCGCCCTCGGGGTCAACCCGTCGCGGGCGCTGGTGATCAGCCAGGTCGTGCTGTCGTTCGGCATCCCGTTCGCGCTGGTCCCGCTCGTGCTGCTCACCCGCCGGCGCGACATCATGGGCGCGCTCGTGAACCGCCGCATCACGACGCTGGCGGCGTCCGTCGTCGCCGCGCTGATCATCGCGCTCAACGGCTTCCTGCTCTACGAGACGCTGATCGCCTGACGCGCGCCGGGCCGGGCCGGGCGTCGGGTACATTCCGGGGCCCATGGCCCTGGCCGACAGCTTCAAGGACGTCGTCGACGCGCTGCCCGACGACTGGACAGACCTCACGCTCGACGTGCGGATCTTCGACGAGGACCGCTACATCGACGCGTCCGTCTACCTCGTCACCTGCAACGCGCAGCCGTACTCGAAGTACGACTGGCACTGGAAGATCCTCGTCTCGCACCGCTTCGGGCACTCCGCGTCGGCACCGACCGTGCACGGCGCGCTGAAGCTCCTCGACGACGCGGGGATCGAGGGCGAGATGCGCGTGCGCGACGCCCGCGCGGGCCGTGTCGAGGTCGTGCAGATGTGGGGGCGCCCCGAGTCGGTGCGCCAGGAGTTCCGCCGCATCCGCGCGCAGTAGCCGCGCCTCGGGCTTGACCGCGGGCTCTTGTCAGACAAGACTCCGGCGGCCCGTGTCCAGCCATCGCCCGCTCATCCCGCTGCTCGAAGCCGATCCCGAGCTGGGAGAGGGCCTCGCGCCGGCCGACCTCGCGGCCGCGACCCGCAGCGTCGGCGTCCACCCGCGCACGCTCGATCCCGGCCCCTGGCAGCCGCTCGACGAGCAGTGGCCGGTCCCGCCGACGCTCGGCCTGCTCGTGCTCGAGGGCGTCGTGACCCGCGAGATCCTCTTCGCCGGGCGGACGACGACCGAGCTGCTCGGCGCCGGCGACGTGCTGCGCCCGTGGGAGGACGACGTCCAGTTCGACCCGCTCCCGTTCAGCGTCGTCTGGCACATCCACGAGCCGACCCGCGTCGCGCTGCTCGACGCGCGGGTGGCCCTCGCGACCGCGCGCTGGCCGGTGCTCGCCGGCACGCTGAGCCGCCGCCACGTGCGGCGGGCGCGGAGCCTCGCGTTCCAGCTCGCGATCGCGCAGCTCCCGCGGGTCGACGACCGGCTCCTCGTGCTGCTGTGGGCGCTCGCCGAGCGCTGGGGGCGGGTCGCGCCCGAGGGGGTCCGGCTGCCGCTCGCCCTCCCGCACCGCACGCTGGCGACGCTCGTCGGCGCGCGGCGCCCGTCGGTGACGACAGCGCTGAGCGGCCTCGCCCGCGACGGCCTCGTCGAGCGCACCGAGGAGGGGTGGCTGCTCCACGGCGACCCGTCCGAGGTCTTCCCCGGACGCCTGCACACGCCGGTCCCCGCCCGCGTCGCGGCCGAGGCCCTCGGCCTCTGATCGGCGGACCGGGGTGCCGCCGATCTCCCGCGGATTCGGCGCCCGGCGCCGCCGTCCGGAGGTCGACCCGGCGCGCGTCCCGCCCGGCCAGTACGTCGTCCGCGACTTCCCGGTGCTGTCGGCCGGGCCGACGCCGCACACGCCGGTCGAGGAGTGGAGCCTCACGATCGACGGCGCCGTCGACGAAGCGCTCTCGTGGTCGTGGGACGAGTTCCTCGCCCTGCCGTCGGAGACGTTCACGGTCGACATCCACTGCGTCACGAAGTGGTCGAAGCTCGCCACGACCTGGACCGGCGTGTCGGTCGACACGCTGCTCGAGGACGTCTCGACCGGGGCCGAGTACCTCACGGCCTGGTGCGACGGCGGCTACACGACGAACCTCCCCCTCGAGGACGTGACCGACGGCCGCGCCTGGGTCGTCCACGACTTCGAGGGCGATCCGCTCGAGTCCGAGCACGGCGGCCCGGCGCGCCTGCTGGTACCGCACCTGTACTTCTGGAAGAGCGCGAAGTGGCTGCGCGGCCTCGCTCTCACGATCGAGGACGAGCCGGGCTTCTGGGAGGCGGCCGGCTACCACAACCGAGGCGACCCGTGGCACGAGCAGCGCTACTGGGGCGACTAGTGGATCCGTCCGTGGGTTCTGTACGGAAGTCGCGCGCGGATCGTCGTCCGTGGCCAGGACGCGGTGAGGGAGATGTGGCCCAGCCACATGACCGAGCGAGGACGCCGCCACGGGCGTCGAGGCGCTCGTGAATTCCGTGCAGTACTTGCGGACGGGTCCACTGGCTCCGCGGATCCGGTGGCAGGTCGCGACCGTCCGCGACCTGCGGGAGGAGACCGCCGAGACGCGGACGCTCGTCCTCGACGTGCCGGAGTGGCGCGGCCACCTCGCGGGCCAGCACGTCGACGTGCGCCTGACGGCGGAGGACGGCTACCAGGCCGAGCGCTCGTACTCGATCGCCTCCGCGCCGGAGTCCCCGAAGCTCGAGCTCACGGTCGAGCACGTGCCCGACGGCGAGGTCTCCACGTACTTCGTCGAGGACCTCCTCGTCGGGGACCGGTTCGAGGTCCGCGGCCCCATCGGCGGCCACTTCACGTGGCGCGTCGAGGACGGCGGGCCGCTCCTGCTCGTCGCCGGCGGCTCCGGCCTCGTGCCGCTCATGGCGATGCTCCGCCACCGCACGGCGCGCGCCAGCGACGTCGACGCGCGGCTCCTGCTCTCGGCCCGGCGCCTGCACGAGGTGATCTACCGCGACGAGCTCGCCGCGCTGGGCGACGTCGGGGTCTCGATCACCCTCACGCGCGAGCAGCCGGACGGCTGGCAGGGCTTCGCACGGCGCATCGACGCGGAGATGCTCGAGGCGGTCGGGCCGCCGCCGGCCTCGGCGCCCCGCGTCTTCGTCTGCGGGCCGACCGGCTTCGTCGAGCAGGCCGCGGACCTGCTGGTCGCGCTCGGCCACGATCCGGCGGCGATCCGCGCCGAGCGCTTCGGCCCGACGGGAGGATGAGATGAGCGACGAGGACCTCTGGCTCGACGGGAACGCGATCGCCGGCCTGCTGGCCGAGCTGTTCGGGATCGACATGACGACCGTCGACCGCGCCTGCGCGACGTGCGGCCGGCACCACGAGGTCGGGGCCCACCGGCTCTACCGCGGCGCGGGGCTCGTGCTGCGCTGCCCGTCGTGCGACGACGTCGCGATGCAGATCGCCGTGCTCCCCGACCGCCGCGTGCTGACGCTGCGGGGCAGCTGGACGGTCGAGGTCCCCGGCTGACCGGGCCGGCCCGTCCGCGGCGCCGGGCGCGCGACGCGGGTCACCCCGCCGCGCGGCGGAACCGGTCGGCGAGCACGCGGACCCGCTCGACGAACTCGGGCGGCTCGAGGACCTCGAAGTCGACGCCGATCTCGGCCACGTACACGGCGAGCCCGCCGAGCCAGTCCGATCCGGTGAGGAGCAGGCACGAGCGCTCGTCGATCGGCTCGAGCGTCCCGACCGCGGGCGGGACGCGCGGCGCGACCTCGGCGAGCGGGGCGTGCAGGACGACCCGCGCCTGCCAGCGGTCGCGGGTCTGCGCGACGCCGCGCGAGACGTACGCGGCGATGTCCTCAGCCGGCGGCTCGCGCGGCACGAAGACGCGGTCGACCGACGGCGGCGCCTCGATCCGGTCGACGCGGAACGTGCGCCAGTCCTCGCGCCCGGCGTCCCACGCGACGAGGTACCACCGCCGACCCGTGTGGACGAGGCGATGCGGCTCCACGAGGCGGCGGCCGCGCGTGCCGTCGTGGCCGCGATAGGCGAACCGCAGCCGCTCGTGGTCGCGGCACGCGGTCGCGATCGCCGCGAGCGTGTCGGGGTCGACGCTGGGGCCGGAGAACGCGTAGGGCACGGTGACCGAGCGCACCGCGTTCACCCGCCGCCGCAGCCGCGCCGGGAGGACCTGCTCGAGCTTCGCGAGCGCGCGGACCGACGTCTCCTCGAACCCGCTGACCCCGGCGTTCGCCGCGGCGCGCAGGCCGACGGCGACCGCGACCGCCTCCTCCTCGTCGAGCAGCAGCGGCGGCAGCGACGCGCCCGCGCCGAGGCGGTAGCCGCCCGCGACGCCCGGGGTCGCCGCGATCGGATAGCCGAGGCGGCGCAGGCGGTCGACGTCGCGGCGGACGGTGCGCGGGCCGACCTCCAGGCGGTCGGCGAGGTCGCCGCCGGCCCACTCGCGGCGGGACTGCAGCAGCGACAGCAGATGGAGGAGGCGGGCGGACGTCTCGAGCATCCGATTTCACAGTCTGGCAGCAATTGCGGACCGGAACTGACCGCAATCCCGACTACCGTTCACAGCACCCCGAATCCCGCCCCGAGAGGACGCACCGCATGGACTACAAGCTCGAGCTCGTCGCCGTCCCGGTCTCCGACGTCGACCGCGCGAAGGCCTTCTACACCGAGCAGGCCGGCTTCAACGCCGACCACGACCACACGGTCAACGAGAACCTCCGCTTCGTGCAGCTCACCCCGCCCGGGTCGGCGTGCTCGATCGCGATCGGCCAGGGCGTCATCGACGCCGAGCCCGGCTCCGTGAAGGGCCTCCAGCTCGTCGTCGAGAGCGCCGACGCCGCTCGCGCCGAGCTGGCCGGCCGCGGCGTCGACGTGAGCGAGGTGCAGGACTTCCCCTGGGGCCGCTTCGTGTTCTTCAGCGACCCCGACGGCAACGCCTGGTCCGTCCAGGAGATCCAGCGCCCCGGCGGGTCGCCCGCCGCGTAGAGCGGCTAGAACCCGAGCGCGAACGCCCGCCCGACGTCGGTCGGGCGGCGCGTGATCCCCGTCTCGGCCGACCACCGCGCCCAGGCGCGCAGCTGCGTGGGGACGAGGTCGCCGAACCGCGTCACCCCCTCGAGGAGCGCGGGCTGGACCGCGTCGAACGACGCCTGCTCGGCGGCGCGGTCCAGCCCCGGCACGGCGTCCACCAGGGCGCCGACGGCCGACTCGGGGTCGACGAGCGCCTCCTCGTAGCCGCGGCGCAGCGCGGCGACGGTCGCGCGCACGACGGGCCGGCTCTCGAGCAGCGTGTCGCCGGTGACGCAGAGGACGAGCTCCGGGTAGCCCGGCGCCCCGTAGTCGTCGGCCCGGAACGCCTGGGCGCCGGGGCGGGCGGCGGCGAGCTTCAGGCCGTCCGTGTCCCACCGGCCGACGGCGGCCGCGACGCGCCCCGAGCGGATCGCCGCCACCACGTCGCCGCGTGCGACCCGGACGCGGTGCACGCGGGCCGGGTCGCCGCCGTCGTGGCGGACGACGGTCGCGAGCACGGCCGCATCGGCCTTCGAGGCGCTGACGCCGACCCGCCGGCCCTCGAGCGCGCGCGGCCGGCGGATCGACGGCCCCGCGAGCACGGCGGCGAGCGGGCGCTGGACGATCGCCATGACGCCGACGACGTCGCGGCCGCGCTCGCGCGCGAGCGCGAGGTCGCCGATGTCGACGATCGCGAACTGCGCGCGGCGGTCGAGCAGGCTCCGCAGCGCGGGCGACTCGGCGGTCGGCGGGCGGATTCGCAGCGCGACGCCCTCGGCCTCGTCGAAGCCGCGCTCGCGCGCGAGGTAGATCCCGGCGTCGACGGCCCCCGGCCGGGCGTCGAGCGCGATCGCCGCGTTCGCGTTCGGCCGGTCCTCGCCGCGGCGCGCGCAGCCCGCGAGGGCGAGCGCGGCGGCGACAGCGAGGACGAGCGCGAT
>Ga0207709_10001672_pt1 | contig 14942 bp, 5 predicted proteins | sample KBSM34metaG_FD_184397 | JGI IMG/M metagenome (GOLD analysis project Ga0207709, IMG submission 184397) | Miscanthus rhizosphere microbial communities from Kellogg Biological Station, Michigan, USA - KBS M3-4 metaG (SPAdes) (version 2) | ecosystem: Host-associated > Plants > Roots > Rhizosphere >...
TCCCACTCCGCCCCCAGGGCGCTGGTGGATATCCCGCGCAACCTCAGCGACCAGGAAATGCAACAGATCAAGGCCACCGGCGGGGTGATCCAGGTCGTGGGCTTCTCCACCTACCTGCGCCCCCTCAGCCAGCCGACCCTGGACAAGCTCAATGCCTTGCGCAAGCGCTTCGACCTCGGGCCACTGCAAGGCCTGGAGAACGCACTGATGCCCGGCGACGCCGTGATCACCATCTGGCCGGAACAGCGCTTTGGCGAATACGCCAGCTCCCTGTACGGCATCCTCGATGAGGAACCCAAGGCCAGCCTCAAGGACTATGTCGACGCCATCGATTACACGGTGAAGAAAGTCGGCATCGACCACGTCGGCATCAGCTCGGACTTCAACGAGGGCGGTGGCGTCAATGGCTGGATGAGCGTGGCGGACAACCGCAACGTCACCGCCGAGCTGATCCAGCGTGGCTACAGCGATATCGAGATCGCCAAGCTCTGGGGCGAGAACTATCTGCGCGTCTGGGAACAGGTGCAGAAACTGGCCAAGCCTGCAAAACCCGCCCCTCAACCCGCCATCGCCGGCTAACCCATGACCACGAGCCTTCCTGTGACCAACCGTCGGACATTCCTCAAACAAGCAGGCCTGTTGGCCGCCGCCCTGCCCCTGGGCAACCTCGCCATCAGCCAGGCCCGGGCCGACAGTGCCACCGCCAGTGCTTCGCAGTGGACCCAATTGCGCCAGTTGTTCGACCTCGACCCGGACTACGTGCACCTGGCCAATTTCCTCATCACCTCGCACCCGAGGCCGGTGCGCGAGGCCATCGAAAAATACCGCGCAGTGCTCGACCGCAACCCGGCCATGGCCATGGACTACGACACCCAGTACACCTGGAAGCGCGAGGCCCAGGTGCGCGAAAGTGTCGGCCGCTACCTGCAGATCAAGCCCGGCCAGGTGGCCCTGACCGGCAGCACCACCGAAGGCCTGGCCCTGATGTATGGCGGCATCCACGTGCGCCCCGGACAGGAGATCCTGACCACGGTTCACGAGCACTACTCGACCCGCAACGCGCTGAAGTACCGCACCCAGCGCGACGGCACCCAGGTGCGCACCATCGAACTGTTCAAGTCGCCCCACCGGATGTCCACCGACGAAGTGCTGGGCAACATCGACCGCAACATCCGCGCCAACACCCGCGTACTGGGCATGACCTGGGTGCAGTCGGGCAGCGGCGTGAAACTGCCGATCGGCGAGATCGGCAAGCTGGTGGACCAGCACAACCGCAATCGCGATGAGCACGAGCGGATTCTCTACTGCGTCGATGGTGTGCACGGGCTGGGGGTGGAGGACATCACCTTTGCCGACCTGAACTGCGACTTCTTCGTCGCCGGCACCCACAAATGGATGTTCGGCCCCAGGGGTACCGGGATCTTCTGCTCGCGCTCGGAACAACTCGAACACCTGACGCCGATGGTGGCGACCTTCTCCGAAAACCAGAACTTCGCCACCACCATGACCCCCGGCGGCTACCACAGCTTCGAGCACCGCTGGGCCGTGGACCAGGCCTTCGACCTGCACATGCAGCTGGGCAAGGCCAACGTCCAGTCGCGCATCCACGAACTCAACAGCTACCTCAAGCAGCGCCTGCAGGAACACCCGGGCATCGAACTGGTCACGCCCCTGAGCCCCGAGCATTCCGCCGGCTTCACCTTCTTCCGCGGCCAGAACCTGGACACCGACGCCACCGCCGCCTGGCTGATCGAGAACCGCATCCTGGTGGACGCGGTGGACCGCGATGCCGGGCCGGTAGTGCGCATGGCCCCCGGCCTGCTCAACAGCGAGGCGGATATCGACCGGACCATGGACCTGCTGGGCAAGCGCCTGCGCAGCAGCAAGACCGCCTGAGCCGTTGCCACGCCCCCTGAACTCACATTGCACAAGGCTATTGACTGATGAAACCCATCGCCTATTCCTCCTTGGCCGCCCTGGCCGGTTGCCTGATCAGCCTCAACGCACACGCGGTAGAACCGCCCAAGCCCGGCAGCGTGTTCAAGGACTGCAAGAACTGCCCGGAAATGGTGGTCCTGCCGGCCGGCAGCTTTGTCATGGGCACCCCGGAAGACGAAGTGGGCCGCGAGCCCGATGAAGGCCCGCAGCACACCGTGACCTTCAAGAACGCCTTCGCCATGAGCCGCTTCCATGTCACTGCCGCCGAGCTTGATGCCTACATCCGCGAAACCGGTACCGTGATCAAGGACGGCGACGACCGCCCCGGCCGCCTGTGCCAGGCCAGCAAGCCACGCTATGAACAGGGGCCGCGCCAGCCGGCGGTCTGCGTCGACTACGCCGACGTGCAGGCCTATACCCAGTGGCTGTCGAAGAAAACCGGCAAGCACTACCGCATGGTCAGCGAGGCGGAACGCGAATATGCCGCACGCGCCGGCAGCACCGGTTCCTTCCCCTTCCCTTTCGACGAGGAAGGCCAGTACCAGATCACCAAGCACGCCAACACCTACGGCCCCAAGGACGGCTTCAGCTTCACCGCCCCGGTGGGCAGCTATCCGCCCAATGCCTTCGGCATGTACGACATGCACGGCAATACCTATGAGTGGGTCGCCGACTGCTGGCACCCCGACTACGTGGGCGCACCTGCCGATGGCCGGGCCTGGATGGAAGAGTCGGAAGGGGTGTGCCTGGATGCCCAGATTCGCGGCAACGACTGGGGCGAGGCACCGGTATTCTCGCGTTCGGGCAACCGCAACAGCCGCAAGCGCGAAGTGCGCGGGGACTGGCTGAGCTTTCGGGTCGTGCGTGAGCTGGAACAGCCCGGCGCCAACCACAAGTAGACACCCCGATGAACAGCGGCCCGGGGCAACAACCGCACCGGGCCACTGGCAGTATCAGGCGACGTCCCGGGACTTGCCGGCCTGAGCCTGGCGAAGGTTCTCCAGCATCAACCACAGGCCCTGGCGCAAGGCCGGGAACAGGCTGTTGTTGAAGTTGTTCCAACGCAGTTCGAGGATGGTGTCCTCGGGGCCGATTTCGGTGTTGAGCACGTCATGCAGCACCTCGCCGGAGTCGATACCGTTGTCCACGTAGTGGAACGACGCCCCGGTCAGGTATAGCGGCGCGGTCGGCTCGGTTTCCTTCGTCGTCCAATCCACTACTTTCTGCCCACGGGCGCCGTACAGGGCATTCCAGGTGGCATAGGCCCCGCGACGCTCATAGGGCGATTCGATGCGGGTGATGCCCGGGTGGATGTTCATGATCCGCCGGGCGAAAGGCGCTCCCGGGCGCACCAGTTCATCGAGGATCACCAGCAGGCCGTCGAGCACCACGATATCGGCTTTGAGCTCCACCAGGGTGTCGTGCAGGCGGCGTTCGAAATCCTGCTTGCCGGCGATGTGTTCGGCACTGCCGCGGGGATGGCGACGATAGGTGGACGGCACACTCAGCAGCAAGTCGTTGACCCGCTTGCCCTGCACTTCCAGGTCCGCCGGGTACAACCACTGGCGGCCCGGCTGGTAGGCAAAGCCGTAGTCGCTGACCAACTGCTGGTCCCGTGGCGACTGCTCGTCATCGTCGTAGACCACGCCCACCAGTTCGTAGGCCTCGCCCAGGGGGGTCTGGTTCAGCGTCTGGACCAGAAATTCCAGCACCGATTTCATGTAGCGCTCGTGGTCCTTGTAAGCCACCGCCTGCCCGGCCTTGTCGGCGGCGGCATTTCGCAGGGACCAGACATACACCAGATTCTTCTTTGTCATTTGCTCGCTCTCGCTCAATGGTTCAGGCACTGCGTCGATACACGTGCGCCCACAGAACAAGAACGAACCACAGGCAGGGCAATTTATCCGCAGTGCCCGCCGGGCTGGCATGCCGAGCTAAATACTGGCGTCGGCGCTTCGTTTGTCAGGGGTAAGGGTCTGCGTGCTACGACCCTCTATCCACTCTCTGGGAAGTACTTATGACCGACCCCAAGCGCGGCGCCTTCAACGGTCTGCTCGCATTGCTCAGGCCCTTTCGCACCATCGTGGTGATCTCCGTTGCCCTGGGCATGGCCGGCGGCCTGGCCATCACCCTGTTGCTGGCCACCATCAACAACGCCCTGCACTCGGCGACCGGCATGACCCAGGGCGTGGTCCTGACCTTCGCCGCCCTGTGCGTGCTGGCCCTGGTCAGTTCCATCGTCTCGGACATCGGCACCAACTATGTGGGACAACGGATCATTGCCGCCCTGCGCAAGGACCTGGGTGAAAAAGTACTCTCGGCGCCCATCACCCAGATCGAGCGCTATCGCTCCCACCGCCTGATCCCGGTACTGACCCACGACGTCGACACCATCAGCGACTTCTCTTTCGCCTTCACTCCCCTGGCCATCGCCACCACCGTCACCCTGGGCTGCCTGGGCTACCTGGCGTACCTCTCGGTGCCGATGTTCCTGATGATGGTGGTGGCCATCATCATCGGCACCAGTGTGCAGCTGGTGGCCGGCGGCAAGGGCATCAAGGGCTTCGATGAGGCTCGCGACCATGAGGACGAGCTGCAGCGCTACTACAACGCGATTGCCTCCGGTGCCAAGGAACTGCGCATTCACCGGCCCCGGCGCTTTCGCATGAATACCCAGCGCATCCAGAAAACCGCGGATCGCATCAGCGATATCCAGGTGCGCTCGGTAAACATCAACCTCCTGGCCAAGAGCTTCGGCTCGATGCTGTTCTTCGTGGTCATCGGCCTGGCCCTGGCCATGCAGGCCTACTACCCGAACCCGGACCCTGCGGTGATCACCGGTTTCGTGCTGGTGCTGCTGTACATGAAGGGCCCGCTGGAACACGTGGTCGGCTACCTGCCCATCGTCGGCAAGGCCAAGATCGCCTTCGCCCGGATCAGCGAACTGTCCGAACGCTTCTCTTCTCCCGAGCCGCACCTGCTGATGGACGACAGCGAAGCGCCGCAAGCGGTGGTGCACAGCCTGGAACTGCGCGAGGTGCGCTACAGCCCGCCGCCGGTGGAAGGCAGCGAACCGTTCCACCTGGGCCCGATCAACCTGAACATCAAGAGGGCGACATCGTCTTCATCGGTCGGCGAGAACGGCTGCGGCAAGACCACCCTGATCAAGCTGTTGCTGGGCCTGTACCAGCCCCAGTCCGGGGAGATCCGTCTCAATGGCGAAGCGGTGACCGACCGGGCCCGGGATGACTACCGGCAGCTGTTCACCACGGTATTTGCTGACTACTACCTGTTCGACGACCTGGTCCAGGGCAATGCCGGCAAGTCGCTGGACGTCGCCACCCAGTACCTGAACCGCCTGGAAATCGCCCACAAGGTCAGCGTCAAGGATGGCGCCTTCACCACCACCGACCTGTCCACCGGCCAGCGCAAGCGCCTGGCCCTGGTCAATGCCTGGCTGGAAGAGCGCCCGGTGCTGGTGTTCGACGAATGGGCCGCCGACCAGGACCCGGCCTTCCGGCGGATTTTCTACACCGAGCTGCTGCCCGATCTCAAGCGCCTGGGCAAGACCATCATCGTGATCAGCCACGACGATCGCTACTTCGACATTGCCGACCAGTTGGTGCGCATGAAGGCCGGACGAGTCCTGACTGAACTGCAACCGGCGTGATTGTTTCCGGTTTATGGCAGCTGATGCGTCATACAGACAGAACTGAGAATTAATACCATTAACAGTCACTACATCTGCCGGATCTATAAGAGCATATGAGCATGCCCGCACAACACCGACTGACCCCTTTGAAGAAAGCGCTGCTTCGCCAGGCCTTCTCGCCAAAACTGGCTTCCCGCACCCTGGGCCTGGCCCTGACCCTGCCACTGATGGCTCAGGTCCAGGCCCAGGAAATCCATTTCAACATCGTCTCGCAGTCCATGTCTGCGGCCCTGCAGGAGTTCGGGCGCCAGGCCAATATGCAGGTGCTCTACAACCCTGACGATGTGCAAGGCAAGCGCAGCAACGCCCTCAGCGGCAGCTATTCGCCGGAGCGGGCCATCGCGGCCATGCTCAATGGCACGGGGGTGGCCTACACCCTCAAGGACAACTCGGTCACTATCCGCAACCATGGTGGCAACGGCTCGCTGGAACTGGGGACCAGCACCATCAGCGGCCAGGGCCTGGGCACCACCACCGAGGACACAGGTTCCTACACCACCGGGGCCATGCAGACCGCCAGCAAGCTGTCGCTGACGGCCCGGGAAACCCCGCAGTCGGTCACGGTCATCACCCGCCAGCGCATGGATGACCAGAACATGAGGTCCCTGGAGGATGTGCTCAAGGCCACCCCCGGCATTTCCATCACCAAGGACGGTCCGCAGCGGCCGACCTTCTACTCCCGTGGTTTTGCCGTCGAAAACCTGATGACCGACGGCTTGCCCAACGATTTGACCCACTACCTGAGCCGGGACATGAACTCCTCGGCTGACATGGCGATCTTCGACCATGTGGAAGTGGTGCGTGGCGCCACCGGGATGATGCAGGGCGCAGGTAACCCGTCGGCAGCGATCAACATGGTGCGCAAGCGCCCCACCGCCACGCCGCGGGTCACCGTCACCGGCAGCGCCGGCAGCTGGGACGACTACCGCACCGAGATCGACGCCTCCAACGCCCTCAACGAAAGCGGCACCCTGCGCGGCCGGGTGGTCGCCGCCTATCAGAGCAAGGGCAGCTTCCAGGACTTCGTCAGCAGTGAACGCAACGTGTTCTACGGCATCACCGAGGCCGACCTGAACGAAGACACCACCTTCACTTTTGGCGCCTCCAACCAGAGCGGCAGAAACAACACTTCCTGGGGTGGCCTGCCGGTTGCAGCCGACGGCAGCGACCTGCACCTCAAGCGCTCGACCTACCTGGGCAGCAAGTGGGAGTACTGGGATCAGAACAACACCACGGCGTTCAGCCGCCTGGAGTATCGCTTCGCCAACAGCTGGAAAATGCTCCTGTCCGCCAGCAAGAGCTGGTCGGACCTGAACATGCTCGGCTCCATTCCGGAACGCATGGGCGCCAACTACGATGAGTTCGGCCAGAATATCGGTCGCTACGACTACGAAGACCAGCAAAACAGCTACGACGGCTACGTCACCGGTCCCTTCTCCCTGTTCGGGCGTACCCATGAACTGGTGCTGGGCGCCAGCCGGCGCGACCTGACGTTCAAGGGCAAGGGCCTGCCCATCGACCTCGAGACCCACACCAACATCTACAAACCCAGCGGCATTCCCAAGCCGGACATGAGTGCCAACCCCTGGACACAACGCCGTACCAGCCAGCTGGAAGGAACCTACGTCACCACTCGGCTGAGCATCACCGATGACCTGAAGCTGATCCTGGGCGGCCGCCTGGACTGGTACGACTATGACGTGACCACCACCTGGAACGGCAAGGCCTCCGCCTCCAGCCTGCCGAACAAAGTGACACGCCACCTGACCCGCTATGCCGGGGCCATCTATGACCTGGACCAGAACCACTCGGTCTATGTCAGCTACACCGATATCTTCAAGCCGCAGACCGAACTCGACGCCTCCAACGGCGCGCTCAAGCCGATCGAAGGCAAGAACTACGAACTGGGCATCAAGGGCGAGTACTTCGACGGCAAACTCAATGCCAGTGCGGCGATCTTCCGCATCGACCAGGAAAACCGTGCCAAGGCCCTCCACCCCGACCTGTGCAGACCCGGCACCGCCTGCTACGAAGCCGCGGGCCAGGTGCGCAGCGAAGGTATCGAGCTGGAAATCAACGGCACCCTGGCCCCGGGCTGGGAACTGGGGGCGGGTTACACCTATGCCTCGGTCAAGTACACCAAGGACTCCAACGAAGCCAACGTCGGCCGCCTGTTCGACACCGACATCCCGCGCAGCGTGTTCAAGGCCTTCACCACCTACCAACTGCCCGGCGACCTGAACCGCTGGACCATCGGTGGCGGGATCTATGGCCAGAACACCATCTACAACAAGGGCACCAACGACTACCTGAGTACCTTCGACTACCGCATCGAACAGAAGTCCTACGCCCTGGTGGACCTGATGACCAGCTACAAGGCTTCGGAGAATGTGAACATTCGCCTCAACGTCAACAACCTCTTCGACAAGCGCTACTACCAGAGCATCGGCACCAACACCGACTACGGCACTAGCCTCTACGGCGACCCGCGCAACGCCATGGTCACAGTCAGCTGGTCTCTGTGAAACACCCCCTCCCCCTGTAGGAGCCGGCTTGCCGGCGAGGGCGCCCTTAAGACTGGCGCACCTTCGCTGGCAAGCCAGATCCTGCAACGCGATGAATTCCCCTCCCCTCCCACATCCCCTTCCGTAGGAGCCGGCTTGCCGACGAAGGCGCCCGCAAGTCATGCAGCGCCCCGGGTGACGTCTTCGCTGGCAAGCCAGCTCCTACAGCAGTCAGATACACGGTGCAGATCCCCGTAGGAGCCGGCTTGCCGGCGAAGAGGCCCGCAAGTCATGCAGCGCCCCGGGTGACGCCTACGCTGGCAAGCCAGCTCCTACAGCAGTCACATGCACGGTGCAGATCCCCGTAGGAGCCGGCTTGCCGGCGAAGGCGCCCTTAAGACCTGCGCACGTTCGCTGGCAAGCCAGCTCCTACAGAGCGAGGGCGAGCCGTTGATTTGCTTATGACGAAAACGACAAAGGCCTGGACCGTTGCCGGTCCAGGCCTTTGTCGGTGTCTCAGTTCAAGCAGGTCAGCAACTGCTCTGTGAAGCTCTCCAGCAAGGCTCGGCTGTCCACCATGGCTTCATGGCGGGCCTCGATACGGCGTGAAGCGGCGATCTCACCACCCTGCACCTCGCGACCCATGGCCTGCTCCATGACCTGGATCCGCTCCCGGGCATAATCGCTGGACCACCATAGCCGCGGCGCAACCCGCAGGGGGCGATAGGCATAGGCCGCAGACAAAGCGCTCAAGTCATTGAACACCGCGCTGACCAGCGAGGCGTCGAACTCGGCCTTGAACAGCCCCACCACCCGATCCAGCTCGCCGGGAGCCAGGGGGATATTGCCAGCCACCCAGCCATGGATGCTCTGCCAGTCGAGCTCGGCTTCGCGCCTCAAGCGGCTCTCGATCATCTCCGCACTGCCCGGGAACTGCTGGCAGAGCTTGTCGATGATCGCCTGCCACTCGGACTCGGCCGTCACAGTGACTGGCATCTCCTGCGTCTGGATCTGATCGTCCCCGGCGCCCTGAGGCGGTGTCGGGTCGAGCAGGCCGAGGAAACGCACCGTCTCTCCCGCCGCCTCCAGTTCGCTGGCCACGTCCATGGCAATGGACCCGCCCAGGGACCAGCCCGCCAGATAGTAGGGACCTGTCGGCTGTACCTGACGGATGCTGGCGACATAGCGCTCGATCATGGCCTGCCATGAAACCTCGCTCCAGTCGGTTTGCAGGTAGGCCTGGTGCAGCACGCCATACACCGCGCAACGGTCGCGCAACTGCGCCGCCAACGGCAGGTAGCCATACACGCTGCCCCCCGCCGGGTGGAAGCAGAACAGCGGCTGGCCGGAGCCGCCCAGGGCGATGACATTCTGTGCACTGTCGGGCTGACCGGCTGCGATCACACCAGCCAGTTGCCCCACGGTCGGCGCCGTGAACAGCGCATTGATGCTCAGTTGCACAGCCAGTGCCTGGTTGATGGCGCCGATCAGGCGCAAAGCATCCAGGGAGTGCCCACCCAACTCGAAGAAGTTGTCGTCCAGGCCCACCTGATCGACGCCCAGCACCTGGCTCCAGAGGGCGGCGACCTGCTGTTCCAGCTCGCTCTGTGGAGCGATGTAGGCCTGCTGCAACAGGCTGGCCTCGGCCTTGGGCAGGGCCTTGCGGTCCAGCTTGCCATTGGGGCTCAACGGCAGCGCTTCGAGGAACAGTAGGTGCGCCGGCAGCATGTAGTCCGGCAGCACCTCCTTGAGGGCCGCTTTCAATTGCTCGCGCAGTTGCGCCTGGGCCTGCGGCGTATCGACCGCCACCTGCGCGGCTGGCACGACATAAGCCACCAGTTGTGGCCCGCTCGCGCCGTCCTGGGCCAGTACAAGCGCCTCGCGTACTGGCGTCAGCTCCAGCAGCCGCGCTTCGATCTCGCCCATTTCGATGCGGAAACCGCGGATCTTCACCTGGTGGTCGATGCGCCCGGCGTATTCGATCACGCCTTCGGCGTCATAGCGGGCCAGATCGCCGGAGCGATACAGGCGCCCACCATCGCTGCTGAACGGATCGGGAATGAAACGCTCGGCAGTCAGGCCTGGGCGGTCGTGGTAACCCCGGGCCAGCAGCTCGCCCCCGATCATCAGCTCGCCTGTGGCGCCGCTGAGGGTCAGGTTGCCGCTGCTGTCCAGCAGGTAGATGGAACGGCCCGGCAGGGCCTTGCCCAGTGGAATCACCGCCGGCAGCGGCTCGGTCCCCTTCAGGTAGGCACCGCAGTCATGGGCCGTGGCACTCACGGTGGCCTCGGTGGGCCCGTAGGTGTTGAGCAGGCAGGCGTGTTTCAGGCCGGCCTGCTTCCAGGCGGCCACGCCTTCCGCCGGCATGGCCTCGCCCCCCAGGTTGAGCTGACGCAGGCGGCCAAAGTCCCGCGGCCCCTTGGCGGCGAAGTCCTTGCCCAGCATGAACCAGTAGGCGGTGCTCAAGTCGACGATACTGATTCCTTGCTCGATCAGCTCGCGGTAGAAGGTTTCGCTGTCCCACAGCGCCTTGCCGCGGATCACCACCGAAGCACCACGGATCAGCGCCGGGTACAGCTGTTCGACAAAGGCATCGAAGTTGAAGGTGGAGAACTGCAAGCCACGGTCCGCAGCCGTCATGTTGAAATGGCTGGCGGTGGCCCGTGCGTGCTGGCTCAGGGCGTTGTGGGTAATACCTACGCCCTTGGGCCGGCCGGTGGAGCCGGAGGTGTACATCACATAGGCCAGGTTTTCCGCGCTGCTGCGCTCAGGCGGGTTGCCCTGCGCCATACCGGCCAGCCAGACGGGAGCCTGGTCCAGGCACAGGTACGGCACCGCGAGGCCATCCTGCAAACGCTCCAGCAGCGGCGACTGGGTCAGCAGCAACTGGATGCCGCTGTCCTGCATCATGTAGTGCAGGCGCTCCTGGGGGTACTCGGGGTCCAGCGGCACGTAGGCGCCACCGGCCTTGAGCACCGCCAGCAGGCCGACAATCATGTCCAGCCCGCGCTCCACGGCAATGCCCACCCGCACATCCGGGCCTACACCCTGCTCGATCAGCTTATGGGCCAACTGGTTGGCCCGCTGGTTGAACTGGCCATAGCTCAGTTGCTGGCCGGCGCACAGCAGCGCCACGGCATCCGGAGTGCGCGCGGCCTGGGCTTCGATCAACTGGTGGATATTCAGGTCCCGGCCCACTTGCCCGGCCGCCCGGCGGGACTCCTGTTCAACGGCCGTCCGTTGCCCGTCGCTGAGCAGCGAAAGATCCCCCAGGCACTGCCCGGGGTTGCCGATCATGGCCAGCAGCAGCTGTTGCAGGCCCTCGGCCAACTGCTGGATCGCGGCGGCACTGAAGTGCTGGCACGAATAGCTGTAGTCGAACGACAGGCGCTCAGCGACGAACACCGACAGGGTCAGCGGGTAGTTGGTCTGCTCATGATTGCCTACCGCGCCAAATTGCAGCTGTGCCGGCGAGCCTTTTTCCAGGGCTTCGGACACCGGGTAGTTCTCGAACACCAGGATGTTGTCGAACAGCGCCTCGCCCCCCAGACCGGCCCAACGCTGCACGTCGTACAGCGGCGTGTGTTCGAAGTCACGCAGGGCCAGGTTGCGTTCCTGCACTGCCTGCAACCAGTCGCTGACCGACAACTGCGGAAGTGGCGCGGCCACCACCGGCAAGGTGTTGATGAACAGGCCGATCTGCTGCTCCACGCCCTTGAGTTCCGCCGGCCGGCCAGACACGGTGGCGCCGAACACCACAGTGTCCTGCCCGGTGCAGCGTTGCAGCAGCAACAGCCAGGCGGCCTGCACCAGGGTGTTGACCGTGACCTTCTGCTGGCGGGCAAACTCGCCCAGGCTGCGGGTCTGGGCCTCGTCGAGGGTGCAGCCATGGCTGCCATGGCCCTCCTCCAGCGGCGCGCGTGCACCGGCAGCAATGGCCTGGGCCAGACGGGTCGGCTCATCCAGCCCCTGCAGTTGCTGTTTCCAGAAATGCTCACTGAGGGTTGCGTCCTGGCGTTGCAGCCAGGCGATGTAGTCGCGGTAGCGCCCGGTCAGGTGCTGCGGCAATTGACCGGCATAACGTTGCAGTACTTCACCGAGCAACTGCGAGTTGCTCCAGCCGTCCATCAGGATGTGGTGGTTGGTGTAGATCAGGTGGTAACGCTGCTCGCCAGTGCGCACCAGGGTCAGGCGCAGCAGGGGCGCAGCGGCCAGATCGAAGCCCCGTTGACGCTCGGTCGCCGCCAGGGTGTCCAGGGCTTGCGGGGTCTGCTGCGTCGAGCGCCAGTCGTGCTCGACACACTCCAGGCTGACCTGCTTGTACACCACCTGGATCGGCGCCGGCAGTTCGCCCTGCCAGAGGAAACCGCTGCGCAGGATGTCATGACGCTCGATGGTTGCCTGCCAGGCCTGGCGGAAGCGCTCGGGATCGAGCCCGTCCACATCCACTCGTAGCTGGTTGATGTAGTCGCCACCCTCCTCTTGATACAGGGTGTGGAACAGCATGCCTTGCTGCATCGGCGACAGCGGATAAAGGTCCTCGACCTGTGCCAGGGCCAGCGGCAAGCGGTCCAGCTGTTGCTGGCTCAGGCCGGCCAGCGGGAAGTCCGATGGCGTGGCGCCACGGTGCTCGGGCTGGCTGCAATGCTCGATCAGCGCCTTGAGTTCCCGGGCGTAGTCATCCGCCAGGTGCTCGATGGTGGCGGTATCGAACATCGCCCGGCTGAAGTTCCAGCCCAGGCTCAGCTCACCGCCATAGACCTGGCCATTGAGAGTCAACCAGTTGCCCAGGGGGGCGTGCAGGCTCTGGTCGTCGCCCTTGGCCTCATTGGCCGGGGCAAACCATGCCTGCTGGTCATCGAAACTGCCGTCGAACTGTCCCAGGTAATTGAAGGTGATGCGCGGCACCGCCAGTGCGGCAAGGGCTGCCTGTGCTTGAGCATCCCCCAGGTAGCGCAAGGCACCGAAGCCGATGCCCTTGTTCGGCACCGCCCGCAGCTGTTCCTTGATGAACTTGATCGAGTCGGCCAGGGCCGGCTGCGGCGTCAGCTTCACCGGGAACACGCTGGTGAACCAGCCCACGGTGCGACTCAGGTCGATGCTGTCGAACAGCTCTTCTCGGCCGTGGCCTTCCAGCTGCACCAGGGCGCTGCTGTCGCCGGTCCAGCGGGTGATGACCCGGGCCAGGGCGGTAAGCAGCAGATCGTTGATCTGGGTGCGATAGGCTGCCGGTGCGTCCTGCAACAGACGTTGGGTATCACCCTTGCTCAGCCGGGTTTCGACACTGCTCGCGTGCTGGTTCTGCAACCCGTCGTGGCCGTGGTCGCAAGGCAGGTTCGATTCGACACCCTGCAACTGTGCCTGCCAGTAACCCAGCTCCTGCTGCAGCGCCGCGCTGCTGGCATAGGCCTGCAACTGCCCGGCCCAGGCTTGGGTCGAGCTGGACTTGGCCGGCAGTGCCTGGCCGCCCAGCAAGGCTTGCAGATCCTCCAGGAGAATCCGCCAGGACACCCCATCCACCACCAGGTGATGAACGATCAGCAACAGGCGCTGGCTCTGGTCGGCCAGGGTGAACAGCACGGCCCGCAGCAACGGGCCCTCCTGCAGGTTGAGACTGCTCTGGGCCTGCTCGGCAAACTGCTGCAACGCCTGGGCGTCGGCGACATTGGCCTGCCACAGCAGTTGCACCGGCTCCTCGGCATCGGCAAAGGCTGCACGCCACGTGCCCTGATGTTCGGTAAAGCGCAGGCGCAAGGCATCGTGCTGCACCGTCAGGGCCTGCAATGCGCTTTCCAGGGGCTGGGCTTGCAGCGCCTGTAGCGGCTTGAGCAGCACCGACTGGTTCCAGTGATGCCGTTCCGGCACCGGGGTGTCGAAGAACCACTGCTGGATCGGCAGCAGCGGCATCTGCCCACGCACCGGGCCCTGGTCGATCTGCAAACCGCCCTCGCCCTGCTCCGCCACCGTGGCCAGCCCCTGCACCGTCTGGTGCTGGAACAGGTCCTTGGGGGTGAAGCGGATACCGGCCTGCCGGGCACGGCTGACCACCTGGATCGAGATGATCGAGTCGCCACCCAGTTCGAAGAAGTTGTCGGTGACGCCCACCTGCTCAAGCTTCAGCACATCGGCCCAGATCGCCGCGATCTGTTGTTCCAGCGGGTTCTGCGGCGCGACGTAGGTCTGCTGCATCAGCTGCGCATCGACTTTCGGCAGCGACTTGCGGTCCAGCTTGCCGTTCGGCGTCAGCGGCAGTGCTTCGAGGAACAGCAGGTAAGTGGGCACCATGTAGTCCGGCAGGCTCTCGCGCAGGCGCGCCTTGATGCTCTCGCGCAACTGCGCCTGGCGCTCGTTGCTCGACGCCACCTCGGCGTCCACCGGCACGATATAACCCACCAGTTGCTGGCCGCTCGGCCCTGGCTGGGCGATCACCGCCACTTCCAGCACCGGGTCCTGTTCCAGCAGGCGCGCTTCGATCTCGCCCAGCTCGATACGGAAGCCCCGCACCTTCACCTGATGGTCGACACGGCCTACGTACTCCACCAAGCCATCAGTGCGATAGCGGGTCAGGTCGCCGCTGCGGTACAGCCGGGCGCCGGTGGTGCTGTAGGGGTCAGGGATAAAACGCTCCGCCGTCAGCCCCGGACGATCCAGGTAACCCCGGGCCACGCCCAGGCCACCCAGGTACAACTCACCCGCCACGCCAACCGGCAATAGGTTGAGGTTGGCATCGGCCACGTAGGCGCTGCGATTGCCGACGATATTGCCGATGGGCGCATAGGCCGCGTCGC
>Ga0207709_10001677_pt1 | contig 14927 bp, 7 predicted proteins | sample KBSM34metaG_FD_184397 | JGI IMG/M metagenome (GOLD analysis project Ga0207709, IMG submission 184397) | Miscanthus rhizosphere microbial communities from Kellogg Biological Station, Michigan, USA - KBS M3-4 metaG (SPAdes) (version 2) | ecosystem: Host-associated > Plants > Roots > Rhizosphere >...
CCGGCAAGCTCAACATTGAGCCACTGCTCGCTTTGGGGCGTTCAAAGGGTGTGGTGGCCTGCATGGCCGTCCAGGATTGGTCACAGGTCGAGAAGGTCTATGGCGACAAGACAGCGCAGGCCTTTTCAGGATTGGTCGGAATACACGTGATTTGCCAGCTCCAGGTTGGCGAGACGCGGGAGAAGATCTCCCACAATTTGGGCAAGCGCACCGTTGCCTGGCGCACTCACGACGACAAGGCGACGATCCACGAGGAGAGCAAGGCCATTGTGCCCCCTGGCCGCCTCACCGACGACCTGGGTTTTCGCAAGGGCAAGGCCTATGGCAAGGAACGGTGGGGCATCCGGGCTATCGTCCAGACCACCGGAGATCTGTTGTTGCTGGACTGGCCCGGGGTGAGCTACCCGAAGGTGCGGGAGGGGCAGAAGCGGGCACGGTGGACGAAGCAGGGTGCCCAGCCAGTGGAGCAGAAGCCTGTGCCACCCAGCAACGCGGGGAGCGCAGCAGGAGTCCAGCGCGTGCTGAGGCTGACCGCGGACCAGGCCGCCGCCGAGCTGGAGAAGCGGGGCGTTGCTCCGCCCAAACTGCGCGCTGTTAGCAACGACGAGCTGGAAGCCATTTTCAAGAAATGACCCGGATTAGCGACCTTCTTCGTCCACTTCTTCTGGCGAAAGAAAGTCGAATGAAGTCAAGGCGTCGCAGTTGATGCAGTGATACATGCTCGACGCGTCCTGGAAGTGCAGTCCGCAGAAGGAGCCGCAGAACGGGCAGCATTCCTCATGCTCAAGATCGCCCCATTTCCAAACGCCCATGTATTCCGGCACGCCATCCCGATCGTAACCCGTTACTTCAAAAGGGTCGTCAGTGGTCCCAACGAAGCCATCGATGCCGAATCGGGCCAGAACGGGCAGCACATCGACTGGTTCGAGGTAGAACCACTCGCCGCGACCTCGCCGAACGTTGAAGTGTTCGTGGATCTCTCTCTCCACGCGGACGTCATCGTCGGTGCGGATCCAGCCGAGCAGCAACAGCTTGCGGTGGTTCCCAGTCTGTAGATTTCGACGGCGCCGTTCGATGTCCTTGGCTCGGCCAATCTTGACCAGCTCGTCGGTGTCCTCAATGAAGAAATAGATCATTCCCGCCTCCCATTCCCATTGCCCATTCTTGCTTTTTTGCTATGCATGAAGGAACACCAGCAGAAGGGAGGCCCTATGATCAACGTGACGCCATTAAGCGCGCAAGGCAAGGACAGCAAGTCCGGCGCAGCCGTGGTCGAATACCTGATGGCCACCGAGTATTACCTTAACAAAGAAGGTCATGCGAAGGAGGCCATGGCATGGGGCGGCAAGATGGCCGCTCACCTCAACCTTCAGGCTTCGGCGGTGACGCGCGAGCGCATGACAAAGCTGGCCGAAGGGTTTGACCCATTGACGGGGAGGGCGCTTTGTCAGAACGCCGGGCAAAAGGGCAAGGTCAAATCGAAGGTGGACAAGAATGGCGATCCGCTTTGGGACGACAAAGGGCAGCCCGAGGTAGTGGTGGTCGGCGGGCACCGGGTTGGCTATGACGTCACCATTTCTGCTCCCAAAGACGTGGGCATCGCCTTCGCCTTGGGCACGCCCGAAGAGCGCGATGCGATCCTCCAAGCCCACCAAGCCGCCACGGCGTTGGCCATGGGACGCTTGGAAGCGCAAGTAGAAACGCGGCGAGGAAAGGGTGGGAAGGACGTGATCGGCGTAAAAGGCTTGGTGTGGTCCAGCCACCAGCACTTCGCCGGTCGCGACCTGGACATGGACCTCCACACGCATCACTTGGTCTACGGGGTGGCGTTGGGCGAGGACGGCAAGGAATCTACGTTCGACGCGGTAGAGATTTGGCGGAATGCCCGGTCGGTGGACGAGGTCTACAAGCTGGAGCTCTACAAGAACCTGCAGGCGCTGGGTTACCCGGTTGAACACATCCGGGAACTGGACGATGACGGGCGGGAGACCAACCGCACCTTTGCGCGCCTGGCTGGCGTGGACCAAGAGGTGATTGACGCCTTCAGCAAGCGCCGAAAGGCGTTGCTCGAATACGCCGAGCAGCATGGCGTCAGCAAGCAGCAGGCGAACAAGGCCACGCGCAAGCACAAGGATGAGCCCAGCTACCAGGAGCTGATGGATCACTGGCAGGAGGCCCTTAAAGGCTTCGACGTGAGCACAGAGACGGTGAAGCTTGCTCAGGGCAACCTGGAGACGGTAGAGCACAAGAGCGACGCAGAGCTGCTGGAACTGTTGCATCAGAACGAGGCGGTGTTCAACGACATTGATTTGGTGCGAGTGCTGGGGATGGAATACGCCGGCAAGCTGGATGCGGCCGGGCTCGATGCACGCATTGAGCAGTTCAAGACCGACAACGGCTTGGTGCTAGTCAACGCCGAACGCCTGGCAGAGGAGGACAGGGGCGTTACGCTCGCCCGCAAGCACACCGAGGATCGGTTCTGCGCCCCTTGGATGCTGGAAGCCGAGCAAGCGGTGGTGGACATCGCCAACCGTCGAGCCAATGAGACCCAGCACCACGCCTCGCAGGCCACGGTGGATCGCGTCATCGAGGACTACCAGCAAGCCAAGGGCTTCCAGCTTTCGCAGGAGCAGTTAGTGGCCGTGAACCACATCTGCCGTGGCAGTGGCGGGGTGGCGAACTTGAGCGGATTGGCTGGAACGGGCAAAACCACTATCTCAATGCTCTATAAGGAAGCCCTGGAATCCGAAGGCATGGTGCTCTTGGGGGTGTGCGTGTCGAACAAAGCCGCCCAGAAGCTGGAGGCAGAGAGCGGCATGCCCAGCGTTTCCATGGCCCAGATGCTCCACGACCTTGCCGAGGGCAAGCGAGAGCTCCAGCCCAACGACGTGATCGTGATTGACGAAGCGGGCATGGTGGACACCCGCGACACCCGAGCCTTGTTGGCCCATGCCGAGAAAGCGAAGGCCAAGGTCATCCTCCAGGGCGACGCAGAGCAGCTGCAGCCCATCGGGGCTGGGTCCGGCTTTCAGCTCACCAAGCAAGCGGTAGGCGACGTGAAGTTAACTGAAATACGTCGCCAGGCGCGGCAGGAGGATCGCGAAACGGCAATGGGGTTCTATGCCCAGGACGAGAACGGCGCGGTGATCGATCTGAAGAAGGGCACTCGCAGTCGGCGCGAAACCCTGGACATGGGCGATAAGCAGAAGGAGCGGTTATTGGACTCCATCGTGGAAGCCCACTCGCAAGAGAAGTCGATTGAGCGCCTGGTGAGCGACTTCTTCAAGAACCCGGCAAAGCTGGACGACAAGTTAGTGCTGGCCCATAGCCGCGCCGAGGTGAGCGTGCTCAATGCGGGGATCCGCAAGGGGCTCAAAGAGCGCGGAGAGATAGGCACAACAGAGGTGGTGGTCGAAGGGCGTCACAACGGGCGCAAGTTTGACTTGCCCCTAGTAGAAGGGGATCGGGTGATGTTCACGGCGAAGAACAAGGATCTGGGGGTGGTTAACGGCACCCAAGCCACCATTCAGTCGATCAAGCCTTCGCGGTCAGGCGGTTACGACATCGTGGGCGACCTGCGCTCCGAGAACCCCAAGGAACATGGGCGCAAGGTCATCTGGAACACGCACGAGCATAAGGCGTTGGTCCACGATTACGCGGTGACGGTCCACAAGAGCCAGGGGCAGGGCAAGCGCGAGGTCTTCCAACTGATGAACCTGGGAATGATGGACAACGCGTCATCGCTGGTGGCTTTCACTCGGCTCACTAAGGGCAGCTACAAGCTCTATGGCACCTACAACGATGTAGAGCGGCTCAACGAACGGTTGGGGTTGGAGCGATTGAAGGCAACCGTGCTCGACGCGGGGCTCAAGAACGATCCGAAGGCGAAGGTAGAATCGGACGACATGCAAGAACCTGTTTCTTTGGAGCGTCCTACAGTCCGACAACCGGCCACCCAGCGCAGCGGCATTCAGGGCAAGCTTGACGCTTTGATGAAAGAGCACCAGGAGCAACGGCAGGCGCAGTCGCGGATGAGCGAGAGCGAGCGCAAGGCCCGCCGGTTGCTGGAAGTGTTCGAGCCATTCCGGCGGGCTAACCGGGCCCAACACGTGCCCGCAGCGCCGATGCAGGTTCCTGGTCATCGGCAAGGCTTCTAACGCTGATGGGCACGCAGGGTGGGCCACGGTTCTCGCCGGGTCTTATGCTTCACAGGAAGAGGCGAAGGGCTTGTAGCACCATCAACCCCAAGCCGAGCAGGGCGGGGTAGAGGAACAGCCATTTGAAGAGTTTCCAAGCCCAGGACGACGGACTTCCCGCGAAGCGTCGCGGCGCTGGGGCGTTGGCTGGCCAAGCAAAGCTGCCCGCCAGCCGTCTTATGTCGGACGTCGATCGGCGACGGGGATCGCGAATGAGAAGTCCGGGTGGCTTTGCATAGATGCGCCACCCGATTTGGAAAGCCTTGTAACGCCACGCGTATTCGTGCAACTCGGCTTCGGCTTGGGTGCCGGTCATGCACGACAGCGGGACGAAGGAAAAGGGGCGGCCCTGCCAGCCCCCGCGAGCGCTCCGGTGCTGCTGCTCTCGTTGCTTCAGATCGACGGTTTGCCCCACGTAACAGCACCCATTGTCAAAGAATAAGCCGTAAAGGTGGCGGGCGCGAGGCAAGTTTTTTTGATTGCGTTTCCAGTTCAAAGGTCCTCCATAAATGGGTATACCTACATACTCATAAAAGGAAGAACAGATTCGTCAAGGCCTTCCACGAACAAGGGCCCAGAAGGGCCCTTGCCGAGATACCGATCACCTCCTCTTTCCACCACGCAATCGTTAACGGTCGAAGTTGATGCTCACCCCGAAGCCGGCCACCGGCTTGTTCCCGGAGCCGAAGGACATGCCGGCCGAGACACTCGTGCGTTCAGAGATTCGGGCACTCCAACCGATGCTCACCGCCGCTGCATTTCCAGAGAAGCCGATACCAGCGCTCAGGTTCACCTGGCCAATCGCCGTGCCCCCGTTCTGAGCTGCAGAAACCGCCATCTGGCTCATAGCGCCCAACTGCGCCCCGAGCCCATTAATCCGTCGATCCTGATGGCGCAAGCGGCGGTCCGTGTCCGTCCACCGGTCGTTCCAAGCTTGCTGAGCGTCCCAGAGTTGGCCGCCATTCACTGCATCGGTGCTGCCTTGCTGAATCCGGCCGGCCGACACGTTGGTCACGCGCTGGTTGCCGGCGTTGACACCCGCGATGGTCACCGAAGCACCCCCTTCAATAGAGACGCCTTGGGCGTTGACCGTGGTCGCGCCGACGCTCACCGATCCGGTGTCCGACAGCTGCACGTTGTCGCTGACCGAAGCGGTTTGGGTGCCGTCTGGGTTGTCGGACACCGCCACGTTAGCTCCAGCTTTCACCTTCGAGCCACCACCGGACCCTGGAGTGCCAGAGCCGCCGCCTGTGTTCTGCTCAATGGTGCGAACGCGTCCGTCGATCTCTAGAATCGCATCCGTCGTGTTGCTGTAGGTATTGCCACTGGAGAGGTTGATGGTGGGGGCCACAAAATTGCCGTTGACGAACGTTGCCCCGCCACCAAGGGCCTGCGCGGTCTGACGAAGCTGACCTAGGTTCGCCACGTCCGTGTCGGATGTCCCAGCCCGAACGTTGGTGATTCGGCGGGTTCTTTGCCCGCCATCGTCAGTGGTCGTTCCCACGCTCACTTCGTCGTCTGCCCTGCACCGGCTAAGAGAGCCCAGGGCGACACAATCCTGAGCGAGGGCCTCCGCCCCGGAGCCCAGCGCAACCGATCGATCCTGCGACGCCTTCGCGCCGTAACCAAGGGCGGTGGAGGAGGTGCCTTGCGCCGACGTAAGCACGCCAGCCGCCATGGCGTTTGTGCCCGTCGCCGACGCAAACGTGCCAACCGCCGTAGCGTTCGTGCCTGCGACAGTCGCCGCCCCTACGGCCGTCGCGTAGTCTTGTTGCGCCTGAGCGTTGTTGCCCATCGCGGTTCCAGCGCGTCCAGTGGCTTGCGCACCTAGTCCTACGGCCGCGCTGACATAGCCTGTGGCCTTGGAGCCCGCCCCAAAAGCCTGTCCGCTTTGCGCGGCCCGTGCTTCCGCGCCCACGGCAGAAGAGTAGATGTCCTCAGCCGACGCTTGCTTGCCAACAGCCAGGGTAGACCCACCTTGGGCACTAGCTCCCGAGCCAACGGCTGTCGCGGCGCTCAAATCGGCCGAGTTTGCCCGAGCGTTCGGGCCCACCGCCACATCCTCTGGCCCGTTGGCTTGCGCCGCTTGCACCGCATCGGAGCCGTCGGACAAGCCGTTGGCCTGAAAGTAGGGGGTTTCAGTGCTGTTAGTGGCGGTTTGCGCATACAGCGGAGACGCAAACAAAGCAGTGCTGGCCACTGCGGTTAAAATGGAGCGACGGTATAAAGACATGGAAACCCTCCCGAGTTATAGATTAATATTTAATCCATAACAGGCGATTCCATTTGCGCAAGACGATCAGCTGATATTTTTTGGTTTGTTAGGAAAGGTTGCCTGACAAACCCGAGTAGGCGTGGCCCACTTCCATGCCAAAGGGTTTTCAAGTCCCCAGGCCGCGCACGCCCAACCCGTGCCGGGAGGACACCAGCTTGGCGCCAGTGCTTGGGCAATCAGATACGAAGAGGGTTCCTCGTCCATCACTTCGAAAGTAGGAATCTTTCGGCCCTGGCGATAGGCCCACTTCGCTTGCCCGCATTCGTCTTTCAGTTCCACGTGCGGGTAATCTCGTGGTTCGGTCCAGCGCCCGCCCCAGTTCAGGCCAACGATCTCCGACAGCTCGCCAAACCGTTGGTAGCTAGCCCAAACGTAGGGATCATTCAAGTTCCAGCTTGGTTCCCCGTTGACGAAGACCGCCGCGTCCAGGGCCAAGCCGTAGTTGTGGCAGGAGGACCACGCCCCCACGCTTGTCACACCGCTGGCCGAGGCCAGCAAAGCGGCTTGGCGCTCGGGGCTTCGATACCCCTCCACCGGCCGCACGTCGAACCCCTCTGTTTGCAGCTGTGCCAGGACGGCTTCCACCTTTTCCCGCAAGGAGGGCGAAACCCCTTTCCAGACTCGTGCTTGCGCGGGATGAAAAAAGCGATAGACGGGGCTGTAAGGTTTTTGGATTACCCAACCCCTAGTGAGTGGCATTGGATCGGCGGGGATTGGTTTGATGGTTGAACAACCGGTCAGCGCGATTAAAGCGATTGCCGCTAACGCGGAAAAAGAGTTGCTGCAGCATTTCATGCTTTCCTCCCAGAAAGAGCAATGGATGCTTTCAGGAGTATTTGATTTTTAGGAAAGCACAAGAGGTTTTGAACAAAAAAGCCCCCAGGCATGGGTTCCGGCTTTCCAAGGGAGGAGGTCAGAAAGCCGGAGGCCTGGGGGCTTAGTGAGCCAGGGAAAGGAATAAAACCCAGGCTCGGTTAAATCGATAGCATGCAAAGAGGGGAAGTCAACCTGGCGCGATCATTCCAGAGCAGGGGGAGCTCGTAGCAGTGGCGTAGCAACGTCGATCCTCAGTGGGCGAAGGCCCGGAAAATATCCTTCAAAAACAAATAGATGCAATCATGCGCCTGTGATGCTTCATCAGCGGGGTGTGCTCCGCTGCGCTTCCGGGAGCTTGGGGTTTTTCTCGATTTTGCATCTGATTCAATGGTTTAAGGAATTTCAGGTCGGCGGGCTGTGGGCAAGTATGGACGTGTGAAGCCAGCAAAGGACAGGGCGGCGCGGCTTCAGCCTGGCTCCATGGCCCGACGCGCCACCTGCCGATCCACTGTGGAACGCCGGGTGCCGCTCCGTTTCCATGGAGACTTGCAGGAAGGCCAATCGGGAGGCAAGGAATGTCCGGTCGGTATGCAGTACGTGCAATGCCGAGTCCATGCCAAGTGCGGTCGAGTCGTCTGGGCGTCAGCTGCAAGTGTCCGTGGAAATGGGGATCGGCGACAGCGCGCAGTCAATCTCCAATCATGCGGCAAAGGATCGCCACACGGATCTCATTGCACGCCCTTCCGCAGCTTCGTGGGGCGGACTCTTGCGCCGTTGGAAAAGCTAAGATCGAAACTTGTGCAGAGTCGGAGGCGCCAATGATCGATCGTCGTACCTTTCTTGCCACGGGTGTTGTGGCCGTCGCCGCAGGTTTCAGCGCATCCGCCGCGCAGCTCGCGGCTGCGCCGCGCCCGAAGGGGCCGGCGCCGTGGGGCGCCGTACCCAGCGCGCGGCAGCTGCGGTGGCATCGGTGGGAGCAATACGCCTTCGTGCATTTTGCGATGAACACCTTTACCGACAAGGAATGGGGCTACGGCGACGAAGATCCGCGCAAATTCGATCCCAGCGATTTCTCCGCCGATCAAATCGTCGCCGCGGCCAAGGCCGGCAATCTGAAAGGGATCATCTTTACCGCCAAGCACCACGACGGGTTCTGCCTCTGGCCGACACGCCTGACCGAGCATTGCATTCGCAATTCGCCCTACAAGAACGGCAAGGGCGACATCGTCGGCGAAATGGCCGCGGCGTGTCGGCGCGCCGGCCTGGCCTTCGGCATCTACCTGTCGCCCTGGGACCGCAACCACGCCGAGTATGGCCGCCCCGGCTATCTCGACTATTTCCGCAAGCAGATCGTCGAACTGTGCACGGGCTACGGCGACTTGTTCGAGTTCTGGTTCGACGGCGCCAATGGCGGCGACGGCTACTACGGTGGAGCGCGCGAAACGCGCAAGATCGATGCGCCCGCTTACTACAACTGGCCGCGGATGATCGAGCTGGTCCACCAGCACCAGCCGATGGCCTGCACCTTCGACCCGCTCGGCGCCGATATCCGTTGGGTCGGCAACGAGGACGGCGTCGCCGGCGATCCGTGCTGGCCGACCATGCCCAATGCGCCTTACACCCAGGAAAACGGCAATGCCGGCGTGCGCGGGGCGGCGCTGTGGTGGCCGGCCGAAACCAACACCTCGATCCGTCCGGGCTGGTTCTACCATGCCGACGAAGACGGCAAGGTGCGCAGTCCGGAGAACCTGGTGCGCTATTTCGACACCTCGGTCGCGCGCGGCACCAACATGAACCTCAATCTTCCGCCGGACCGACGTGGCCGCATCGCCGACCACGACGTCGCGGTGCTGCAGAGCTTCGGCGACGCGATCCGCGCCAGCTTCGCCATCGATCTGGCCAAGGGCGCCAAGGCCAGCGCCAGCGCGTCGCGCGGTCCCGGCTTCGAGCCGGCGCGCGTGCTCGACCGCCAGCCGGACAGCTACTGGTCCACGCCGGACGACGTCACCGCGCCGACGCTGACGCTGGAGCTGTCGGCGCTGCGCAGCTTCGATTTGATCCGGCTGCGCGAATACCTGCCGCTGGGCGTGCGCGTCACCCGCTTCGCGATCGAAGCCGAGGTCGATGGGCAATGGCGGCGGTTGGCCGAAGCGCAATGCATCGGCGCACAACGGATCCTGCGCCTCGATGCCCCGGTCACTGCGCGCCGCGTGCGTCTGCTCGTGCTCGAGGCGCCGGTCTGCCCGGCGATCAGCGAATTCGCGCTGTTCCGCGCGGTTGCGCCGGTTGCGGTCGCGCGGCCAACGGCGAACGCGCCGGACGTGCTGTCCACCGCGGGTTGGCGAATCGTCGAGGCCAGCGCGCCGGGGGCGGAGAAGTTGCTCGACGACGATGCCGGCACGATCTGGATCGTGCCGGCGCCCAAGCCGGGCCATCCCGCGCAGGTGACCATCGACCTCGGCGCGCTGCGCCAGGTCGCCGGCTTCAGCCTCACGCCTTCGCGCGCGGTGCTGAACGGCGCGGCGCCACCGAAGGGCTATCGCGCCGAAAGCAGCGAGGATGGCCAGCACTGGCAGCCGGCCGGCGCCGGCGAGTTGTCCAATATCGCCTATGCGCTCTCGACCCAGCGTCTGAATTTCCCCGAGGTCCGCCAGATCCGCTACCTGCGGCTGTCCTTCGCCGAAACGGCGGTGCCCGCCGAGCGGCTGGCGATCGCCGGGATCGGTGCATTCTCGCGCTTGCGGTGACGACTTGCGCTCCCTCACCGCATGCGCGGTGGGGGTAGCGGATCGCTGGGGCGACGCAGCTTCACGCGCTTGGAGATGCCCGAGGCGGTGAGGATCGGCTTCGGAGTGAAGCGTCGGCGACGTCACCCCAGCGTGCGTCGCCATCGCGCCGACCACGGCATGGGCGGGCCTTGGGTGGTGCGCCTGGGCGTCTGCGCAGGAGGGACGTCGGGAGCGCCCGGCGCCCGCTGTGCGCGCGCCGGCGTGGATTCTTAAAAAAGACGCGCCCGCGTCAGGCCACGAACGGCCGCACCTTGGTTCGCACGCTCTTCAGCGCCAGTCGCGCTGGCGCCAGCCCAGGCGCGGTCGCTTCCAGCACCAGCGTGCCCGCCGTGCGCGTGGTCTGCAGCAGCGCCATGCACAGTCCGTTGAACGCGCGGCGGCTGTCGCCCTTGTCGTTCTCGTGGCTGGCCGGATCGCCGTTGCCCAGGCCGATCAGCCGACCCGCACCGCGCACGACGAAGCGCACGGCGGTGTCGGCGGTCGGGACGACGCGGCCTTGCGCATCGACGATCTCGACCGCAACCACGGCGACGTCCTCGGCGTCGGCCAGCAACTCGGGGCGGTCGCTGCGCAGGCGTATCGCGGCAGCTGCGCCGACGGTCGCGCGGGTCTGCACCAGCACCTGCTTGCCGTCGCGATAGCCGCGCGCCTCGATGGTGCCGGGCGCGTACTTGACCCGCCATTCGACGTGGCCGTAGGCGGGCACCTGCTGCAGGCCCTGGCTTGCGCCGTTGACCAGCAGCTCCACCGCGTCCAGGTTGCTGTGGCACCAGACGTCGACCATGCCGTTGTCGCGTTCGTCCAGCAGGCCGTCCCAGTTCCAGTGCGGGAACAGGTGCAGTACCGGCTCGCGCGTCCATTGCGCGCGGTAGTACCAGTAGTTGTCCTTGGGGAAGCCGCAGCTGTCGAGGGTGCCGAACTGCGAGGCCACGTTCGGCCAGCGGTTGTACGGAGTGGGTTCGCCGCGATAGTCGAAGCCGGTCCAGACGAAGCCGCCGGCGATGTACGGCCGTTGCGCGACGTAGCTCCACCAGGCTTCGGCGCTGCTCGCCCACCACGGGTAGTCGAGGTCGTAGGCGCGGGCGTAGCCGCGCGCGTCGTCGGTGCGGTAATTGCCACGCACGCCGACGGTGCTGCCGGTTTCGCTGCCGTAGATCGGGATGCCGGGATGGCGCGCGTGGAAGGCGTCCATCTGCGGGGTGCGGTAGTTGAAGCCGACCACGTCCACCACCTGGCCGACGCCGTCGTCGAAGCCCTTGTCCATTGCGAAGGTGGTGGGGCGGGTCGGATCCAGGCGCCGCACCAGTTGTTGCATGCGCGCGACGATGCGTGCGCCGCGCGCGGTGACCATCTGCGGTTCCTCGTTGCCGAGCGACCACAGCATCACGCAGGGATGATTGCGGCCGCGCCGCACCATCGTTTCCAGTTCCGCCAGCGCTTCGCTGTCGGAAGACATGCGCCGGGTCTCGTCGATGACCAGCAGGCCGAGGCGGTCGCACAGCTCCAGCACTTCCGGTGCGGCGGGGTTGTGCGAACTGCGGTATGCGTTGCAGCCCATCGACTTGAGCTGGCGCAGGCGCCATTCGTGCAGGCGTTCGGGGATGGCGGTGCCGACGCCGGCGTGGTCCTGGTGGTTGTTGGTGCCGTGCAGCTTGAACGGCGCGCCGTTGAGCAGCAGGCCGCGCTGCGGGTCGAACTGCAGGCTGCGCACGCCGAAGCGCGTGCGCAGCGCGTCGCAGGCGCGGCCGTCGCTGTGCAGGTGGGTGGTCAGGGTGTAGCGCTGCGGCGTGTCCGGCGACCACAGCGCCGGCGTGCCGAGATCGAGCGCCTGTTCGACGCGCTGCACCACGCCCGGCGCCACGGTGACCTGCGCGCTGGTCGCGCGCGCGACGATGCGCCCGTCCGGCGCGCGGATCACCGAGGTGACGCTGCAATTGCGCGCTTCGGCGCCGCTGTTGCCGAGTTCGGTGCTGACCAGCGCCTGCGCGGCGCCGCCTTGCCACGGGCTGCGTACGAACACGCCGTCCAGCGGCACGTGCAGCGCATCGGTCTTGCGCAGCCACACGTGGCGATAGATGCCCGCGCCCTCGTAGAACCAACCTTCGCCCAGGGTGGCGTCCACGCGCACGGCGATGACGTTGCGCTTGCCGTAGTCGAGCACGTCGCTGAGATCGACCTCGAAGCCGCAGTAGCCGCTGGCGTTGCGGCCGACGATATGGCCGTTGCAGAACACGATGCAGTCGCGGAACACGCCGTCGAATTCCAGGCAGATCCGCTTGCCCAGATCGTCGGCCGGAATCTCCAGTTCGCGCCGGTACCAACCGATGCTGGTCTGCGGGTCGTTGCGGCCGAGCGGCTTGTAGCCGTGCGCCGCTGCGGGATCGTCGACCAGGATGCTGGCGGAGGCGGGATCCTGGCGCGGCGGCAACGCCACCGCCCAGTCGTGCGGCAGATCGATCGCGTCCCAGCGGCTGTCGTCGAAACCGGGCAGGGCCGCGTCGGCGGTGTCCTTGCCGGCCTTGGCGTAGGTGCGCTGGAACGTCCCGAAGTTGAAGTCGCGCGCCGGATCGTCGGCATGGCCGAAGTGGAAGCGCCAGCCGAAGTCGCACAGCAGGCGTTCGCGCGGTGCCGGCGCATCCTCGTCCCAGGTCAGCGCCGGACCTGCGCCGGTGGCGCTCGCGGCCAGCGCTGCCGGCGCCAAGGCCGCCGCCGCGCCGGGAACGGCCACCTGGACGCCGCCGGCGACCAGCGAGCGCAGCAGGTCGCGTCGGCTCAGTTCGATCATGGTTGCGGGTCCTTTACCTGCGGCGTCGCCGCCGCGTCTGTCCTGGCCTGCGGCGCAGGCCGGTAGGCGTGGCGCATGAAGCCGATGCCGGGCAGCAGCTCGTTGCCGTGCGCGAAATCGAAGAAGCTGGCGTTCTCCCACGACGAGCCGGTGCCCCAGCGGGTCTTGCAGCTGCTGCTGGTCCAGGCCGGCTCCCAGTACACGACGCCGCTGCCGCCGTTGTCGATCACCAGCTGGGTGAGATCGACCAGGTAGTCCAGTTGCCCCTGCGGGCTGGCCGGGTAGCCGGCGATGAGCGAGTCCTCGCCCAGCAGGTTGTGCGAGGCGTCGCCGCTGGCCAGCGTCCACGGGTAGGCGGTCTCCACCACCATCACTTCGGCGGGGTAGCGGTTACGCAGGCGCTTGATGGTGGCGCCGAGCCCGGCCATCGATTCGCTGGACCACTTGCGGTAGTAGCTGATGCCGATGAAGTCGAAGTCGCGCACGCCGGCCTTGCTGGCCGCGGCGAACCACGGTTCCACGTTCTCCGGCTGGGCGATGTGCAGCATCACCTTCGGCTTGATCGCCGAACGTGCGCCGGCGTCGCGCACCGCCTGGATGCCGGCGCGCAGCAGCTTGGCGTTGCGCGCCCAGTCGATCGGCCGCCGCTTGTCCCACGGCCGGCTGTCCATCAGGTCCGAGTTGCTCTCGTTGCCGACCTGCACCAGCTCCGGCATCAGCCCCGCGCGATCGAGCGCGCTCAGCGTGTCGTAGGTGTAGCCGTACAGCGTGCGCGCCAGTTCGTCCTGGTCGGTGATCGCGGCCCAGGCCTTGGGGATCAGTTGCTTCTCGCCATCGGCCCAGTCGTCGGAGTAGTGGAAGTCCAGCAGCACCTGCATGCCCTGCGCACGCGCGCGGCGGATGGTCTTCTTGACGTCGCTGAGGTCGCTGTAGCGGGTCCAGCGCGCATCGTTCCACAGGCGCACGCGCACCAGATTGGCGCCGTGCGCATGGAACAGGACGAACGGGTCCTGCACCGCGCCGTGCTCGCGGTACTGCACGCCGCAGTCCTCCATTTCGTTGACGTAGGACAGGTCGGCGCCCAGGTACAGCGGACCGGCGCCTGCGGCGGCGGAGACGAGGGCGGCGGCGAGGGCCAGCGCGAGCGCTGGCATCCAGTGACGGCGTGTGTGCGGCATGCGGTACCTGCGGCAGAAGGGCTCAGAACGTGTAGGTGGCTTCCAGCGCGAAGCGGCGGCCGAACAGCTGATAGCCACCGTCGTCCTGGTTGGCCAGGCGGTTGCGCTTGTTGTCGCTGTAGGCGCGCAACGGCTCGTTGGTCAGGTTGCCGACCTGGAACTTCAGCCCTAGGTGCTCGCTGAAGCGCCAGGCCAGGCTCAGGTCCACCGTGCCTTCGCTTTCCAGCCGCGCCAGGCGCGCGGCGTTCCAGCCGTACACCACGGTGTAGGGGCTGTGGTACTTGTAACCCACGCGCGCTTCGAACTTGCTGTTGCTGTACCACAGGTCGAAGGTGCCGGTGTTGCGCGCCAGGCCGCTGAGCGGCAGCGGATCGTCGGCCGGCGAGAACTCGTGCAGGTTGGACTCGACGTAGGAATAGTTCGAGTAGACGCCGAAGTTCTCCATGTGCGGGATGAAGAAGAACGGCGTCTGGAAGGTCAGTTCGGCGCCGTTGATGTAGCCGCCGCCGCCGTTGAACGGGCCGCTGATCAGGTAGTCGCGGCCGTCGATGGTCTCGTGCTGGGTCTTGTAGCCGATGCTCGAGTCCACCCACTTGCGGTACAGCGCCAGCGCGGCCAGCGCTTCCTTGTGGAAGTACCACTCGTAGGACAGGTCGAGCTGGGTGGCGCGGAACGGATTCAGTTGCGGGTTGCCGCCGCTGCCGGTGAGCTGGCCGACGGTGGTGTTGGGGTCGTCGAGCGCTCGGCCGGTGCGCAGTTCGTCCAGCGGGGGCCGCGCGATCACCTTGGCCACCGAGAAGCGCAGGATGCGCTCGTCGTCGAGCAGGAAGTTGAGCGTGGCGCTGGGCAGCACGTCGGTGTAGTCGTTGCTGGCGCTGCTGGGCTGGA
>Ga0207709_10001684_pt1 | contig 14882 bp, 13 predicted proteins | sample KBSM34metaG_FD_184397 | JGI IMG/M metagenome (GOLD analysis project Ga0207709, IMG submission 184397) | Miscanthus rhizosphere microbial communities from Kellogg Biological Station, Michigan, USA - KBS M3-4 metaG (SPAdes) (version 2) | ecosystem: Host-associated > Plants > Roots > Rhizosphere >...
ATTTGGCGGTCGCCTATGCTTCCAGCGACATTTTCGTCTTCCCCAGCGACAGCGAAAGCTTCGGCAATGTCACCCTGGAGGCGATGGCCTCGGGGCTTCCTTGCGTCTGCGCCGATGCGACCGGCAGCTCGTCCCTGGTGGCGGCGGGGGAAACGGGCTACCTGGCGCCGGCGGACGATGCGGGTGCCTTTGCGGCCAACATCACCCGCCTCGCCCAGGACGGCGGCTTGCGCCGGCGGATGGGAGAGGCGGCGCGGGCCCGAGCCTTGGGCTTTTCCTGGGAGGAGACGATGGCGCGCATGCTGGGCTATTATCGCGCGCTGATTTGAAGATGGCACCGTGAAGATCGTAGACGTTTGCGAATTCTATTCGCCCACGGGCGGCGGCGTGCGGCGCTATATCAACCAGAAACTGGCGCTGGCGGGAAAATTCGGCCACGAACTAACCATCATCGCGCCGGGCGCGGAGACCCGCATGGAGGCCGCGCGCGGCGGCACCATCGCCTGGATCAAAAGCCCGCACCTGCCGTTCGACCGCAATTACCGGATGTTCTGGAATCACCAGCAGGTGTGGCGGACATTGGACCGGATCGCGCCCGATCTGGTGGAGGGCTCCTCGCCCTGGCGCGGCGGCTGGCTGGCGGCGCGCTGGCCCGGCAAGGCGGTGAAGGTCTTTTTCATGCATGCCGATCCGGTGGCGGTCTATCCCCAGACCTTCCTGGGCGGACTGCTGGGGCCGGAGCGGGTGGACCGGCTGTTCGGATTCTTTTGGCGCTATCTCAACCGGCTCAACAGCAACTATGACGCGGCCATCGTCACCAATCCGGCGCTGAAGGAGCGCTTTGCCGGCTTCGGCCTGGAAAATATCCAAGTCGCGCCTTTCGGCGTGGAGCGGAGTCATTTTTCGCCGGCTTTTTACGACGCCACCGCGCGGCGCGAGATGCTGGCGACGTGCGGCCTGGATGCGGAGGCCAAGCTGTTGATCGCGGTGGGACGGCACCATCCCGAAAAAAGACTGCGCACCATCATCCAGGCCGTGAGCCGCGCGCAGAAGCAACGCAAGATCGGTCTCTATATTGCCGGCGACGGCTTCCTGCGTGCTTCGGTGGAACGTTGGGCGCTGAATGCCCAAAATGTATATGTCGCGGGCCAGATCAACGATGCCGACCAGCTGGCGACAGTGATGGCAAGCGCCGACGCCTTGGTGCATGGCTCCGCCGCCGAAACCTTCGGCTTGGTGCTGGCCGAGGCGCTGTGTTCGGGCACGCCCTTGATCCTGCCCGATGCGGGGGCTTCCGCCACCTTCGCGGGACCGCACTATGCGGAGACCTATCGCGCCGGCGATGCCGCGGATGGCGCGCAGGCGATCCTGCGGCTGCTTGCCGGCGACCGCATGGTCCAGTCGCGCGCCGCCTTGGCGGCGGCGGATGCCCATGTGTTCACGGTGGAGCAGCACTTCGAAAAGCTGTTCGAGATTTATGAGCGGATCGTGGCGGAACGCTCGACCCGGTAAAGCGTGTACCAATAGAGCGGCAGCAGCTTGAGGGAGGGATGCCGTCTGGCGAAGGCCATATAAGCGCGAATGTAGTCCGTTCCGATCCCGCCAAGGCCGAAGCGCGCCAAGGGAAATTCCGAATAGAGCATGGTGACCCGGATGCCCTGCAGATTCGGTAACGGCGCCGGCGTCTGAAGCATCAGATGGACAGGGCCCTTATCCAGCAGGGGATCAAGCTCCACGGTGCTTATCAGCTTTTCCGAGCGGAAGCCGGCGGGCCGGAACATCGGGTAGGATTGGAACGGTTCGGAAAAGCTGTAAACCGTTCCCGGCCAGTGCCGGTAGAGATGGCGTGCCATCGGCAAGTGCGGCCTGACGCCAAAGGGATAGACGGCGAAGTAGGCCATGCCCAGCAGAGAAATGGCGGTCACGCTTTTGGCGGCCCAGGACGTGCGCCACGTCCATAGACGGGACCATGTCTCGCGCCACCGAGGCAGGCGCGGCGCGAAGCCCAGCACCAGAAACGACGTCGCCAGGATCGCCAGCGGAAACAGGAATCGCGCTTCCTTGTGAGCGACCGCCATATGCCCCAGGACAAAGGGCAAACTCGTCCAGCTGACCGGGTGGCGGGGATTGCGCAGCCACATGCACAGCATGGCGATCATCAGAAGGATGGTGATCGCAAAGAAGATCTGGGCCGGCAGCAGATAGAGATAGGCAAAGACGGGCTCTCGGCCGAACCGATGCGCGGCAAGGCCTTGCAGCAGATTGACATCGACATAACCGAGCGGCGGGAACACCCATTGTCCATAGCCCCACCGATCGGCCAGCGCGCCGATGGCCAAAGCCCCGGCACCGCCACTTAAAAATTGAGCCAGCTCCGCCAACTTGGCCCGTGCGATGACCGCGAGCCAGGCGAACAGGCCCAAACCCAGCAGCCCGGTCTGATAGCGGCTCTCGAAGGCCAGGCCGCAAAAAAGGCCGGCCAGGATCAGGCGCCGCGCCGATCTTTCGCCGATCGCAAGCGCCAGGCCCAGGGCAATAAAGGCAGCGGAGAAGGTTTCCGAAGACGTGCGCACGAACAGATAGGGCAGAAACCCAAACAGCGGCAGATAACGGACATAGGCACGCTTCTCCTCCTCGCCTTCGATCGAAGGCAGAACCGCGCGTGCGAACAGGAACAAGGCCGTCAGGGATAGCAGCCCCGTCACCAGCCGCAGAACAAAGGCGACGGCAAACATGTCTTTGAGCCCCAGCAGCAGAAGCGGCTTGGCGATCAGGAAATAGACAAAGGGCTGAAACCAAGGGCGGATGCGGGCGGAAAATTCCCAGGGCAATTCGGCAGCCGGCGTGATCCCCAGCTTGAGGGCCATGAATTCCAGGATCTGGTAGTGCTCGTCCGGGAAATAAAAGGTTTCGCTGAACCAAGCCGTGATCACCGTCACCGCCGCCAGGATCAGCAGGCTGCGTTGCAACTCTTTATCCATGGCCGGCCAGGCTATCGAACCAATCCAGATAGGCCTTGGCCCGGGCTTCGGGTTCAAAGGGCTTGGCCAGCGACCGCAAGCCTTCGGACGCGCGCGGCTTGCCGCAAACCGCCAAAAGCGCGGCGGCAAGATCGATCGGATCGCGCGAAGTCACGATGGTCCCGCTTTCCGGGGTGGTGATCAAATCGTGCAAGAGATAGGAACAGTCGGTGCTGACCACGGGCACATCCATCGCCAAAGCTTCAACCGCCACCGCCGGGCCGCCCTCATAGCGCGAAGTGATGAGCAGAGCATCGGTCTCGGCAAGATGGGATTCGATATCCGAGACATGTCCCATCAGCCTGACGCGGCCTTCCAGCTTCATTCCCGTGATTTGCCGTTCGATATCCGCGCGCAGACTGCCCTCGCCCAGCATGGTGAGCTGCGCCGCCGATGTGCCCATCGCCAACAGCGTTTTAAGCGCAAGCGCCGGATCTTTTTGCGGCTCCAGCCGTCCGATCCAGAGAATATTGTGATGACGCTCCCGCCGCCGCTCGATGGCGCGGCTACGGACATAACTCGGATCATGCAGGGTCACGATGTTACGCCCCGGCAGCATCGCCTCCAATTCGCGCGCCAGGCCGGAATTCATCGCGGCAAAGCCGTCCACGCCGCGCGTCAGGTGCCGGAAGAAAGAGGCGGTGAATGGGACAGAAAGGGGCACCGGCGGATTGGATATCTTGAGCGCGATCGCCGGGCGCGGATCGGCCTTGCGCAACGCATTGGCAAGCAGGGCGTGAAAATTGCCGGGGAGAAAAATCACATCGGGTCTGAGCGCCGCCAGCCGCTTGCCCATGGCCCGGCCAAGACGAAAGCGGGAGAGAAAGCCCCGCCGCACCGGGGGAGAAAGCACTTCGACCTTCACCTTTGAGGCCACCGTCTCACGCAAACCTCCTTCCGGGCTGCCGCACAGAATCGTGACATGGCGGCCGCCTGCCACCCAGTCCGCCGCCAGACCTAGCGCGACGCGCTCGGTGCCGCCGCGGGAAAAATCATGCAGGCAGATGAGGATTCTCTGCGCGGTCATATGTCTTGCGCTCAAATATCCAAATGGTTTCGTTCAAACTGTCATGGATGTGAACCGCTGGCCATACTTGGTTATATCGGGCGGTGTAGGCCAGCCGGTATCCGCCCGTCCCATCCGCCAACCGCGCAAAATACGCGCGCGCATCCCGGTTGCGGAAATCGGTTTGCTGCAACAGGGAATAGATATGTCCCGTGCCTAAAGGATTCTGCGGGCGCAGATAGCGCTCCGCCCATTTGGCGTTCACCACCACAAAGCGAGCGCCCCGCGGCGCGCCGAACGGCGCCCGCAGCTCGGTCACGCCCGGCAGCGGGTTGCGCAGTTTCAAGTCGCCCGGACCGACCCGGGCCACCCTGGCCGCTGACGGAAAGCGCGGCAGAAAGCAATTCTGGCCGTAAGTTTCAATCGTATCGCCCGCTTTGACATGCGCCCTCATCCAACCCTCGGCCGCGTAACGGGGATCGAAGAGAAAGGCGGCATTGACGGCAACCGCCTGATGCAGCGCCAAGAGCGCCGTCAAGACAAGCGTGGCGCGGGCGGCCCATCGCGGCCAGCTCGCGGCCGAAAAGGCCAGCGCTTCGGCGGCGATGCCGATATAGACACAGCCAAGAACAGCTTGTGGAAGCAGAAACCTGTCGTCGCCGCGCAAGGCCACAAGATTGAAGCACAGGGTGAAGGACAAGATGGCCAGGGCGGGCAAGAACCCGGCCAGGCGTAGGGCACCGGATGTGCGGCGCGCATGCAGAATAACGCCGGAAAAGGCAAGTGTGACCGCAAGCAGTCCATATCCCCTGGTGAAAGTGCGGCCCATATCGCCCAGCAAGGCCAGCCAGCCGGCCGGTCCGCGCAGATATTCGGCATAGCCTTGGCTGGCCGGCCCGGCGAGAAAATCCATGCGCCGGGCGAATCCGCTCCAATTGGTGATCGCGCCATCGACCAGCAGCAACAAGAGCAACGCCGCAGCGATGGCCGCAAGCAGCGTCCGCAGGATCTTTCCGGCATGGCTGCGCGGCCAGGCGTCGACAACAAACCAGCCCAACAGCAAAACCGGCAGGCTGAGCAGAAACAGCGCATAGGCCTGATCCTTGGTGGCGATGGCGGCGGCGGCAAACAGGGCCGCCGCCCAGAACAGCTTGGGCTGCTGCTCCACGATCGCACGCATGCACCAGAGCAAAGCCAACATGCCCCAGAAAAGATAAGGGACGTCCAGGTTGCTGACCTGGCCGTAATAAGTGAGGCCGAAATTCAGCGCGCAGGCGCCCGCTGCCAACAGACTGGCCCGGCGGCCTGCCGCCAGCCGCGCCATCTCACCCACGGCCCAAATGATGCCCAGCGACATCACCAGGTTCACCAGCCGGCCCAGCAGAGCGAAGAAAGTCATATAGGCGGGCTTGGTGAATTCGGCGATCACCTCGGCCTGGTGAAAACTCGGCGCCTGCAACAGCGCCATCACAATGCCCGGCGCGCTCAGCAGCGCCAGCAGAAAGGCGTGCAGCGGCGGATAGGTGAAATAAGCACCCGGCTTGTAAGTCAGCGCCAAGGCGGTGAGAAAATTGCGCGGTGCAAAGCCGTCATCGTCCCAGCCATCCGATGCCGGCAGTCCCCAAAAGAGTCCCGCCAGGCGCAAGCCCGCCGCCGCCGCCAAAATCCAGAACAGGGGATGGCGCAGCAGCGACCGCATCAAAGCGCCTTCCGGTCCAAAGCCCAAGCAAAACTCGCCACCGTGGCCGCCAGCATCAGGTCGGCAGCCGCCAGGATCACCAGCACCGTCGCCACCGGGGTCACCGAAACATACGCCATGCCCGCCGCCGCGATGCCGGCGCCCACGAAGATCAAATCCTTGTTGGGCACCAAGGGCAGCCGCGTCACCACCAGCCGCAGCGCGACAAATTGCAGGCAGGCCACGGCCGACGGCAAGGCGCCGGACAATTCCCACAAGCCGAACTCCACCGCCAGCACCAGCGTCGCGCGGGCGAAATGAATGACAAAGGTGGCGGCGATCTGCCCGCGGCTGAGCGCGGTCAGCTTGCGGTGGCCCAGGAGCAAGGCAAGACAAAGGATCAAGGGCACCGTGCCCGCCAGCAAAAACGGCCAGCCATGGGTGTCCAAGGTGACCGGAATCTTCAAGCCGCCCACCGCCAACAGCGCCAACAGCATGAGATAGACCATCACCAGTCCGGCGCCGCCCGACAGGAGGTTGGAATCCTTGATGCCATGCACCAACAGACCAGGCTTGAGCTTCAGCCGCGCCTGCGCCCAGAAATAGAAAAAGGCCTCGCCGGAATAATCCAGCATGAAGGTGTTCAGCAGGCGCTTTCTCAGGATCACCGCCATCGGCGGCGTGTTCGCTCGTCCCCACAAGTTTCGATAGACCAGGAAATCTCCGAAGGGCTGCAGGAAGAATTGCAGCACCAACAGCAGATAGAAGCCCAGATTGCCGGGACGCGCCGCCCAGATCTCGCGCCAGCCAAGCTCGGTCAGGCGCCGGCCGATGATCAGCAGCAATGCGACAGGAATGCCCCAGCGCAGCAGTTGCACGAACAGCCGGCCGCTGCGGCTGGCGGCCAGCCGCGCCACCAGGCTCGATTCCGGGCCGAGATCGGGTTCGGCCGTCATACGCGCGACATCACCCACCGCACCAGGCCCCGGGGGAGCAGGTCGGTGACGGCGCGCATCACACGGATTTGCCAGGGCACGACGATGACGCGGGCGCCTAGAGCGATCTTCAGCGCAATGATCCGGGCCGCCTTGTCGGCGTCCATCAGGAAAGGCTTGGGCTCGGTGACCCCCCTGCTCATCGGCGTGTCGATAAAGCCCGGCGACACCAAGGTGACGGCCACGCCGAACGTCTTCATCCGCAGGCCCAGTGCTTCGGCGAACAGGCGCAAACCGGCCTTGCTTGCGGCATAGGTGGGCGCCATCGGCAAGGGGTAGGATTCGCTAATCGAGCCCACCAGCACGATCTGGCCCCTGCCCCGTTTGGCCATGGCGCCCGCCAGCAGACTGGCGCCGGCAACCGGAGCGACGAAATTGACTTGCGCGATCGCTTGCGCGCGCTCGGGCGATTCCGCGAATTCGGTCTTGGCGACGGTGCCTCCCAGGCCCGCATTGAAGATCGCAAGATCGATCGGAGTTTTGGCATCGGCGGCGGACAGTCGCGTCACAAAGCCGGGCGCATCGCGCAGGTCGAAGGATTCGGTGAGCGCCTCCGCGCCCAGCGCGCGGCATTCCCGGGCGGTCTCATTCAGCCGCGATTCATCGCGGCCCCATAACAGAAGTGTAACGCCGAACTTTGCATAGGCCTTGGCATGCGCCCGCGCCAAAGCGGCGCCGATGCCGCTGGATGCGCCGGTGATCAGGATGGTCTTGGGGTTCATTTGCCTGTGCGCATTCAACCGCGGAAATGCGGCAATTGCTTCCTATCAAATCGGAGCCTTGGAGGCTATGGTGCCGCGCTTTTTGCGGATATCTGTCCTGTGAGCGCGGCACTCGAAATCGTCCCGGTACAGACCAAAGCCCAGTGGCGCGATTTCCATCACCTTCCCTTCAAGATCTACCGGGACGATCCGCAATGGGTGGCGCCGTTGCTGCTGGAGCGGCAATTCCACTTCCAGGCAAAGCACAATCCCTATTTCCAGCATGCCCGCGCCGCCTTTTTCCTGGCCTATCGGGGGCGCGAGCCGGTCGGGCGCATCACCGCCCAGATCGACCGGCTGGTCCAGGAGCGCTATCCGGGCATGGGCCATTTCGGATTCATCGAAGGACTGGACGACCCAGAGCTGTTCGCCGCGCTGCTCAACACCGCGGAAGACTGGCTGCGTCACCAAGGCATGACCCGCGTCGCCGGTCCGATCAGCTTTTCGCTATGGGATCAGCCGGGCCTGCTGGTCAAGGGGTTCGACACCCCGCCCTCGGTGATGATGAACCATCACCGTCCTTATTACGAAGCCCGCATCGCGGCCCAAGGCTATCGCAAGGCCGAGGACATGATCGCCTATCATTATGGGCCGGACGCGCCCATGGAAATGATGAACAAGTTGGCGGATCGGGGCTTTCGAAACGGCGTCACCGTGCGCAACATCCGCATGGGCAAGGCGCATTTCGAATCCGAAGTGGCGCTGCTGCTCGACATCATCAATGACGCCTGGTCGGACAATTGGGGCTTTGTGCCCATGACCAAGGCCGAGATCCACGACCTGTCCGGCATCCTCAAGCTCCTGCTCAGGCCCGGCGATGTCGCGATCGCGGAGTATCAAGGCAAAGCACAGGCCTTTGCGGCGATCTTTCCCAATCTCAACGAAGCCATCCGCGACATGAACGGCCGGCTGTTTCCGTTCAACTGGATCAGGCTTTTGTGGCGCATGAAGGTGAGGCACACCGCCACGGCGCGCATGCCGATGATGGGCGTACGCAAGGAGATGCAGAATTCCTCGCTTGGCGCCGCCCTAGCCTTGGCGGTGATCCGCTCGACGCGCAATTTCAATGTCGAAAACGGCACGGCGGACGCAGAACTGTCCTGGATTCTGGAAAGCAACATCCGCGTGCGAAAGGTCATCGAAATGGTGGGCGGCGTGCCCTACAAGACCTACCGGCTGTTTGAAAAACCGCTTTAGAAAGAGTCCGGATCGAAGCCGTGAATGGTACAGACCCGCTTGGCCAGCTTGCGGAACTTGGGATTGTGGTGGCCGCGCGCGGTGCCGGTCTCATCCTGATAGAGATGGATCATCTCATGCGCCATGGTCGAGATCAGCAGGTCGGTCGACTTGACCAGGCCGGCGGAGATGGCGATCTCGCTGAATCCGTCATCGCCTTGCGCCTTGCGATGGCGTCCGCGGAAATGGCCGAAGCGATCCTTGGCGCCCAGCACCCGAAACATCACCTGATCGGCATGCGGCAAACCCCAACTGCAAAAAGGCGGGCTGACGCGCAGATATTCATACGCGCCTTCCAGCATTTCCGGGGTGAGGGTCAGATTGGACATGGATAGGGGATAGTCGAGCCGAAAAAGCTTAGCGCGTCCAGCCTCGGCCAGGGGCGCGACGGGGCGTCGCGGCCCGCAAAAACACTGATTTTACTGGGTTTTTCTCGGCCATCCGTGTACGGAGACACTTCTTATAAGAGCGACATAAAAGAGCGGGCCTGGGACGCAAAATGAGCATGGAATTTCAGCCAAACCGCTGAGCCGCGCACCCTGTCCCGGTCACCTGATCAAGGAGTTGGGCCAGGCCATCCCCCTGGCCGAAGCGCTTGTGGAGAGGGACCTCGGCACCCCGCAATCCCCCTACAAGTGTAGTGGCATTGGACGCCTGCCAGGTCCGGCCGGCCCCGGTTCCGGAGCGGCCGCCAGGGGTCGGAACCTTGGCTACCGGGTCCCGGGTCTTGAGGCTATAAGGGCGCCGCAAAAACAGGCCGGCACGGCCCTTTCGGAGAAAATGGATGAATCACGATCGTATGGCGGTGTTGCAGGCAATGGTGGCCCAGGGCGTGATCCCGGTCTTTTTCCATCCCGACACCGATGTCTGCCTCAAGGTGATCCAGGCCTGCGCCAATGGCGGCGCCAAGTGCATCGAGTTCACCAACCGCGGCGATTTCGCGGCCCAGACTTTCCTGGACGTCGCACGCCATTTCGCCAAGGCCGACCCCAGCGTGATTATGGGCGTGGGTTCGGTGGTGGATGCGCCGACCGCCGGCCTGTTCATCGCCAATGGCGCCAAGTTCGTGGTCGGGCCGATCCTCAACGCCGACGTGGCCAAGGTCTGCAACCGCCGCAAGATTCCCTACAGCCCCGGCTGCGGCTCGGCTTCGGAAATTTCCGCCGCCGAGGAATTGGGCTGCGAGATCGTCAAGGTCTTTCCCGGTTCCAGCGTCGGCGGACCGGAATTCGTCAAGAATGTGCTGGGGCCCATGCCGTGGACCCGCATCATGCCCACCGGCGGCGTCGACACGTCGGAGGAATCTTTGAAGAAGTGGTTCGGCGCCGGCATTGTCGCCTGCGGCATCGGATCGAACCTCATCACCAAGGAATTGCTGGCAGCCAAGGATTATGCCGGCATCGAAAAGAAGGTGGCCGAGACCATCGCCCTTATCAAGCGCATCCGGGGAAAGTAAGTCATGAGCGACGTGTTGAAGATCCGCCCCGCCGCGGACGTGAAATGGGACTGCGTCTCGTTCGGCGAGATCATGCTGCGCTTCGATCCCGGCTTCGGCCGCGTGCGCACCGCCCGCCAATTCCAAGTGTGGGAAGGCGGCGGCGAATACAATGTCGCCCGCGCCATGCGCAAATGCTGGGGCAAGCGCGCCAGCGTGGTCACCGCCCTGCCCAAGAACGACCTGGGCTGGCTGGTGGAGGATTTCATCTGCCAGGGCGGCGTCGACACCTCGCACATCATCTGGCGTGATTTCGACGGCTTGGGCCGCAACACCCGCGTAGGCCTCAACTTCACCGAAAAGGGCTTCGGCATCCGCGCCGCCCTGGGCTGCTCGGACCGCGGCCACAGCGCCGCCTCGCAGATCAGGCCCGGTGAAGTGAATTGGGAAAAGCTGTTCGGCGAGGAAGGCGTGCGCTGGTTCCATACCGGCGGAATCTTCGCGGCGCTGGCCCCCAACACCTCCGAAGCGGTGATCGAGGCGGTGGAATGCGCGCGCAAGCACGGCACCATCGTTTCCTACGACCTCAACTACCGCGCCAGCCTGTGGAAGAGCCAGGGCGGCAAGGAGGGGGCGCGCAAGATCAACCGTCACATCGCGCAATATGTCGATGTCATGATCGGCAATGAGGAGGATTTCACCGCCTGTCTCGGCTTTGAAGTTGAGGGCCTGGACGAGCATATCTCGGCGATCGATCCGGCCAACTTCAAGAAGATGATCGCCACCGCGGTGAAGCAGTTCCCCAACTTCAAGGTCGCCGCCACCACCTTGCGCAACGCCAAGACCGCCAGCGTCAATGACTGGTCCGCCATCCTCTATGCGGGCGGTGAATTCTACCAGTCGATGATGCGCGAGAATCTGGAGATCTACGATCGCGTCGGCGGCGGCGACGGCTTCGCCAGCGGCCTCGCTTACGGCTTCCTGGAAGGCAAAGGCCCGCAGGCGGCGGTCGAATATGGCGCGGCGCATGGCGCGCTGGCCATGACCACGCCGGGCGATACATCGATGGTCAATGTCGCGGAAGTCGAAGCCGTGATGAAGGGCAAGGGCGCCAGAGTAATCCGGTAGAGCTGTGGATCAAGCAAGACTTTCCTCTCCCCTTGTGGGAGAGGAAGAAAAATCATTGGGATAGCGGAGCGACAGCGAAGCTTATCCCATTGATTTTTCAGGTGAGGGGTGAGTCAGGCCACGAACGCACCCCTCACCAGCAAAATCTAAGCACTTAGCTTCGCGTGCGCTTCGCTAAGTGCAAGATTTTGCGTCCTCTCCCACAAGGGGAGAGGACGGCAACCTTCTATTTGCGCACGTACTTCACAATCGCCTTCTGCTTGACCTCGGCGCTGTAGACCACGCCCTTGCCGTCAGCCCATACGCCTTCGCCGGCGCTGGTGCCGGTGGTTTCCATGGTGGAGTCGGGATCGGGAATGAAGTCGGTCACCACGCCGTCTTTCAGGCTGCCGATGCGGATGCCGCGCCGAAAGCCGGGATTGTGGCCATAGCCGTCCTTGTTGGTGGATTCGGAGTCGGTGACATAGATGATGTCATTGCGGTCGATGGCGATGCCGCTGGGGCGCCCGAACTGGGTGAGCTGGCCCAGATACTTGCCGTCCTGGGTGAAGATCTCGATCCGGTTGTTGTCGCGGTCGCCGACATAGAGGTTGCCTTTGGAATCCATTGCCAGGCAGTGCGGCATGCCGAACTGGCCGGGGCCGGTGCCCAAAGACCCCCATTGCTTGATGAACTTGCCATTGGCGTCGAATTTGATGACGCGCGGATTCCCCTTGTCGCGGGTGTGATTCTCGGAGACGAAGATGCTGCCGTCAGGCGCCACCAGCACCGCATTGGGTTCCTTGAAGCGGTCGGGACCGCTGCCCGGCTCGCCGGGCTTGCCCATGGTGCGCAGCAGCTTGCCGCTTGTGTCGAACTCCAACACCACGTGACCCTTTGTGCCCTTTCCTTCGGGCGGCACGCCGTCGGTGATCCAGAGATGATCCTTGCTGTCGATGGTGAAGCCGTGCGCGAACTGCAGCAGGCCCGCGCCGAAAGATTTGACGAAATTGCCCTTGGCATCGAACTGCATGATCGGATCGAGCTTGCTGCCGACGCAGCTGTTGGCGGCGCAGCGGTCCACCACCCAGATATTGCCCTTGCTATCGCCCATCACCGCGCTGGAAGACCCCATGCTGCGGCCGGGCGGCAGCTTGAAGAAGCCGGGCACTTCCACATAGCGGTTGGTCTTGGGATTGGGCGGGGCCTTGGGCTGGTCCGCCGGCTGTGCCATGGCTGCCCAAGGCGCCAAAACCATCGCCGCCAGCAGGGTGTTGCGCTTCATTCTTCTCTCCCGCAAACGCTTCGTTGCGCGCGACGATAGCAGGACGGTGGCGCGTGCCTACCGCCGGGCTTTGTGTATTTTTGCCCGTAAAAAAACCGTATTTGCCCCGCTTTTGGGCCTGTTTTTGCGAATCATTCGCAACAACTCGGGAGTTCCAAAGTCAAAATCGGGAAAAGGCTTGCACCCGCAAAGTCGAAGCCTTCTAATCCGTGCCAATGGTTCAAGTCCCTGTCGGGCTTATGTTTTTTCCGGGAAGGAAATACAATGAAGATTAATCCACAAAAGTGCGTCGCCTGCGGCAACTGCACCTATGTCTGCCCCATGGGCGCCATTTATGTCGATCCGGAGCTCAAGCGCGCCACCATCAACCGCGACGAATGCGTGGAGTGCTATGCCTGCTACAACGGGCTTTCCAAGGAAGTGCTGCCGCCGTCCACCGTAAGGTTCGTGCGCCGCACCCTGGCCAATTTCCGCATCCGCTTCGAGCCCGAACCCGATGTCTGCCCCACCACCGCCTTCGAGCCCGACAAGCTGGAATGGCCGCGGGTGGTGCGCCGCGCCTTCTCCGATCCGCGCGTGCCCCATGAATCGACCGGTGTCTCCGGCCGCGGCACCGAGGAAGTGAAGACCAATGACGTCACCGACCGCGTCGGCATCGGCCAGGTGGGCTTCACCATCGAACTGGGCCGGCCCGGCATCGGCGCACGGTTCCGCGATTTCCAGGAAATGTCGGTTGAGCTGGCCAAGGCCGGCGTGTCCTTCGAGAAGAACAATCCCGTCACCACCCTGATGAAGGACGTCACCACCGGCGAGATCCGCGACGACATCCTCAACGAAAAGGTGATGAGCGCCATCATCGAGATCAAGGTGCCGGTGGAACGCACCGAGGAGATCATCCGCATCATTTGGGAGGTCGAAAAGCGCATCAAGACCCAGGTGGTGATCGGCGTCGGCGTGCGCTGTGACGAGGAAGGCGAGGAAAAGATCGTCCTGCCGATCCTGGAGAAGCTGGGCTACAACCCGCAGCGCGCCAAGACCAATATCGGCTTGGGCCGCAAGGTGATCCGTGATTTGAGCAACGCCGCGCCCACCGCGATGGCGAAGGAAATGGTGAACGCATGACCAATACATTGCACCGCTACGGCAAGGCCGAGAGCTTTGTCGACGACTACATCGTCTTTTCGCTGCCCGCCAAGAGCAAGGCCGCCGGCCAGACCGGCGACGCGCTGGCGGCGCAAAAGCGCTTCATGGAGATCGCGGCGGAGTACCGCCCCTGCAGCCTGGGCGACGCCCTGCATGGCGGCAGCTTGCGTCCCACCCGCAGCAAAAGCATTTTCGGCCATTGGGGCAAGCGCAACAAGCCGAACTTCAAGAAGGTGCTGGAAGGCATGAGCAAGGCCGGCACCATGGCGGCGGTGTTCGACAAGCGCGAAAATGCCGAAGCCTTTGTCAAGCGCATCAAGGAGGAAGACCTCGGCCTGTCGGTCAACATTTCCTCCTCCATCGAGAATGCCAAGAATGCCTGCAAATTCGCCGGCATCCCCCGCCATTCCGTCGCCTATTCGCTGGGCTTTGAAGCGGTGGGCGACAACACGCCCGGCAAGCAGGCCATCATGCTGTCGACCATGTGCGGCCACGGCATGCTGTCCATCAACTTCGCCCAGAAGATGATGAGCTTTGTGAAAGAAAACCGCCGCACGCCCCAGGAAGCGGCCGAAGCCATGGCGCGTTTCTGCTCCTGCGGCATCTTCAACACCAGCCGCGCCAAGCGCATTCTGGAAGATGTCCGGGTGGGTGTGAAGTAGATTCGTTAGATTGGGAAGAGCAAAGCCCGCCGGCGCGAACCGGCGGGCTTTTTCTATTGCAGCTTCGCCGCTTCCGCCTCAGCCACAATGCGCGCCGCATCGGCCGGCAACATGTAGCGCTGGGACACCAACTTATCCGCCTGGGCCTTCACTTTGGCGACATAAGCGGCATGGCTGGGATAGCGCTCTTCCAGCGAGGGACGCGGATCGCCCTTGGCGATGCGATCGGCTTTGGTGGCGGCAAAGGGAATGTAACCGCCGGTATTGTTGCAAAAGCGCCCCTTTTGGAATCCGTCGGCGAAGACATTCCAGCCGACATAAGTGCCCAACGGCGCGGTTATCAACGGTGAACGGATGCCGTCCAGCTCATTGCCGTCGGCATCGATGCGCGGCATCCGTTGTGGGATGGCTTTGACAATGCGCGGCGGGATCACGGTGATGGTGCCTGTCAGGTCGACATAGTCGAAGCCCTTGCCCAGATCATACTGATAGGTGGGGGAATAAGCCGGCCGCGGCACGCCGGCGATCTTCGGAAAGGCCCTGTCATAAGCCGC
>Ga0207709_10001686_pt1 | contig 14848 bp, 11 predicted proteins | sample KBSM34metaG_FD_184397 | JGI IMG/M metagenome (GOLD analysis project Ga0207709, IMG submission 184397) | Miscanthus rhizosphere microbial communities from Kellogg Biological Station, Michigan, USA - KBS M3-4 metaG (SPAdes) (version 2) | ecosystem: Host-associated > Plants > Roots > Rhizosphere >...
AAAACATAAACACAAAACCCCCTCACAAATTGCAAGGGGCTATTTATTATTGATCACCGACTAAAGTCTGCGACATCAGAGTATTATTCACTGCTTTCACCCGAATTTATTACATAAGAAGAATCTCCTTTTATTTGATAGAGTTTTTTTGAATGTAGGCTACCATCAATATTATGAAATTCAAAATATCCGGTTTTTAGTTTACTTCGATAACATTTTTGTGGATCATAAGATTTTTTAAATCTACATACTCCCTTAGAAAAAAGTTTATGTGTTTTTTTTTCTTCCACTATTTCAGTACCATAAAAATAATTACTTTTTGAACTATCTATTATTATAAAGGTGTCAAAATGATCATTGTAAATATCATTGTCTTTTTCTTTATAAACGTAAATTGTATCTATAAACTGATCTCTTTTAAACTTTCCTTCTGCTTTAATAAAGCCATTTTTATCATAAATACTATAAGATAAATCGTTTTCTTTTGTGCAGGATTTTATTAGAAAAATAGAGAATATTAGTAATAAAAAATGTATTTGATAATTCATTCTACAGTGTCATTTTAGTGTTATATACAGTGTCATTTACAATAATATATTTGATCTTTTCAATAACACCTCCTCTCATATCAAAGGTATTATGAATGCCAAATGGTTGTATGCTCTGTAATGCTTTTCTAAAATCTGAGTTTCTTTTATATCTATATGATCCCATAAGTTTAGCTCCTCTTTCAAAAATAATATATTCTGTTCCATAAAAATAAGAACCTTTCATGCTATCTATAATAATAGAATCTTTAAATGGAAGATTTGGATTTTTGCTATAAACAATAGCTCCTATAAAGTAATCTTTATAAAAATTCAAATTCATTACAGCCTTTTCATTTTTATCAAAAAACGTAATTTTAGTAGTATCTGTTTTTTTATTTAAAACATAATTAAGCTTTCCGTTTGGATAATATATTTTTTGAGATACTTCTTTTTTACACCCAAAAAAAATGAACAAACTACATAAAATAATATATTTCATAATCTATTTCCTTAATTGCTTATTCCAGTAATTATTAGAATCTTTAATTGCTTTATTTAATGAGTCTACTGTTCCTTTACTTAGTCCTTCTCCTCTTACATTTTTATATTTTAAACCAAATGGAGATCCATTATTATTACGTAAAACTCCAGTAGCTTGTCTATCCCAAATGCCAAATGTATCTGATTTTACAGGCTCTGATCCTGATAAACTCCCAACAGGATTTCCAATACCTTCTACATCAAGACCAAATTGAACAAGAGCTTCTTGAAAACCTACAGTACCACCAGTAAGTTTTGTATTTCTTCCATAAAACATGAATATTTGTTGGAACATATCGTTAGCTTCAATATTATCTCCTGGTCTAAGTTTATTCAGTGTTTCTTTATCAGGATCATTTATTCCTCCTAAGAAACTGTAAAACGTTTCATTTGTAGTCCCTATCAAACCTGACATAGCAGACTCTACTTTTGAAAAAGCATCACTAAACATAGTTGATAATCCCAACATGGCTACTGAGCCATTACTGCCATCTGTAGGTATATAAGAGACATTACCATTAAACCCTAGATAAGTAAGACCTGTATTCCCTTCATTACTGTTTGTAATCTGAACATTGGGTCTGATACTACCATCTGGAAGAAAGCTGGTAAATCCATTTGCCTGATATGTTGCATCACCTTGTTGCATTCCTTGTACAAATTGCCATTGATTATCCTTTAATCCCCAACCTTCTCCTTCTCGACCATCTGGATCAATAAAATTAATGGGGTTATTGAACGCATAAGTGTAAGGGGAAAATCTTCTTGATGTTTCCGCCAGTGGATCTACAACGCCCCATCTCCCAATATCCGGCATATAGAATCTTGCACCATAATCATACATACCAGATCCTTGAAGCTCCTTTCCATTATACTTGTAGTTTTTATAAGTATTTTGTCCAAAGAAAGCACCTCCTGTATTTAAATGATTCATGCCAAAAGGATAATAATCATTGGCATCTGTAATTTCCAGTGTTCCTGTGCTGCTTCTGGCGAAACTTATTCTTATATTTCCCAAATGATCTTTATACTGGTAAATATACTGATCTTTCGTGTAATCATAAAATCCTTCAGCGGTAGGAAAAAACACAAGACCTGCTGTCTTGGGAAGAGCTCTTCGTTCTTCTGCAGAAAATGCCTGTATTTCCATAGCTTTTGAAGCTTCTGCTGAGAATGAACGACTTAGTTCAGTGTCACCTCCGCCTCCATTATTGTTTATTACAGAACTCATATATTGGAAGCCATCCAAATAATCTGATAAGTCTGTAACGCCATAGCAGTTAATAATTCCACATTCAGACCTCATTTCTGCTTTCTGAAGTTTAATACCGTCAGCTCTATATGTATATTGGGAAACCCCAAAGATTCCCATATCCCCGTATTCTAACTTATTGGGAAGGTTCAAATGGTTATATTGGATTTTACTAATATTTTTATCAGCCATTTTCAACATATTACCATTGAGGTCATATTCAATGGTATTTCCTCCGCCTTCGTATCCCGCCTGATTATTAGTACTATCCTTAATATTGGTTAGTCTGTTTCCTGCATAGGTGTAATTCAAATTATCAATACCCATTGCCAAACCTGAATTTGGATTTTTGGAATTTCGGGATAGTACAGTAATATTACCATTCAGGTCATATTCAAGATATTCGTCATAAAGACTATTCTCAGGAACAGTAGCCAGAGGTTCAGAATAATGTCCAAACATCAGCCTATTCTGAGCATAATAACTGTATGAGTATCTTTTCAATATATTATCATTAGATGTCCGCCAGTCAACCTCTGCAATATTTCCGTTATATCTTGCAGGTGCATAGGGAGTATTAACAGGATTATTGTATCGGATAGCATATCCAAACAGTTTTCCATTCAAATTGGCAGGATCATTGATTTTCGTCATCCAACCTCTGATATTATAAGCATAATCAATACTTTGAAGATTATTTCCTACCTTCTTATTGGAAAGTTGAGACAATTCATTGTAGGTATTTTGAGCCAGAATTTCAACAGGATTGCTGTCTACCTGATGTTTATGTACCAATAACCTATTCTGAGCATCATACTCAAAATTTTCTGTGATCATTCTTTCGGTATCAGTAGTAAGTCTCTTATGTTTGGTGACAACCATTTGGGGTACGCCTGCAAAATCCAGCTTGGATTCTGTTCTTGTATACCCCCCTAAATAATTAATGGAATGAGTTCCAATAGACCTGCCTTTGGTATCATAATAGGTATAGTTCTTTGTCCATCCAATATCATTGGCTTCTGTATTTTTTACATAGCTTGCAGTGGGCAGTCCTTTTGTACTTACCACAGAGTTTTGGGTATTATCCTGTAAAACATTGCTTTCCTGTATCTGGGATGGGATGGCAGGTGCTCCTACAGGATACGTATCATAATAATTGAGGCTTAAAAAATTATAGACTTTATCGTACTGGGGATACCCTTGGGTAACTGAATAATAGATATCCATTCCGCTATAGTTCATTGATATACCTGAACTTCTGGTTTCACTATTGCTGCCTTTAGTATTGGCATAATTCTGTTCTTCCAAACGGGAGTTCCCCATGGCTTGGCATATACCAGTCATGATTACTCTTGAAAACTGGTCATATTTGGTGTACATCCACTGTCCTTTGGCTCTGAGATTGGCATCTTGTGTACCCACCAGTCTATCCTGTTTATCATACACCATATATTCCCAGCCTTTTCCCGGAAGTTTCTTTTCTACTAAACGGTTTCTACCATCATAACGGTACTGATAATACAGGTTTTCAACTGTAGTAGGTTCTATAGTAGGAGCAGACGCTAAAGGAGGAATAACGAATGCCAGCTGGTCATATTCATTATAAACATAATAAGTATCTGCATTTTCTGTATTTAATGGCTTTCTGGATAATATAAGCTGCCCTTTTCCATTTTTGAATTCAATAGTTTTGTTTCCATCCTCATCAGTAACTGTATTTTTATACAAATGTCCTCCCAGAAAATACTGCAACAGCTGAATGGAAGTTTGAGTTCTGCCCTCAACCCAGGTGGTTGTGGTTTCATATTTTCTTACATAATCTTCATGGATATTAGCATCATAATCAAATTTCACAGGTTTACCAGCCCAGTCATTTCCCACCTGAACCTGTTGTTGGATTCTGTCTAAGGGTGAGTTTTCCAGTATTTTTTCTGCATAAATCTTTTCCTGACCATAAACTCCAGATTGGGTGGCATTAGCCAAAGGAGTTGGCACAATAGCTCCATTCAAAGTTCCTCCCTGTGGAACAGGAAGATAATCTTTTACCTGTCTCCCAAATCCGTCATACTCAATATGTGTGACAACATCCCTCCCCAGTGGGGAAGCTTTTACATTGACTACCTGTTTAGGTCTTCCTAGTCCATCAAAATACTGAACCGTTTCTGAGGTTTTGGTAGCAGTAGCTCCATTATAATCGAGATAGGTTTTAGCCTGGATATAGTTTTCTGTGTTAGGAAGTGCAGTAAGCTGTGCCTGTACACTTGCTGTTAGCAGTACTCCTATAGGAATTATTATTTTTTTCATCGTTCTTAGTTTTTATAGTTGTACTTCATTTCCTTTATTACCTTTCCATTCGCATCAGCCACTTTTATCAGCCTGCCTGCCGAGTCATAAGTATAAAACTCTGTAATCCCTGTTGGCGGAGTGATACTTCTTACTCCTACCAATGGATCATAAGTATACGTAGTGATCAGGTAATTAGGAAACTGCGCTCTGAATGTTTTGAAAGCATTTAATAATGCAGTTTCATCATTATTAGTACCTGCCACTCCGTCAGTATCGGAAGCTCCTGAAAGAGTCCACATGGATGATAATTCTATGTCTGTAAATTTTGCATTCTCAATTTTAGCAATGGGTTGAGTCTGGCTGTACCCCCATATAAGTAATATCGGAATTCCTTCTTTTGTAGTGTATTGTATTAAATTTCCGCTTCCATCGTAATGGTCATAAGTTATTTCTGTATTGAGAGTATTATTATCGACATTAGAAGATACTATAGAGCTTGGTGATACGGTGTAAGTATGTTCATATTTAGTTTCCTGTTTACTTAATAATTTACCATTCTTCCTAGTTTCAATTTCAACAGGGGTATCCAGAATATTAACATTTATAAGTTTTTGTATACTTTTGTCCTTTGCATTTCTGTAAAATTCTTCCACAGTATCACCACTAGTTACTGTCTTTTTGTAAGTTAATCTTGCTCCGTCATAGTTGAATGTATTATCTTCTTTTACACTACCTCCAGAAAAGAAATCTTCCTTAGTATTGGTTTTAAGATTATTATAGTAAGCTAAAACATAATTAGATGCAGTATGTTCAGTATAAAATATGTCATTATATTTATAAAATGGTTTGGTTACTTTTAAAGAATTTCGGACTTGATAATCATAAGTATACTCTTCCCTTTTCAGTGGTAAAAGTTGTCCTTCTTTATAATAATTTACCGATAGTAGCTTGCCTCTTCTGTCATCAAATGACTGTATATAAGAATTGGGAAATTTCATAAATTTTAAAAAATTCCTATCTCCTTGAACTGTAAAATTCTGGTCAGAAGCCATTAACTGATCAGGATAATCATTAAAATTGGAGTATTTTTTTTCAACGTATCCCTTACCTGTAGTCTCTTCAATAATTCTGGAATACCCAATGATAGCTCCTGTATTAAAACCTATCCCAGAAGCAAGTTCTGAGGTTGATGTTTCTTCAGGAGTTGTAATAAAATTGATTTGCCCAGAGGAGGTATTATCTGCATTAATATATTTGTATTTGATCTCCTTACTGATATTACCAGGAGAATTATATAATCGCATTGCATTAACTCTTGTACTGCCTAATATATATTTCTCTCCTTCATACATAAAATCATCATTTTCGTAGTCCAGCTCTAATGAACCACCTGTTGGATAAGTCATCTTTTTCAACATGCCTAATTTTGAGACCGTAGAAGGGGTTCTGTCTATTTGATTAGAGATTGCAAAAGCTGTTTTGTTTCTTAGTTGGAATGGAAAAATATTGTCTTGTGCTAAATCGGGATAAAAGTAGGTCTTTGAAGTAGGATAGTAGTAAGGTTCAGAGTCATGAAAATTATTTTTTGAAAAAGTAATATTAGAAGTATTATTATTGAAATAGCCAGAAAAGTCAGTCTTAGATGTATTTCTTGGGGGAAATACATTATTATCATAGTAAAAAGAATATGTACCTACAGACGAATCATTCATTTTATCCAATTTGAGCCTTTTACACTCATAATTCCCAGAAGAACAATTGCCAGAATCGAAATATGAATAATTAAAATTAGTCTGTTTAATAATATTTCCATTTTTATTTTTTACCAAAACACTGCTCAATGCATTTCCTCCATAATCAAGTCTTGCAACATCATAAATAAAATCAAGGATTTCTTTATCTGTTGTAATTTTCTTTAACCTTTTAGGAGATAATTTTGATGATACCAATCTATTGAAAATTCTAGTTGGTGGGGGATCATGAGGTGTCTTTACTAGTTGAAAGGTTGACGTAACATTATAACCACCAAAATTATAACTGGTTCTATTATAACTATTAAAACCGTTTGGATTAACTAATAAAATAAGGTGTTCATAATTGTTAGTAAAACTTTCATATTCAAAGCTAATTTCTTTTCCTGAGAATGGATCCTTAACTTTAGTAAGATACCAATTATTAACCTGCTGAGTGCGGTGACTAGTAAGATCCAGAGGATAATCTTCTATATTTGAAAATTCATAATCATTAAATGTATATATATATCCATTTTCTCCTGTGATTTCAAATTTATCAGGTTGATAAAAAACGGTAGCACTCCCTGCATTACCAAAACTAGAGCTTTCAAAATAGCCACATGCTCTTTTAATTGTTAAATTTGGATTGTTATTAAGTTTGGCATCTGAAGTAAAAAAATTAGCTTTTAATTGAGTATTACTGGTTCTTGTAAAATAAAATTTATCGTTAAAACCTGGAGCATTAACATAATAAAAATCAGGTGCAGCATCTATTTGTGTATCATCATTTTCCCATATCCTATGGTTGATACATAATTGGGAATTAGGTATTTGTGTATCACTTAGAGCTTGTGGGTAATCTGTTGATAAGTATCCCTTTGTTTGACGATGCCAGGCATATGATTGTTCAGGTTCAAAACCAGGTGTAGTATAATAAGCATAGTTTTCTGTAAGATCATTCATATCATTAACTTTTACCGTTAAATTTCCACCTGCATTTAAATTCCAGCCCAATCCTACAGAAGTTGCAATATCAGAAGTTTTATTACCTTTTGTATTATAAGAAAGTCCTATGGGAATTTTAAGCTTTCCGAAATTAATATCATAAATAGGAACTGAAACATTGGTTTTTCCTATAAAATCGGGTTCAGGAAAATCAATGTATCTCATCATATTGGCAACCTCCGGTGTGGCAATATTATATATTTGCTTCTCTGATATGTTTGATTGTGATTGATATTTTGATAAAGAAAAAAATGATAATAGAAGAATGACTTTAAATTTATTTTTTTTCATGGTCTGTTTTATTTTTTAATCAATTTAGCATTCACTGTTTTATTCGTATCCGTTTTGATGGTCACCAGATAAGCGCCTTGTACAAGAGCCTGTGTACTCAACTTGGTAACATTATTTTTAGTTTTTATATTCTGAAGCTGTCTTCCGCTCATATCATACAGCATAATATCAGCTTCTTTGAAATTAAAGCCAATTTCTACATAAGCATAATCTGAAACAGGGTTCGGATAAATCTTGATATCATGTTTTTCTATTAACTGATCCACCTGTTTGTCTCCCAGCTTCACAATTTTCCAGTTTTCTTTTCCTAATTCCTCAGCACTGGTTCCTGCCAGAATAATTGAGCCATCTCTGTTAAGTCTCAAATCTGAAAGTCTCTCCTCTCTTTTTCTCGAGTCTCCACTCACATGTTTTCTCCATTGCTCATTACCGTTGCCATCCAGATAGAGCATCCAGAAAGTCTCATCATCCTTCTCTATTCTTCCTTCCGCCTGGGTATATCCTCCCAGCAATATTCCTTTCGTGGCATCCTGGTTCCTGGATCCTGACTCTTGGCTCTGTATCACATTCATCCCCATCAAAATATCCCTGTTCTTGAAATTGTAAGATTTCTGCCATTGTTCATCTCCTCTTTCATTCAGTGAGATCAGCCAAAGGTCTGTGCCTTCTTCAATTCCTACTGATTTGTTTCCGGATCTCTCGGATCTGGATTCTCCACCGATGATAAAACCGTTTGAAGTTAAAGCCAGGGTTCTCAAATGATCATCGCCTTTTCCGCCAAAGTTCTTTTCCCATTCTACTTTTCCGTTTTTATCGAGCTTTACGATCCAGTAGTCGCCTTCGCCAAAATTGCTGCTGGCTTTTGGCATTTGGCTAATGGCTATTGAGGAAGCGGGTCTCTCAGTCGAAGGTTTAGTCTCAGGATTTCCAACCCCGGAACCCAGAACCTCGGAGCTCCTTGAATAGATTCCTAACAATGCTCCGCCGTCTTTCGTGGGTATCATTTTCTCTATTTCATCCAAGCCTCTGCCTCCCAGAATAAGCTGAGAAAGCTCTTTTCCGTCTTTATCCAGTCTGGTGATCCAGACATCTTTTGAACCATAACCTTTGGATGAGTTTTGAATATTTCCGGCCACAAAAAAACCTAAATCTGTAGTTTGAATCACTGCTTTGGCTTCTTCATCTGAGGAAGTTCCCAAGGTTTTTTGCCACAGTTCATCCCCAAATTCATTCAGCCTGATCAACCAGATATCCGATCCCCCTTTGGAATCATCTTTTTTATCCAGTCCTTTTCCGGAATAAGAAGTACCGGAAACCAGAAATCCACCGTCCTGGGTGGTCACAGTTCCTGATAAATAGTCGTGGTTTTGTCCGGCAAAATATTTCTCCCAAACCTGTTCTCCCTGCTGGTTGAGTTTGATCAAATGAAAATCGTAACCGTTGTTTTGTTTCTGGTTATTGGCAGCTAGTGACTGGCTTTTAGCCTGAATGCTACTTCCTGTGATAAGATATTGCTGGTCAATGGTTGTGATCACCTGATTGAGAAAATCCTGGGTGGAAGATTTGATGTCTTTCTGCCAGATGACTTCCTGGGCAGAAATGCTTAAAACAGTGCACAAAGTCAATACGCTTGTGTAGATTTTTTTCATATTTGTATTGTTGATATATCTTTCACAAAACTAGTATTTTTAGGCAACACAAAGCAACATCACATCACTGTATAGTGAAAATATATCAATAATTAATTGCTTACGAAGTAAAATATTCATCAATACCTTAGTTTAGATGTTTGAGTGATTAAAATCATCCATAGACTGCTCTAAGAAACAATTCAATTCCATAAAAAAAACTTTGAAAATTTCAAAGGTTTTATCTGTTTCTGTTTTGGAGGATCTCTTCTATCTCTTCCAAGGTATAGCCTTTTGTTTTCAGTAAAATTAAGAAGTGATACAGTAAGTCGGCAGCTTCATTTTTAAAGAGTTGCTCATTATTATCTTTAGCCTCAATTACCAGCTCTACCGCTTCCTCTCCTACTTTTTGAGCTACTTTATTAATCCCCCGCTGGTACAGAGAATAGGTATATGATTCTTCTACCCGGTTGTCAATCCTTTGGGATATCTTTTCTTCCAGCTCATACAGAAATCCCTTGGAATCCTTATTTCCAAAACAACTGAAGCTTCCTGTATGGCAGACCCCATTCCGTGGAATCACTTTTATTAAAACAGTATCCTGATCACAGTCTATTCTGATATCTTTTACCGTTAAAAAATTGCCGGACTCTTCCCCTTTTGTCCAGAGTCTGTTTTTGGAGCGGCTGAAAAAGGTGACTACCCCTTCCTTTTTTGTTTTTTCAAAAGCTTCTTCATTCATATATCCCAGCATCACCATCTGAAGGGTTCTATTGTCCTGAATAATGACAGGAATAAGCCCATTGCTTTTATCAAAGTTAATTTTCATCTTACGTTAATTTTTTTAGATTTTAATAATTCTTTCAAGTCCATAATTCCGATTTCATTAAAATGAAAAACACTGGCTGCCAAGGCTCCTGTAGCTTTTGTTTCATTAAAGACTTTAAGAAAATCAGCAGCATTTCCAGCTCCTCCCGAGGCAATGACCGGAATACCCACATTTTCAGAAACCAGTTTTGTAATCCGGAGATCAAAACCGTTTTTTGTTCCGTCGCCATCCATGGAAGTTAAAAGAATTTCCCCTGCTCCCAAAGATTCTGCTTCTCTGGCCCATTCCAATGTCATCCATTCTGTTTTTTCGCGTCCTCCTTTTATATGCACCCAATCAATGTTCCCTGCCAGACGGGTATCAATCGCGACCACTACACATTGACTGCCAAATTCCTTTGCCAGTGTAGAAATGAGCTGTGGGTTTTTGACTGCGGAAGAATTGATGCTGATTTTATCCGCACCTGCCTCCAGAAGCTTTCTGACATCCTCAACAGAGGAAATTCCACCGCCTACGGTAAAAGGTATGCTCAGTTCGTTACCTATCTTTCTCACCAATTCAACAAAGGTTTTTCTTTCTTCAATAGTGGCCGTAATATCCAGAAAAACAAGCTCATCAGCTCCCTCCTGTTCGTATTTTACAGCCAGCTCCACAGGATCTCCGGCATTGCGAAGTCCTTCAAAGTTCACCCCTTTTACTGTGGAGCCTTCTTTAATATCCAAACATGGAATAATTCTTTTTTTAAGCATTTTCAATAAAGTTCTGAAGTTGTTGTAAGCTTATTTTCCCCTCGTAAATGGCTTTTCCGATAATAGTCCCGGAACATCCGATATCTTTCATTTTATAGACGTCTTTGATGCCTGAAATGCCACCGCTTGCCGTAAGCTGTATTCCCGTTTTGTATAAAATCTCAATATATAGTCCTGTAGAAGGTCCTTCCAGCATGCCGTCCTTGGCAATATCAGTACATATAACATGCTGAATTCCTTTTTTCTGATATTGAAGAATAAAATCAATAATATCTTTATCACTTTCTTCCTGCCACCCGGAGGTTTTAATCTTCCTGTTGTCACAATCTGCCCCTAGAATGATTTTCTCAGTACCATATTTTTCAATCATTCCAAAACAGAATTCAGGATCCTGAACGGCAATACTTCCCAATGTAATCTGCTGTGCTCCGGAACTGAATGCAGTTTCAATATCCTCCTGTGTCTTTAGCCCACCTCCAAAATCAATATGAAGAGATGTTGCTCCGGCAATATCTTCCAGGACTTTTCGGTTAACAATATGTTTTGATTTTGCTCCGTCAAGATCTACCAAATGAAGATACCGGATTCCAAAATTTTCAAATTCTTTAGCGACTTCTATAGGGTTTTCGTTATATATCTTTTTTGTAGTGTAATCTCCTTTTGACAGGCGCACACATTTTCCGTCGATAATATCAATGGCTGGAATAATTTTCATGTTATAGTTTAATAAAGTTGGTTAATATTTGACTTCCGATTCCTCCGGATTTCTCCGGGTGAAACTGTACGGCATAAAAATTATCCTTTTGCAACGATGAACTGAACGGCAGGATATAATCACACACAGAAGTTGTAAAATCAGACAGTTCACAATAAAAGCTGTGGACAAAATAAACATCATTATTCTTTTCAATTCCTGAAAAAAGAGATGATTCCTGGTCTGAAACCGTATTCCAGCCCATATGAGGAACTAAATCTGTAGGTGGGAACCGTTTTACCTTCACATTAAAAATTCCCATTCCGCGGATATCTCCTTCTTCGTTATCCCCACACATCAGCTGCATTCCCAGACAAATCCCCAGGACAGGCTGCTTAAGGTTTGGAATAAGTACATCCAGCCCTTTCTCTTTCAGCAGCTTCATGGTAGAAGAGGCTTCACCTACCCCTGGAAAAATAACTTTATCCGCTTTTATAATCTGCTCAGGATCATCTGTAATTACAGAATCTACCTTCAGCCTGTTCAGTGCATTTTGAACTGAACTTACATTGCCTCCGTTATATTTTATTATAGCTATCATGATTATAAACTTCCTTTTGTAGAAGGTAAATTATAGTTAATATCAGATTGGTTTACTGCCATTTTAACGGCCTTTGCAAATGCTTTAAAAATAGATTCTATTTTGTGGTGTTCATTGGTTCCTTCCGCTTTGATATTCAGATTGGATTTTGAAGCGTCCGTAAAAGATTTAAAGAAGTGTGAGAACATTTCCGTTGGTACGTCGCCAATTTTTTCTCTTTTAAATTCGGCATCCCATACCAGCCAGGATCTTCCTCCGAAATCAATAGCCACTTGTGCCAGGCAATCATCCATAGGCAGTAAAAATCCATATCTTTCAATTCCTTTTTTCTTACCTAAGGCTTTTACAACGGCTTCTCCCAATACAATTCCTGTATCTTCTATGGTGTGGTGTTCATCCACTTTAAGATCTCCTTTTACTTTTATGACAAGATCCATATTTCCGTGTCTGGAAATCTGCTCCAGCATGTGATCAAAAAAGTGTAATCCTGTAGAAATTTCAGAACTCCCGCTTCCATCCAAATTGATCTCAATTTCAATGTCTGTTTCATTTGTCTTTCTGGATACTTTAGCTCTTCTCATTCCCTGCTTTAAAAACTGATAGATCTCTGCCCACCGGGTCGTACTAAGCACAGATTCATTATTAAAGTCATTATTAATATAAATTGCTTTACATCCCAAATTTACAGCCAGTTGCACATCACTACCTCTATCACCAATTACATATGAATTTTCCAGGTCATAATTCCCGTAGATATATTTTCCAAGCATTCCAACACCCGGTTTCCGGGTAGGCAGATTCTCATATTCAAAGCTTTTATCTATTACAATATCACTGAAAAATATGCCTTCATTTTCGAAAGCTTTCAACATTTTATCGTGAGGTTTTATAAAATCTTCGAAAGGAAAACTATCTGTTCCCAACCCATCCTGATTAGTTACCATTACCAGTTCATAATCCAATTCATTAGCTATTTTGGAAAGGTTCTGAAATACTCCCGGATAAAATTCAAGTTTCTCCAGGGAATCCACCTGAAAATCTGTAGGAGGTTCAATAATCAGGGTTCCGTCACGGTCTATAAAAAGCACTTTTTTCATAATTGAATATTTTTTAAAACGGTAATCAACATTTCATTTTCTTTACGGTTTCCGATATTAATCCTGATACATCCGGGAATTGCGGGATCTCTTTTACTTGTCAGAATTTCATTTTCCAGCATCCTGTCATAAACGCCGTCCACATTTTTCAGTTCGATCAAAAAGAAATTGGCATCTGTAGGAAAAACTTTTGAAATACAATCTACCTCTTTAAACTGTTCTTGCAGCCATAGTCTTTCTTTTAAGATACTATTGACGTTTTCTTTAAGTCTCTCTTCATTATCAATCGTTTCCAGAATTAGCTGCTGGCTTAAAGAATTAACGTTATAAGGTGCTTTTACCGTATTAATGAGGCGTATAATTTCTTCAGAAGCATAGGCCATTCCTACTCTTGCACCTGCAGTCCCCCAGGCTTTGGAAAAAGTCTGTAAAACAATCAGATTAGGATACTGATCTAGAAGTTCCAGGCTTGACTTGTTTTCAGAAAACTCAATATAGGCTTCATCAACCACTACAATTCCTTCAAAATTCTGAATATAAAATTCAATATCTTCTATGCTGTTTCCTGTTGGATTATTGGGTGAGCACAGAAAGAATATTTTGATGGGCTGTTCCTGTATAATTTTTAAAAAATCATCTTTGACAATTTCAAAATTTTCATCCAGATCCAACTTCAATACTTTATTTTCATTGATCGTCGCATAGAACCCATACATGGCAAAAGAAGGATTCATCATAAGTATCGAATCTTTTTTAGGCTCACAAAAAACCTTAATAATCAAATCAATAAGCTCATCACTTCCATTTCCAACAGCAATCTGTAAAGGAGATATTTTTTTAAGACCCGCCAGTTTATTTTTAAGTTTTTTCTGAGTAGAATCCGGGTAACGGTTAAATTCTCCGAACGGGCTTTCATTGGCATCCAGCAGCACAGGACTGCTAAATTCATTATGATCCCTGAAGCTGATGTAAGGCTGTAGTTTTAAAATATTATCCCGTACTAAAGTATTGATATTCATATTTTTCATTTTATCGTTTTAATCTTATTGATACTGCATTTTTGTGAGCAAAGAGTCCTTCCGCTTCTGCCATGAGCTCTATTGTTTTTCCTAAATTCTGAAGTCCTTCTTCAGAGAGATGCTGGAATGTTATCTTCTTGACAAAACTATCCAGGGAAACCCCGCTATAATTTCTTGCATAAGCATTTGTAGGGAGCGTGTGATTGGTTCCGCTGGCATAATCTCCTGCACTCTCACAGGAGTAATTTCCTAAGAAAACCGATCCTGCATTCTGGACCATTGGAATATATTTTTTAAAATCCTTCATTGCCAAAATAAGGTGTTCCGGTGCATACAGGTTGCTGAACTCAAGAGCTTCTTCTAGGGAATTCACCAGGATAAAGCAGCTATTTTCCAGTGCTTTTCCTGCCATTTCATTTCTTGGCAATTTTTTGATTTGCTGATCAATAGCACCCATTGTCTCATTGAAAACTTTAAGATTGGTAGCCACGAAAATCACCTGACTGTCACTGCCGTGCTCAGCCTGTGAAAGCAGGTCTGCGGCACAGAAATCCGGTACAGCTTGCTTATCCGCAATCACAAGAACTTCGCTTG
>Ga0207709_10001690_pt1 | contig 14840 bp, 20 predicted proteins | sample KBSM34metaG_FD_184397 | JGI IMG/M metagenome (GOLD analysis project Ga0207709, IMG submission 184397) | Miscanthus rhizosphere microbial communities from Kellogg Biological Station, Michigan, USA - KBS M3-4 metaG (SPAdes) (version 2) | ecosystem: Host-associated > Plants > Roots > Rhizosphere >...
TCCCCGAGCTCGCCGGGCGGCTGGATGAGGTGGCTCACTGGGCGCTCCAGCTCTCCCCCGGGGAGCAGCAGCGCATCGCCTTCGCGCGGACACTCGTCCAGAAGCCCGAGTGGCTCTTTCTCGACGAGGCGACCTCGGCGCTCGACGAGGGGACGGAGGCCCACCTCTATGCGCTGGTGCGCGAGCGCCTCCCGGACACGATGATGTTCAGCATCGGCCATCGGACGACGCTGGACGCCCTCCACACGCGCCGGCTCATGGTGAAGCCCGGTGAGAGCGGCCCCGGCTCCATCGTGGAGCTGGACGCCCTTCCGAGGTAGAACGCGGTGCGATCGCGCAGGCGCCCGGCCGCGGTCGTCGCCCTGCTCGCGACCATGCTCGGCGCCATACTGTCGCTCGCGCCGAGCGCGCCAGGGAGTGGCGGTGGCACGCTCGTCATCAGCGGGGGCACGCTGATCGATGGCACCGGCCGTGGGCCGCTTCCGGGCGCGACGATCGTGGTTCGCGACGGCCGCGTGGCCGAGGTCACGGCGGAGGCGGTCGCCGGCCTGGGCGCGGAGACCGAGCGCATCGACGCGCGGGGCAAGTGGATCGTGCCGGGCCTGATCGACATGCACGTGCACTATCTGCCCGGATGGATGGATGGGCTGTTCCTGCGGCACGGCGTCACCACCGTGCGCGACGTGGGCAGCGGGCTCGACCCCATCCTCGCGCTGCGCGAGGAGAGCCGGGTTCCGGGTATTGCGCGGCCGCGGATCTTTGCGTGCGGGCCGTTGATCGACGGTCGGTGGCCCCGGCACGGCGCGAGGATCAGCGTGTCGGTGCAGACGGTGGCGGAAGCGCGCGACGCGGCGCGGCGGCTCCTCGATCGCGGGGTAGACTGCCTCAAGATCTACGAGCAGCTCACCCCGGCGCTGGTGGAGGCGGTGGTACGCGAGGCCGAGGGCATGCGCGTTCCGGTGACCGCCCACCTGCGCGATACCACCGCGCTGCAGGCCCTGCAGTCCGGCGTGCACGGCCTCGAGCACGCCTTCGGGTTCGACGTCTGCGACGAGACCGCCGCCGCGGAGGTCGCGCGCCGCGTGGTCGCGCGCGGGGCGTACGTGGTGCCGACCCTGGCCATCACCGAGCAGATCTCGCACCTGGGCTCGCCCGAGCAGGAGGCGATGCCGCTGCTGGGTGAGATCCCGGCCGGGCGGCGGCAGTACTGGCGCAGGGCCGACACGTCGCGCGAGCGGACGGCGGCGGCGGCGCGCCGGCTCGAATGTCTAAAACCTTTCGTGGCGCGGCTGCAGCGCGCCGGCGGCCGGGTGGTGGCCGGCAGCGACACGTCGAACCCGTACGTGGTGCCCGGAGCCTCATTGCACCGAGAGCTGGAGCTGCTCGTGGAGGCGGGGTTGTCGCCGAGCGAGGCGCTCGCCGCCGCGACACGGACGGCGGCGGCGTTTCTCGGCCAGGCCCGGACGCTCGGGACGCTGGAGGCCGACAAGATCGCCGATCTCGTGGTGCTGGGCGCGGATCCCCTCGCGTCGATCGGCGCCCTACGCCAGATCGACCTCGTCATCCGCGATGGGCGCGTGGTATGGCGTCGATAGGCACACGGCCGGCGGACCGGGAGATCGTGTCCACGCGGGTGCTCGACGCGCCCCGCGAGCGTGTCTTCCGCGCGTTCAGTGACCCGCGGGTACTGGCGCGATGGTGGGGGCCCGATGGCTTCACGAGCACCTTCCAGGAGTTCGACTTCCGGCCGGGCGGCGCCTGGCGCTTCGTCATGCACGGACCCGACGGGGCCGACTATCGGAACGAGTCCGGGTTCATCGAGGTCGTCAGCCCCGAGCGGATCGTCCTGGAGCACCTCCGGCCGATGCACCGGTTCCTGATGACGATGACGTTCGCCGAGGAGGCCGGCAAGACGCGGCTGACCTGGCGTATGGAGTTCGAGTCGGTCGCCGAGCTGGAGCGAGTCCGGGCCTTCATCCCCGCGGCCAACGAGCAGAACCTCGACCGCCTCCAGGCGCAGCTCGCCGCCATGGCCTGAGGAGCAATGTCCCGGTAGTCCACGCGTGTCGATCTCGGGATCTTCGGACGACTAGTCAGTAGACACGGCGATCTCGACCCGTGATTCGATCCAAACAGGAGGCATGTGATGCCAGTGATTCAGAGGATTTCCCCCTGCCTGTGGTTCGACGACCAGGCGGAAGCGGCGGCGGCCTTCTATACGGCCATCTTCAAGAACTCGAAGGTCGTGAACGTGTCTCGCTACGGGGAGGCCGGCCGAGAGGTCCACGGAAGGCCGCCGGGAACGGTGCTGACGGTGTCCTTCGAGCTGGATGGGCAGTCGTTCACGGCCTTGAACGGCGGGCCGGTGTTCAAGTTCAACGAGGCCATCTCGTTTCAGGTCAATTGCGCAACGCAGGAAGAAGTGGATTACTACTGGGAGAAGCTCTCCGCGGGCGGAGATGACAAGGCCCAGCAGTGTGGGTGGCTCAAGGACCGGTTCGGCGTGTCATGGCAGATCGTACCCGTCGTGCTGGTCCAGATGATCAGTGACCCCGACCCGGCCAAGGCCGGACGCGCCATGGAGGCGATGCTCAAGATGAAGAAGCTCGACATTGCCGGGCTGAAGCGGGCCTATGCCGGATAGCTCGTGACCGTCCTCCTGGTGATCGATATGCAGGCGGGCCTGTTCGGGGAGGAGTCTCCCCGGCATGACGCCGAGGGGGTGGTCGACCGCATCACGTGGTGCGCGAGCGGATCGAGGCGCGCGTCCTGAGCGCTCGCTAGCGGACCGGTACATGTACTTGAAGCGGCTCCTCGCCGGCGGCGTCCTCGCGGCCGCGCTCGTCCTGGTGGCCCCGGTGGCGCAGGCCGCCGTGGGCGTCACCGAGATTGCCGGCAAGGACGGCGATGGTCCGGTCACCGTCTATTACCCCACCCGCGCCAATGCCCAGCCGCTCAAGCGTGGGCCCTTCACGCTCGCGCTCGCTCTGGATGCTGCGCCGGCGCGCGGCAATGGGCGCCTGGTCGTCCTTTCGCACGGCTCCGGCGGCTCGCCCTGGGTTCACTCCGACCTGGCGCGCGCGCTGGTGGACGCCGGCTTCGTGGTGGCCATGCCCGAGCACCGCGCGGACAACTACAAGGACATGAGCACGCCCGGCCCCGAGAGCTGGAAGCGCCGGCCGGCGGAAGTGTCACGCGCCATCGACGCGGTCGGAAGCGAGCCGCGCTTCAAGCCGCTGCTGGCCCTCGACAAGGTGGGCATGTACGGGATGTCCGCGGGCGGCCATACCGCGCTGAGCATGGCGGGCGGACGGTGGTCGCCCGCGCGCATGAAGGAGCATTGCGAGACGGACATCGCCGAGGACTTCTACTCCTGTGTGGGTCTGGCCGCGCGCTTGAACGGCGGCATCTTCGACGGGCTGAAGAAGACGATCGCCCTGTGGGTGATCCGCAGCCGGTTTCAGGATGCGACGTGGTACACCCATACCGATACCCGGATCGCCGCCGTCGCGGCCGCCGTGCCGTATTCCGCCGATTTCGACGCCGCTTCGCTGGCCTCGCCGCGCGTACCGCTCGGCATCGTGACGGCGCGGAAGGACAAATGGCTGGTGCCGCGCTTCCACGGCGACCGGATTCTCCTCGCGTGCCACCCCTGTGATCGGATCGGCGATTTCGCCACCGGCGGCCATGGGGCGCTTCTCTCCCCGCTGCCGCCGAATCTGTCCGGGCTCCTCGGCGACCTGCTGAACGACCCCCCCGGCTTCGACCGCGCGGAGATCTCCGAGATCAACCGAAGGATCGCGGCCTTCTTCGTGAAGCACTTGCTCCCGTGAGGTGAGGACATGCTCAGAGCATTGGTGACGGCGCTCGTGCTGGGACTTCTTGCCGCCGGCTGCGCGAGCGCGCCGCCCTCGCGGCCCATGGTCGCGGTGCCGGACAAGCTCAAGCCCGCCGCCGATGAATCCCTGGTGAGGGTCGTTCCCGCCAAGGGTGTGCAGGTCTACGAGTGCCGCGCGCGAAGAGATCAAGCGGGGGAATACGAGTGGGCGTTCGTGGCCCCCGAAGCGGACCTGTTCGACGCGCGTGGGAATCGGATCGGCCGGCACTATGCGGGCCCGCACTGGGAAGCGGCCGACGGCAGCAAGATCTCCGGGACCGTCAAGGAGCGCGCGGACGCGCCGGTCGCCGACGCCATCCCCTGGCTGCTCCTGATCGCCAGCTCCGTGGGCCCGGAGGGCTCGTTCAGCAAGGTGACGAGCATCCAGCGCGTGAACACCGTGGGGGGCGTGGCGCCCCGCGGCGGCTGCTCTCAGTCCACCGCCGGCGCCCCCGCTCGCATCAGCTATACGGCCGACTACTACTTCTTCGCCGTCAGGTGAGCAGCAAGGACGACGGGCGCGAGGTCGCGGAACAGGGCACCACCATCGTCGGACGTCGTCCAGCGGGCGCGAGTCCGCACTCCCCGGGCTCTATTTCTGCGGCTACAATGTGTCCCCGACCGGCATGCTGCGAGAGATTGCGCGGGAGGCGCAGCGTATCAGCGCCGCGATCACGGGAAAGCGCGCGGCGGAGGCTTCCGAAACGATGGGCGGAGGATAGACGAATCATGAGCGCGATCACGACAAGGACGGCACCCAGATCTACTACAAGGACTGGGGCAGCGGGCAGCCCGTGGTCTTCAGCCACGGGTGGCCGCTGAGCGCGGATGCCTGAAGACGGCGGCCAATCCCGGCGGATTGCCGATGGACGCGTTCGATCAGATTCGCGCCGGAGTTCTTGCCGATCGCTCGCAGTTCTTCAAGGACCTCACCACGCCCTTCTACGGCGCCAACCGGCCCGGCGCGAAGGTCTCGCAGGGCCTGCGGGACTCGTTCTGGCTGCAGGGGATGCTGGCCGGCCACAAGGACGTGATCGACTGCATCAAGGCGTTCTCCGAGACCGACTTCACCGAGGATCTCAAGAAGTTCGACGTCCCCACCCTCATCCTGCATGGCGACGACGACCAGATCGTGCCCATCGGCGCCTCCGCCATGCTCTCGTCCAAGCTCGTCAAGGGCGCCACCTTGAAGGTCTACCCGGGCTTGTCGCACGGCCTGTGCTCGACCCACAAGGACCTGGTGCACGTTGACCTGCTCGCGTTCTTCAAGGGCGGCTAGCGCTTTCGGCGAGTGAGCTCCGACCACGCCCTGCGAGCGAGCTACGATGCCGTCGCGGAGGAGTATGTCCGCCGTATGAGCGCGGAGCTCGACGGCAAGCCGTTCGACCGGGCGCTGCTCGATCGCTGTGCCGGCCGCCTCGCCGGGCGGGGGACGGTGTGGGATCTCGGGTGTGGACCCGGCCATGTCGCCCGCTATCTCCACGACCGAGGAGGGTCCGTCGCCGGTCTCGACCTCTCGGCGGCGCTCGTCGCCTGGGCGAGAAAGCTGCACCCGGGCATTTCCTTCGTGCAGGGCGACTTCCGTCGCCTTCCCGCTGCCGATCACGCCGGGGCCGGGATCGTGGCCTTCTACTCGATCCTGCATCTGGATCGACGGGCGGTCACTCCGACCCTGCTCGAGTGGCGGCGCGCCATCAAGCCCGGCGGCTGGCTCCTGCTGGCCGCCCACATCGGCGAGGAGGTCCGTCACCTGGATGAGTGGTGGGGGCACAAGGTGGACGTGGATTTCACGTTCTTTCAAGTGCCGGAGCTCGTGGGGTATCTAGAAGCCGGCGGCTGGCGCATCGAGGAGGCGACCGAGCGGGACCCGTACCCGGACGTCGAGGTCGCGACCCGCCGCGTGTACATCCTTGCCGAGGCGCCGGCAGATTGACAAGGCGCGATCGGGCCGCCCGAGCCAAAGGGAGGGCAAGACGATGAAAGTTCTCATCAAGAGCGCGTGGGGGTCGGCCGATCCCACGCAAGCCGCATTTCCCTTCCATCACGCCAACGCCTTCGTGGACGCGCGGCACGAGGTCCAGATCTTCCTCCTGGGCGAGGCCGTCTCACTCATGCGGACGGTGGTGGCCGGCGCGGTGATTCCGGTCGGATGGGCGCCGCTGTCCGAGGCACTGGGCAAGGTCATCGACCATCGTGTACCGATTCATGTCTGAGGCGCCTGCTCACGGGCCCGTGGGGTCCTGGATACCGATCTGGTCGGCAAGAATGCCCGCTTCGCCGACCCGTCGATCTTCGTGGGGCTGGTCGAATGGGCGGACAAGGTCCTCACCGAATAGATGAGCCTCCCGGCCTTCATGAGCCCGTTCACGCGCCGGTAGTGGCTCCTCGCGGCGGCGGCGCTGACCCTCGCCGGTGCCGCCGCGGTGGTGGTCGCATTTGCCGCCGCCGCCAATGCGGCCTTGTGGCTGCTGGTGCTATGGTTGGCCGTGGTCCTCGTGAACGCCGGGCGGGTCATCCGGTCTCGTCGGTAGGAGGCACCGTGCTTGCCCTCATGCTCGCCACCGCCTGTGCGGGCGTCTTCTTCGGTGCGGCGATCTACGTCAATCTCGTCGAGCATCCGGCCCGGGTGTGGATGCAGGGCGGTCTCGCCGTGCCGGGGTTGGTCGCCGGGCTCTGGAGCGCCTGGGTCCTGCGCGATGTACAGGTCGCCGCCCCGACGGTTCTCATGGGCCTGGTGGTGCCGCTGACGTTGCTGGTCATCTTTCCCACGAACAAGCAGCTCCTGGATCCTGGCCTCGACCCTCGCAGCGGCCAGGCGGCGGCTCTCCGGGCGCGCTGGAACCGGCTGCACGCGATTCGCAGCGCGTTCAGCGGCCTGGCCTTCGCGCTCTTCCTCATGCGCATCGCCGCCCGCGGACGCTGACCCGCCATGGTCAGGTTCGACCACCTCCGGATCCCGGTGACGGACCTCGCGCGGTCCCGTGGCTGGTACATGCGGACGCTGGGCCTCACCGTCGAGTTCGAGGTTCCGGACCGGCAGACGGTCGCGCTCCAGGACACCGAAGGCTTCACGATCTTTCTTCAAGAGGCTCCGGTGACCGTCGTCCCGAACCAGTGCGCGCTGTGGTTCCAGGTCGCCGACGTGGAGGCCACGTTCGCCGACTGGTCCGCGCGGGGTGTGGAGTTCGTCCACGGTCCGCGGAAGTCGTACTGGGGCTATGGGGTAGAGCTCGTCGATCCCGACGGATACCTGGTTCGCCTCTGGGACACGCGCTCGATGAAGGAGAAGTGAAGGGCCCATGGACGATCTCGAGCGCGGCGCGGTCAGGTGTGTGAACGCCGGCGGCCTTCCCTGGCGGTCGTCGGCGGTGGCGAGGGGTGTGTTCGTGGACACCGGGTGCGTGTTCGTGCTCGTGGACCGCGCCTGATGCGGCTCCAGGACATGTACGCGGTCATCGTCACCCCGCATCACAAGGCGTGCCGGGACTTCTATGCTCGCTGGCTCGACGCCGCGGTGGTGTTCGAGGCGTCGTGGTTCGTCTTGCTGTCGTTGCCGGGCGATCCGCCACGTCACCTGGCCTTCATGGCCCCCGACCACCCCTCCACGCCGCCGGGCCCGGAGGTCTTCAGCGGCGCGGGCGCCTTCCTCACCTTCCAGGTGGCCGATGCCGCCGCGGAGTTCTCGCGGCTCGAGCGAGCCGGCGCGACCTTCGCCTACGCCTTGCGGGACGAGCCGTGGGGCCAGCGCCGCTTCGCGCTGCGGGATCCCTCCGGATGCTGGATCGATATCGTGGAGCAGACCGAGCCGGCGCCGGGTTTCTGGGATCCGTATGTCTCGTAGCGCCCGGCGCGGCCGCCCGGTGAAGCGCTCCGCTCTCGACCACCCGGCGAACGCGGGACTGCGCCGCCACTCCCAGTCGTGGCCCCAGCCGCCGGGCGTGCCGCCGCTCGCTTCGCCCGATCAGGTGGTGAATCCGTACGAGACGCTGGGCGCCCACCCTGATCTGGTGACGCGACTCTGGGATGAGCTGGGAGGCAAGCTCCCCGCCGGCTGCCGGATGGTCTTTCAGGGAATGCCGGTGCTGATGCACCCGACCACCGGGATCGTCTTCGGCTTCGCCAGGGGCACCCACACGTATGCGCTGCGGCTGCCCGACCGGGAGCGCGCCGAAGCGATCGCCGCCGGCGCGACGCGGATCAAGGAGTACCCCGCGGGCCGGCTCCGGTTCGACCTCGACGACTTCGGGCCGGAGTGGGTGTTCTGCGGGTGGTTCCGGGGCGAGGAGGCATGGTGTCGTTCGGCGTTCCAGCATGCGGGTTCCGGGGCGGGCGACGCATGATGAAGCTCGTCTGGCCCGCCCCGGAGCACCTCGCGAGCTACGCGGCCGCTCTCGAGCGCGGCTGGTCGCCGGACAACCTCCGCGGGGAGGTCGCCGCGCGCGAGGAGCTGGCAAAGATCGCCGCCGACCCCGCGGCATTCCTGGCCGGGCTGGTGGATCGCGACGGCAAGGGGCCGCCCATCACGCTGCCCGACGGCTCCACCGTCCCGCGGCTTCCCGGCTATCGCCGCTGGATGTGGGATGGCGAGCTCTGCGGGAGTATCGGCTTTCGCTGGCAGCCCGGCACCGCGGCGCTTCCGCCCTATTGCCTGGGGCATATCGGGTACGCGGTGGTGCCCTGGAAGCAGGGGAGAGGGTATGCCACACTCGCGCTCGGATTGTTGCTGCCGGACGCGCGCGCGCAAGGCTTGCCGTTCGTCGAGCTCACCACCGAGCCGGCGAACATCGCCTCTCAGCGTGTCATCGTCGCCAATGGCGGAGTGCTCGTCGATCGGTTCACCACGCCCGCCGCGCTCGGGGCGACCGAGGTTCTTCGGTTCAGAATCGACCTCAGGAGATCGGACTCGAGATGATCAACCGGTTGCTGGTCGCGGTCATGGCCCTTGCTCTCGGCGTCTTGAGCCTCCCGCTCGCGATGGGCGCGCAGGAGGGCAAGGCGGGGAAGGTCGCGCGGATCGGCCGCCTGTCGCCGCTGTCCGCCGAGACGGACCGGCCGAATCTCGAGGCGTTCCGGAAGGGCCTGCGCGAGCTGGGGTGGGTCGAGGGGCGCAGCTTCACCATCGAGTCGCGCTTTGCCGACGGCCAGCCCGAGCGGCTTCCCGAGCTGGCGGCGGAGCTCATCCGGCAGCGGGTTGACCTCATCCTGACCGGATCCACCCCCGGCGCGCTGGCGGCGAAAAAAGCGACCGGCACCATTCCCATCGTCATGGTGACCACGGGAGACCCCGTCCGGGACGGGCTCGTCGCGAGTCTCGCGCGGCCCGGCGGCAATGTCACCGGGGTCACTGCCCTGGGCCAGGCGCTCGACATGAAGCGGCTGGAGCTGATCAAGGAAGCGGTGCCCGGAGTCACGCGAGTGGCAGTGCTCGTGGATCCCGATTCCTACTACACCGCGCCGTTCCTGAAGGAAAAGGACGTCGCGGCCCGGAGGCTGGGCGTCGAGCTACGCATGCTGGAGGTTCACGACGCCGACACCCTCGAGAAGGTGCTGGCCACGGCGACCGCCGAGCGCGTCGGCGCGCTCATGGTGCAAACGAACGCCAACTTCATCACCCATCGCAATCGAATCGTGGCGGGGATCGCCAAGAGCCGACTGCCGGCCGTGTACGGCGATCGCACCTTCGTGGATGCCGGGGGCTTGATGTTCTACGGCGCCAGTCTCGCCACGATGTATGGGGATGCGGCGGTCTACGCCGACCGGATCCTGAAGGGCGCGCGGCCTGCCGATCTCCCGGTCGAGCAGCCGACCAAGCTGGAGCTCGTCCTCAATCGCAAGACGGCGAGGACCCTCGGGCTGACGCTGCCACCGGCGATGCTCGCGCGGGTGGATCACATGGTGGAGCGATAGCCGTCCCGGTGGGAAACATGACGAGAGGGCTGCTGTTCGCGGTCGTCATGCTGGGCGTCCTGTGGGCGCCACCGCTCTCCAATGCTCAACGGTCTGCCAGGGTCGTTCGCATCGGCTACCTCACCCCCAGCGCGCAGCCGGCGCGCGAAGAAGCGTTCCGTCGTGAGCTGACCCGGCTCGGCTACGCGGAAGGGCCGGACTTCGCCATCGAGTACCGGTCGGCCAATGGGCGCTTCGAGCGGCTTCCCGATCTCGCGGCGGAGCTGGTCGCGCTCAAGGTGGACGTTCTGGTCGCGGTGGTGACCCACGCGGCCCTCGCGGCGAGGAAGGCGACCGCCACCATTCCCATCGTGATGGTCGGCGTGTCCGACCCGGTCCGGGTCGGGCTGGTCTCGAGCGTCGCGCGACCGGGCGGCAATGTCACCGGGACCTCGACCCTGGCCGCCGACCTCGTCGGAAAGCAGCTGGAAGTATTGAAGGAGCTGCTGCCGAGGGCGTCCCGGGTGGCCACGCTCTGGAACCCGGCGAATCCCGTGTTCCAGCACTCGCAGCTCGGCGAGGCAAAGGCGGCCGCCGCCAAGCTGCGACTCCGGCTCCAGCTCTTCGAGGCCCGGACACCCGAGCGGCTGGAGCCTGCCTTCACGCTGATGGCCAAGCAGCGTCCGGACGCGCTCCTCATCCTGGCGGACCCGATGTTCTCCTCCCACTGGGCGCGGATTGCAGACCTGGCGGCCCGGCACCGGATTCCCGCGGTGAGCGGGACGAGCGACTACGCGGATGCCGGGGGCCTCATCACTTATGGCCCGAACTATGTCGAGGCGTACCGGCGCTCCGCCACCTATGTGGACCGTATCCTGAAGGGAGGCCGGGCGGCCGACATGCCGGTCGAGCAACCCACCACGTTCGAGCTGGTCATCAACATGAAGGCGGCGGCGGCGCTCGGGATCAGGATTCCGCGGTCACTGGCCGGGCGCGCGGACCGGGTAGTGGAGTGACGACCGCGCGGCCGTTTCGCTTCGGCGTGAACGTGTGGGGCGCGGCCTCCCGGAGCGAGTGGGCGGACAAGGCGCGCCGGGTCGAGGCGCTGGGCTATTCCGTCCTCACCGTACCGGATCACCTGGGGGAGTTCTTCGCGCCTCTCCCGGCGCTGCTGAGCGCGGCGGCGACGACGACGCGTCTCCGGGTGGGCACCAACGTGCTCAACAACGATTTTCGGCATCCCGTGATCGTGGCGCGCGAGGCGGCCACCGCTGACGTGCTGACCGACGGCCGCGTGCAGCTCGGCCTGGGCGCGGGCCACATGAAGTCGGAGTACGACGAGGCGGGGCTGCGCTTCGAAGCCGGCGCCACGCGCGTCGACCGGCTCGCGGAGTCGGTCGCCATCATCAAGGGGCTTTTCGCCGGCGAGGCGGTGACGTTCACCGGCCGGCACTATCGAGTGACGGGGCATACCATCCACCCGCGGCCCGTCCAGCGGCCGCGCCCACCCATCCTGATCGGCGGCAACGGCCGGCGGCTCCTCACGCTGGCAGCGAAGCAAGCCGACATCGTGGGGCTGACGGGCATCACGTTCGGAGGCGGCGGTACGGAGCGGGACATATCGGGCTGGCGCGTCGCGGGCGTCGAGGAGCGGCTCCGGCTCGTCCGGGAGGCGGCCGGCGCTCGATTCGCGCAGCTCGAGCTGAACGCCCTCGTCCAGCGCGTGGTCGTGACCGACAAGCGTCGCGAGGCGGCCGAGGACCTGGCGCGGCGCTGGGCGCAGCTGACCCCGGACGAGATCCTGGCGAGCCCCTATGTCCTGGTCGGTACCATCGAGCAGATGGTCGAGGATCTCCTCGCCCGCAGGGAGCGGTGGGGCATCTCCTACTACGTCGTCTTCGAGCCATTCCTGGACGCCTTCGCGCCGGTCGTCGCCGCGCTGGGGGGCAAATAGATGAAGATCGCGATCGGCTCCGACCACGCCGGCTTCCGCTACAAGGAGATCCTCAAGACGGCCCTCGTCGCGCGCGGGCACGAGGTGCGCGATTTCGGGACCGACTCGTCGACGCCCGTTGACTATCCCACCTTCATCCGGCCGGTGGCCGAGGCGGTGGCGCGCGGCGAGCATGAGCGGGGCATCGTGCTGGGCGGATCGGGGAATGGCGAGGCCATCGTCGCCAACCGGCTCTCCGGCATCCGGTGCGCGGTGGGATGGAATGTCGAGTCGGTCCGTCTGGGACGCGCGCACAACGACTCCAACGTGCTGTCGCTGGGCGAGCGATTCGTCGCCGAGAGCGATCTCATGGCCATGCTCGACACCTGGCTCCACACGCCCTTCGATGGCGGGCGGCACCAGCGCCGCATCGAGATGATCGACGCGGCCAAGGGCGCCTAGCCGGTGAGAGCATGGTGGTGATCGAGCGCGTGAGCAGGCTCCCGCCCGAGGCCGCGGAAGTGCTGATGCCGGAGGCGGATGGCGCGGGGCTCGGCTTCGTGCGCCGGCTCGTCAGGGAGTGGGCGAGCGGGCAAAACCGATTCGACAAGCCGGGCGAGGCCTGCTTCGTGGCCTGGATCGACGGACGGCTGGTGGGGATATGCGGCCTCAACGTCGATCCGTATGCCGCCGCGCCCTCGGTGGGCCGGGTGCGGCACCTCTACGTGCTCACGGCGCACCGCCGAAGCGGCGTGGGCCGGCGGCTGGTGAGCGAGGTGCTGGCGGCGGCCCGCGGCACGTTTGACACGCTCCGTCTGCGGACGGAGAATTCGAACGCCGCGCGGCTCTACGAGCAGATGGGGTTTCGCCGCTGCGGTGGAGTCGCGGACTGCACGCATATCATGGAGCTGTCTTGATCCACGCGGAGGACTGATGCACATCACGGGCGCGATCCCTCAGCTCCGGACCACCGATCTGGCGGCCTCGATCCGGTTCTACACCACCAAGCTCGGCCTGACGCTGGAGTTCCAGTACGAGGATTTCTACGCGGGCATCCGCGCGGGCAATCAGGTCTTTCACCTCAAGCTCTCGGACCAGAAGGACCCTTCGATCGAGTTCGTGGACCGGGAGGAGCATTTCCACCTGTACTTCGAGACCGACGATGCCACCGCGGTGGCGGCCGGATTGAAGCAGAACGGGGTGACGCTGCTGAAGGAGCTGCACGAGACCCCCTGGGAGACGCGGGAGCTCGCGATCAAGGACGATCAGGGGCACACGCTGTACTTCGGGGAGCGGCGCTAGATTCCCGCCGCGGTCGCGGAGCCCACGGCGATGACGAGGCGGCTATCCTCGGCGCTGACCTTCTTCTGGAAATTCGTTTTCCCCGTGATCTGGGTGGCCGGGATCGTGGCGGTGGCGCAATCCGTCTTCTTCGTCACGCCGGGGAAGCCCCCGGACCCCGACCTCGAGTCGCTGAAGCTCACCTTCGTGCTCGCCTCGCTGGTGGTGGCGCCGGTATTTCTCTGGTTCGCCGTGGGGCTGAAACGCGTGCGGCGCGCCGGCGCCGATCTCCTCGTTTCGAACTACTGGCGCGAGCTGCGGATCCCGGTGGCGGAGATCAAGCAGGTCCGTCAGAGCTGGGCCGTCATGCCCTGGCGCGTGGTGATCGAGATGCGGGCGCCCACCGAGCTCGGCCAGACCTTCGCATTCGTCCCCCGCGTCCGCGACGGCTTCCGGGAGCGGGCGCGGGGCGGCCGGCATCCGGTGGTCGAGGAGATACGGGCGATGTGCGATGCGGCGCGCTAGCCAGGGCGGCGGTTCGCGTCCGGCCTGAAGCGGATCCCGCCCCGCGCGAGCCCGCCGCTCACCCCGATGGGCGTGCCGTCGGCGCGCCAGCAGGCCGCGCCCTCCAGCATGCCGTCCCCGGCGAAGGCCACCGCGTTCATCCCGCCCGCCACCGCGGGCACCGCCACCACCCGATGACCACGGGAGGCGACCGCGTCGCGGACGGTGGCGGGGATGTCCTGCTCCATCTCGAGCTCCTGGCCCTGGGTCCACACTCGCGGCGCTTCCACCGCCTCCTGGAGCGTCATGCCGTGGTCGATGAGGTTGACCACCGCCTGGAACACGGAGGTGAAGATGCGCACGCCGCCCGGCAGGCCCAGCGCCCAGGCGGGCTTGCCCTCGCGGAACACCATGGTGGGCGCCATGCTGCTGGTCACGCGCTTGCCGGGCGCGATGGAGGCGGGCGTGCCGGGATGCGGGTCGAAGAGCGCCATGGTGTTGTTGAGCAGGATGCCGGTGCCCGGCACCGTGGCCTTGGACCCGAAGAGATTGTTGATGGTCTGGGTCATCGCGACCACGTTGCCATCGGCGTCCGCCGTGGTCACGTGAGTGGTGTGGGCGGAGGCGGAGGTTTCCCGCGCGGTGGCGGCGGCGCCCCCCGCAAAATCGCCCGCGCGATCGGGGCGGATTTCCGCGCCCCGGGCCGCCGCGTACTCCTTGGAGGTGAGACGCTCCACCGGGATGTCCACGAAGGCGGGATCGCCGGTGCAGGCATTGCGGTCCGCGAAGCCGATCTTGAGCACCTCGGCGATGAGGTGGAAATAGTTCGCGGTGCCGAAGCCCAGGCCGCGCGGGGCGAAGCCCTCGAGGATGTTCAGCATCTCGATGAGGTGGAGCCCGCCCGCGGTGGGCGGCGGGGCGCCGGCGATCTCGTATCCGCGGTAGCGGCCGACGATGGGCCGGCGCTCGATGGTCTGGTAGCGCGCGAGATCGTCCAGGGTGATGATGCCGCCGTCGCGGCGCATGTAGTCCGCCACCGCGGCGCCGAGGTCACCGCCATAGAGCACGCCCGGGCCCTTGGCCGCGATGAGGCGCAGCGTGGCCGCGTAGTCGGGCATGACCACGAGATCGCCGGGCTTGATGGGGGCCCCACCGGGCAGGAAGGTACGCGCGGTTTCGGGGAAGCGCGCGAGGTCGGCGGCGGTTTCCGTGACCGCTTCCACCAGATAGGGGGTGGCGCGGAAGCCGCGCTCGGCGTGGCGAATGGCGGGCTGCATCACCGTCTCGAGATCGAGCCGGCCGAAGCGCGACACCGCCTCCGCCCAGGCCTTGAGCGTGCCGGGCACGCCCACCGAGAGG
>Ga0207709_10001693_pt1 | contig 14835 bp, 8 predicted proteins | sample KBSM34metaG_FD_184397 | JGI IMG/M metagenome (GOLD analysis project Ga0207709, IMG submission 184397) | Miscanthus rhizosphere microbial communities from Kellogg Biological Station, Michigan, USA - KBS M3-4 metaG (SPAdes) (version 2) | ecosystem: Host-associated > Plants > Roots > Rhizosphere >...
GCGCTGGCGCGCATGCAGCCGATCGCCGAGCAGATCGAAGAGCGGGTGGCGCCGTTCCAGTTCCCGAATCCGGCCAAGGCATTCGCGAGCCCGCTGGTGCGGCTGGAAAGCGCCGCCGTGGGCTATGTCACCGACCGTCCTGTCCTGCAGGACCTGGACCTGCGGCTCGACCTCTTCCTTGCGCGATTGCTGCCCAAACAATGCCATGGTGCGCACCTCCTTCGGCGGTGATCTGGCCCGGTCCGACTCACGGCGACCATAGGTATTCGGACCCCGTGTCGGCGCCCGCGAGGAGTGGATCACACGGGCCACGGCGGCCATATGAGACCAAAGGCTCACTGCATCGGCACGATCCATTCCACCGGGTCGTCGCCGCCGACGCCGGCGGGCCGCAGATTGGGCGAGTGTGCGAAGTCCCGCCACCGAAGGCGGCCGTGACGTGTTCGACCTGTCCTGGGTCGGCGGCACCAGCGGCGACAGGTGGAACCTGACCTATGCGCTGCAGTGGACGCGGCGCGATCCGCTGTCGGTCGGCGAACGCCCGAAGATGGACGACCAGGACGACGAGTCCTACAGCAACTGGACCGCGCAGGCGCGCAAGTACGGCTTCAATTCCTACACCGGCCTGACCCTGCTCGACGCCGACACCAATCAGCGCCTGGCGCCGCCCAGCGGCACCTGCGCGCGTTTCGGCGGCCAGTTCGTCGATTCGCAGCGGCTCAGCTACGACTACAACAGCAGCACCCTCACCAACCTCGGCGGCTATTGCGGCATGGCCCACGACTATGCAGACTGGCTCGCGGCCAGCGGTGGCGACAGCGGCTCGGCCTATCTGTACGGCACCTTCGATTTCGACAACGGCATGCAGGCCTGGAGCACGCTGTCGGTGAACAAGAGCATCGGCTACTGGACCTACGATCCGCCCTACGTCTATCTGGGCCCGTTCCACGACACCGGCACCGACCGCAACCTGTACGCGATCCGTCAGCTGACCCGCTACGAATCCGGCGGCTGGAAGAACCTGGCCAACACCACCAAGGAACTGTCCTGGGATCTGAGCGCCGGCCTCAAGGGCACGCTGGCCGACCGCTTCGACTGGGAAGTCGCGCTCGGTCGCGCGCGCTACACCACCGACGAATACGTGCGTACCGTGGACACGCAGAAGGCCACCGACTACTTCCTCGGCGCGCAACTGGGCAGCACCGCCGACGGCACGCCGATCTACGACCTCAACGAGGAGCGCTGGTACCAACCGCTCAGCGGCGCGCAGTACAACGACCTGGCGGTGAAGGCGCACAACCAGGCCGATTCGTGGGTCAACCAGGCCAGCGCCAACATCACCGGCGAACTGTTCCAGGGCTGGGCCGGGCCGATCAAGTTCGCTGCGGTCGGCGAGGTCGCCAAACAAGGCTACCGGCTCGATCCGGATCCGTGCGCCAACACCTGCTATCCGCTGGACGTGGTCGACTACGGCGGCGGCGAACGCCTGCGCTACTCCGGCGGCATCGAGTTCGACGTGCCGCTGCTGTCCTCGCTCAACGCCAGCCTGGCCGCGCGCCACGACCGCTACGGCGACTACAAGTCCTACAACAGCGACCTGGGCTCGGCGATCGGCAAGCAGAGCGACACCACCTGGAGCGCCGGCCTGGAGTGGCGTCCGCTGAGCACGCTGCTGCTGCGCGGCAGCCTCGCCACCAGCTTCCGCGCCCCGGACATGCACTACGTGCTCGGCGAACCCAGCTCCACCCAGCAGACCGTGATCGACCAGTACCGCTGCATCCAGCAGGGCTACTACCTGACCGGCGGCTGCAGCGCCGAGAACGCCGACGTCTACTACCTGATGCAGGTCAACCGCCGCGGCACCCCGGACCTGGAATCGGAGCACGGGCGCTCGGCCACCGCCGGCTTCGTGTGGGACATCGCCGACGGCCTGTCGCTGACCGTCGATTACTACAAGATCCGCCTGCAGGACATGATCAAGGACCTCAACCGCGACGAGATCCTGACCGCCGAAGCGGGCTGCCGCACTGGCCTGACCACCGCCGGCGGGGTGTGGGTCAATCCGGGCGGCGCCGAATACTGCGCGCGCATCGTCTCGCGGGTGACGCGCGACGCCGCCGGCCGCGTCGTCGATATCGAGCAGGGGCCGATCAACATCGCGCAGATGCAGGTCTCCGGCGTCGATGCCTCGCTGAAGTACCGCGTGAACACCGCGCGCTGGGGCAACTTCAGTTTCGGCCTGGACTACAACAACCTGATCAGCTACCGCGAGCAGACCTACCGCACCGACGCCTACAAGAACTTGCGCGACCAGAAGATCCGCAGCAAGCTGCGCGGCAGCGTGCACTGGGAGAACGGCGGTCCGCTGGACCTGACCGTCTACGCCAAGCGCTTCGGCTCCACCCAGGCGGTGAACTGGGGCACCTGCACGCGCTTCGACGACGGCTACCAGCCGAGCCCGTCGGACGAATGCCGGGTCACCGACAGCGCCAACCCGCACTTCGGCGACAGCACCAGCCGTTACTTCGGCCGCGTCGGCCCGGCGGTGTACTGGAACCTCACCGCCGGCTACCGCATCACCCCGAAGATGAAGGTGAACCTGTACGTCAACAACGTGCTCAATACCACCGGCTACGACAACAAGGAACGCTACTACGGCTACCAGTTCTACAACACCACGCTGTACGACGCGATCGGGCGCGAGGTGGCGGCGGAGTATGTGTTCGATTTCTGAGGGCCGGGAGTGGGGAATGGGGAATCGGGAATGGAGCCTTACCGCCATTCTCGCCGTGCGGGCTTTGCCCATTCCCCATTCTCGTTTCCCCATTCCCGGCGCCACAGTTGCATCAGCAACTGTGGCGCCGCCAAAAATCCTGTGCTATCAATGCATCCCATGAACGCCAACCGCAGCTTTTATTTTTGGTACTACGGTTTTCCGATGCCGCTGGCGGAGGAAGGAGTGCGTTCACCCTGAAGGAAACTTCAGCCGCATCCCCGAAAGCCGCCAGCGACCCTGGCGGCTTTTTTCATGCCGCCGGACCTGGTCCCCCACCCAGAACCCGACCGAGAGATTCCCCATGGCTCCCCATACCGACGATCTGCGCATCCGCAAGATCGAACCGCTGACCCCGCCCGCCCACCTGCTGTCGCTGCTGCCCTGCGACGAAGAGGCCTCGCAGACCGTGGCCGCCTCGCGCGCGGCGCTGCACGAGATCCTGCACGGCCGCGACGACCGCCTGGCGGTGGTGATCGGCCCGTGCTCGATCCACGATCCGGTGGCGGCGATGGAGTACGCCCAGCGCCTGCGCCCGCTGCGCGACACCTACGGCGATGCGCTGGAGATCGTGATGCGGGTGTATTTCGAGAAGCCGCGCACCACGGTCGGCTGGAAGGGCCTGATCAACGACCCCAATCTCGACGGCAGCTTCGACATCAACAAGGGCCTGCGCCTGGCGCGCGGCCTGCTGCGCGACATCAACCGCCTCGGCCTGCCGGCCGGCGTGGAATTCCTCGACATCATCTCGCCGCAGTACATCGCCGACCTGGTGGCCTGGGGCGCGATCGGCGCGCGCACCACCGAAAGCCAGGTGCACCGCGAACTGGCCTCGGGGCTGTCGTGCCCGGTCGGATTCAAGAACGGCACCAGCGGCGACGTCAAGATCGCGGTCGATGCGGTCGGCGCGGCCTCGCATCCGCACCATTTCCTGGCGGTGACCAAGGACGGGCAGACCGCGGTCGCCACCACCACCGGCAATCCCGATTGCCACGTGATCCTGCGCGGCGGCAAGTTGCCCAACTACGACGCGGCCAGCGTCGCCGCCACCGGCCAGGTGCTGGAGAAGGCCGGATTGCCGGCACGGCTGATGGTCGACGCCAGCCACGCCAACAGCGGCAAGAACCCGGACAACCAGCCGAAGGTGATCGAGGACATCGCCGCGCAGTTGGAGGCCGGGCAGACCCGCATCGTCGGCGCCATGGTAGAGAGCCACCTGGTCGGCGGCCGCCAGGAACTGGTGGAAGGCCAATCGCTGGTCTATGGGCAGAGCATCACCGACGGCTGCATCGATTGGGACAGCTCGGTGCAGGTGCTGGAGCGCTTGGCGCAGGCGGTGCGCGCACGGCGCCAGGCGCTGTTGTCGCAGGCGGCCTGAGCGGCGCGGCGGAGCGGCAGGCATCGGGCCAGGAGCCCGATGCGTGTCGCCCGAAAGATTCGCCGCTATCACGATGCCCGCCGTGGCCAGAGCAAAGTGGCAAGCACCACACGGCACGCGTGCGCTCTTTTGCACGCATGCCGCGCTTCTGTAGGAGCGGCTTCAGCCGCGACGAGCGAAGCCGCGATCGCTCCAACTCCGGTGACGGCAGGGGTGGAAGCCTCTTCCGCAGCGCGTGTAGCAGGGGGCGCACGTCTTTGTAGGCGGCTTCAGCTGCGCCATGCCGGCGTCGTCCAGCAAAAGGCTGGGTGCGCTTCCGATCCGGTGCGGGCACGGGTCATCGAAGCGGTGTTGATCTGGTGGCGGATTGCAGGCAACGCCCAGGGTGTCCGTTGCATGGCGCCCAAAAAGACCCGGCCGTGCCGTCGAATCCAAAGGGAGAGAGCCTCTTCATCGACGGCATCCGGCCGGTGGTGAATTTATGCGCCCGTGCCGTGGCTGCGGTTTGCCGGCGTGTGCCAGCGGCTGGCAAGGTGTTCGGGTTGCGTTAAAGCCGGTTTCGGGACGGTTCAGCGCCGCGACGCGGTCGCGATGATCGGCATCGGATGAGTCGGATCAGATCGGATGGGCAGAGGCATGCCCTGAGGTCGAGCGCATAGGGCAATGCAGCGCTCGCGAACGGTGGCGCAAATCCCGCGCTGGCCGATAATGCGCGCATGGCCGACTCCACGCCCTGGTTCCTGTACCTGCTCGAATGCCGCAACGGCAGCTACTACGCGGGCATCACCCTCGACCTCGAGGCGCGCTACCGGGCGCATCTGCGCGGCACCGGTGCCAAGTACACCCGCGCCAACCCGCCGCTGCGGCTGCTGGCCAGCCGCGCCTATCCGGACCGCGCCGCCGCCTCGCGCGCCGAATACGCGCTCAAGCAACTGCCGCGCGCGCGCAAACTGGCGTTCCTGAGCGAGCCTGAAGGGGTTTCCCTGTAAATTGACGCGTAACGGAGGCTGCGAAGGTTTCGGCCTCGATCGCGTCTGCGACCGGCCAGCATCGCCGCTTCGTTCGTCGCGACTGAAGTCGCTCCTACAGGAGCTTGCGGCGAACCTGCTGGGTGCACTGTGGGAGGGGCTTCAGCCCCGACTCTTTCCGAAGCGGGCGAGCCCCGCCGCGTCGCTTGTCGCGGCTGAAGCCGCTCCTACAGGGACTGCGGCTTGCTTGCTGGGTGCACTGTAGGAGGGGCTTCAGCCCCGACCGATCACCGAAACGGTCGCAGTCCGGGCTTCGCTTGTCGCGGCTGAAGCCGCTCCTACAAAAGCACGCCGGAGCCGCGGCGATGGCACTGCGTAGCGCGCTGGATGGGTCAACTCGCCGCGTGCATCGTCCCGGTCTCCAACCAGCGCTGATGCCAGGACAGTGCTTCGGGCAGAAGGTGCGGGGTGTGCTTGCCGTAGCTGTCGCGCAGCGCGCGGTCGAAATAATCCTCCAACTGCGCGCGGTAGCTCGGGTCCACGCAGTGGTCGATCAGTTGCCGCGCGCGGTGCCGTGGCGGCAGGCCGCGCAGGTCGGCCAGGCCGTGTTCGGTGACGATGATGGAGACGTCGTGCTCGGTGTGGTCCACGTGGCTGACCATCGGCACGATCGCCGAGATGCTGCCGTGCTTGGCGGTGCTGGGGCTGAGGAAGATCGACAGGAAGCCGTTGCGGGCGAAGTCGCCGGAGCCGCCGATGCCGTTCATGATGCGGCTGCCCATCACGTGGGTGGAGTTGACGTTGCCGTACAGGTCGGCCTCGATCATGCCGTTCATGCCGATGCAGCCCAGCCGCCGCACCAGTTCCGGATGATTGGAGATCTCCTGCGTGCGCAGGATGATGCGTTCGCGGTAGAAATCGATGTTGCGCTTGAACTCCTCGTTCGCCTCCGGGCTCAGCGCGAACCCGGTGCACGAGGCCACTTTCAGCACGCCGCTGCGCAGCAGGTCGAGCATGCCGTCCTGGATCACTTCGGTGAAGGCGCTCAGGTCGCGGAAGCCGCTGCTGGCCAGGCCGGCCAGCACCGCGTTGGGGATGTTGCCCACGCCCGACTGCAGCGGTAGCAGGTTGGCCGGCAGCCGGCCCTTGCTTACTTCGTGCTTGAGGAAGTCGATCAGGTGCGCGGCGATGCGCTCGCTGGTGGCGTCGGCCGGGGTGAACGGGCTGTTGCGGTCCGGGCCGTGGGTGCGCACCACCGCCACGATCTTGTCCGGATCGCAGCGCAGCGACGGTTCGCCGATGCGGTCGTCGGCGTGCAGCAGCGGGATCGGCTTGCGCTGCGGCGGCAGCGCGGTGCCGTAGTACACGTCGTGCATGCCGTCGATGCCGGCCGGCTGCCAGTCGTTGACCTCGACGATCACCTTCTTGGCCAGGTCCAGCCAGGTCTTGTTGTTGCCGATCGAGGTGGACGGGATCAGGCTGCCGTCTTCGCGGATGCCGGCCACTTCCACCACCGCGGTGTCGATCTCGCCATAGAAGCCGAACCACACGTGCTGGGCGACATGGCTGAGGTGGATGTCGATGTAGTCCAGGGTGCCGGCATTGATGCGCTGGCGCGCGTCCGGGTCGGTCTGGAACGGCATGCGCAGGGCGATGCCGTCGGCCTTGGCCAGCGCGCCGTCCAGTTCCGGCGCGGTGGAGGCGCCGGTCATCAGCCGGATCTTGAACGCCTGACCCTGCAGGTGCGCGGCCTCGATCCGCTGCGCCAGCGCGATCGGCACCGCCTTCGGGTAGCCCGAGCCGGTGAAGCCGCTCATCGCCACCGTCTCGCCGGGCTGGATCAGTGCGGCGGCGGCCTCGGCGGTGACGATGCGTTCGCGCAGGCGCGGGTGGAGGATGCGTTCGGCGGACATGGGGCAACCGTGCAGGGAAGGGAGACCCCGATTATCGCGGATCGCGCCCGGAGTGGGTTTGCGGCGATGGTGCAATGGCGCGCCGCGGTCCGGCTTTCACGCGCCTCACGCCGCGCCGCGGCGATAGTGCCCCGGTGCCGCCCTTCGCCCGCCTCTCGCCGAATGCCGCCCTCGAACGCTACCGGCGCTTGCCGCGTCCGTGGCGCCTGCTGCTGCGCGGGCTGCTGATCGCCTATCTGCTGTACCTGCTGCTGGGCAACGTGTTCCTCAACACGCCGCTGTTCGACATGGCGACCAACCGCAAGCCGGAAAAATTCCGCATGCAGACCGGTCCGGCGCTGACCGTGCTGCCGGGCTTCGTCACCGCGTGGGACGTGCGCATGCGCGGGCATGTGCAGCGCAGCGTCTGGGTCCTGCGCGCGGATCGCGCCAGCGCGCGCATCGCGCTGTTGCCGCTGCTGCACCGCGAGGTGCGGTTGCCATGGATGGAGGCGGTGAACGTGATCGGCGAGATCGACCGCGTCGCCGACGCCATCCCGCCGCCGCCGCAGAGCGACCAGGGCTGGACCCTGCGTTTCGACGCGATCCACAGCGGCACGCTGCGCCGGGCACGCATCGGCGAACTGGCGATCGAAGGCAAGGGCCACGGCACGGTGGGGTTCCTCAAACAACTCAAGGGCGGGCCGTCGGAACTGTTCCCGTCGCAGATCGTGTTCGACGACGCCAGCGTGCGCTACGGCAAGCGCCAGATCGCCGACCAGGCGCATCTGGACGCGCGCTTCTCGTTCCCGCGCCACTACCGCGCGCAGGCGCCGGGCCTGCGCAAGCTCGGCATCGCCGACCTGGCGCTGCAGCTGCACGGGCGCAGCGTGGCATTGCGGATCGACACCGCCGGGACCCACACGCGCTTGAGCACCGAGCCTGGGCTCGGCCATGTGGATGCGAACCTGCGCATGCGGCGCGGCGAACTGCAGCCGGGCAGCAAGCTCACCTGGCGGGTGCCGCTGCACGCCGGCGTCGGCGCCACCGACCGCGGCGTGCTGGCGCTGCTGCTCGATGTCGATCGCGACATCCGGTTGCGCGCGCGCCTGCCCGGGCAGGTCGATCCGCGCAGCATGCTCGATGCCGATGTGCGCATCGCCGGGCGCAGCGTGCCGTTCGCCGAGCCGGCGGCGCTGTTGCCGCGCGTGTCCGGCACGGTGCAAGGGCGCTGGCATTTCGAATCGCTGAACTGGATCAGCGACCTGCTGGTACGCAAGCCGTGGTTCCGGCTCGACGGCGGCGGCGACGTGTCCGCCGATCTGCGCCTGGCGCACGGCGCGCTGCAGCCGGGCAGCCGCCTCGACGTGCCCGACGTGCAGGCCGTGGCCGATGTGCTGCGGCTGCGCATCCGCGGCCAGGCGCAGGCGGTCGGACGCATCGTCGGCACCGCCGCGCAGCCGCGCACCCAGGTCGACGTGCGCATGCGCACCTTCGCGCTGGCGCCGCTGGCCGAACCCAAGGCGATCTTCGTGCAAGGCGAGAACCTGCGCCTGGACCTGGAGGGCGACGGCGCGCTGGCGACGCTGAAGGAATCGTTGCAGGCGCGCATGCGCTTCGACGATGCGCGCGTGCCCGACCTGCGCGCCTACAACCGCTACCTGCCGGCAGCGCAGGTGCGCGTGCTCGGCGGCAGCGGATCGCTCAGCGGAGACCTGCACCTGGACGCGGCCGGGCAGGTGGGCGAAGGCAACGTGCGCGTGCGCGGCCGCCAGGCGCGGCTGCAGGCGGCCGGACTGGCGCTGGCGGGCGACCTGGATCTCGATGCGCGGCTGCGGCGCGCGGAACTGCAGGGCAAGCGCTTCGACCTGAGCGGCAGCACGCTGCGCCTGCAGGGCGTGCGCTACGGCGACGGCGCCAAGCAGCGCGACTGGTGGGCCACGCTGCGCGTGCCGCAGGGACGCATCGCCGCAACGCCGGCCACGCAGGCCGATGCGCAGGTGCAGATCCAGATGCGCGATGCCGGGCCGGTGCTGGCGGTGTTCGCGCAGCGCAGCGATGCGCCGGCCTGGCTGCTCAAGCTGGTCGACGCCGGGCAACTGGATGCGAGCGGCCAGCTGCGCTGGCGCAAGGACGCGCTGTGGCTGGATCGCTTGCAGGCGGAAAACCAGCGCGTGTCGCTGCGTGCGCGCCTGCGCGTCGGCGATGCCGGCACCCAGGGCGAGCTGTATGCGCGCTGGGGCGTGCTCGGCGTCGGCGTGGCGCTGCGCGGCGAACAGCGGCAATGGCATCTGCTCGGCGCGCGCGAATGGTACGAGCGGCAACCGGCGTGGTTGTCGGACACGCTGCCCGCTCCAGCCCCGACGCCGTCGGCGCCCTGACCCGGCATAAGCCGTGGTCCTCTTCGTGCGTGGTCGTCATCGCGTCGCCAGATGCATCGCCGACAAGAGACGGTAGGAGCGGCTTCAGCCGCGACGAACGAAGCGATAGACCTTCATGACTCCAGCCTCTGTCAGGCCGAAGCACTTCCACCGTGCACCTAGTAACTTCACGGCACGTCCCTGTGGGAGCGACTTCAGTCGCGACGAACGAAGCGATGGACCTCTCCAACTCCAGGCCACTGTCGGGGCTGAAGCCCCTCCTACAGTGCACCCAGCAGCCTCGCCGCAAACCCCTTTGCCGACTTCAGTTACGACCGATCGCCAGATCGCCCACGGCGCGTTCGCGGTAGCAACGCCCCCGTGAAGACAGGCCGTCGCCGCATACTGCATCGCAGCAGAATGTACCGCCCGGTTTCATTTTGCAGTGCAGCGTGCAATGTGCGAATAAAGCGCCCAAGATCAACCTGCATCCCGACGTGGGGGAGGGAGCAAGGCCCGCTGGCAGTTCGCTGCAAGCGGGCTTTTTTTTGCCTGCAGTTCGGACAGCGCATGTTGCCATGCGGCCGTTCTGCCAGCGCCAACCCCAGCGATTGAACGCAGGCAGCACAGCGCAGCGCCGTTCCTGCCGGCGGCCTGGTCGCAAACGTCGTCCGGGCGACATGCGGCCTCTGTCTGCCGACGCCCCGGAATGCCAGAATCGACGGATGCCCGCCTCCTCCCCGCTTGTCCCCGACACCCTGCAACCCGTGCTCGATCGCCACCTGGCGCGCTTGCGCCAGGCCGTCGGCGCGCGACCCTGGCCCGATCGCCCGGGCTTCGACGCCGACCTGCAGCGTGCGGTGCTCGCCAGCGAGTTCCTGCTCGATACGCTGTGCCGGCAACCGACCCTGCTCGAGCATCTGGCGCAGCCCGATCCGCCACCGTTGCCGGTGCCGCAGCTGGATCCGGCGCAGCCGGCGGCGTGGCCGGCGCAGCTGCGCCGCTATCGCGCGGCGGCCTCGGCGCGGCTGGTGTGGCGCGACGTGCTGGGCCTGGACGACGTCGATGCGACCCTGGCCGGCAGCACCCAGTTGGCCGAGACCTGCCTGGGCATCGCGCTGCAGGCGCTGGAAGGCGAATTCGCCACGCGCCACGGCGTGGTCCGTGCCGCCGACGGCAGCGCGCAGCGGCTGGTGGTGTTCGGCCTGGGCAAGCTCGGCGGCGGCGAACTGAACTTCTCCTCGGACGTGGACCTGGTCTACGCCTATCCGCAGGGCGGCGAATCCGATGGTGCGCGTGCGCTCGCCGCCGAGGAATATTTCGCGCGCCTCGGCCAGCGCCTGGCGCGGCTGCTGGACGAGACCACCGCCGACGGCTTCTCGCACCGGGTGGACCTGCGCCTGCGTCCGTTCGGCACTGCCGGGCGGGTGGCGCTGTCGTTCGCCGGCATGGACCACTACTTCCAGCGCGAGGGCCGCGACTGGGAGCGCTACGCCTGGCTGAAGGCGCGCGCGGTGGCCGGCGACATCGCCGCCGGCGAGGACTGGCTGCAGACGCTGCGCCCGTTCGTGTACCGGCGCTACCTCGACTTCACCGCGCTCGACGGGCTGCGCGAGATGAAGGCGGCGATCACCGCCGAAGTCGCGCGGCACGATCGTCTCGACGACATCAAGCGCGGTCCCGGCGGCATCCGCGAGATCGAATTCCTGGTGCAGTCGCTGCAGCTGATCCGCGGCGGCCGCGAGCCGGCGCTGCGCGAGCGCCGCCTGTTGCCGGCGCTGCAGGCGCTGGTCGCCGGCGGCCAGGTCGCGGCCGCGGATGGCGCGGCGTTGGCCCACGCGTACCGCTTCCTGCGCCAGGTCGAAAACCGCCTGCAGATGCTGCGTGACGCGCAGACCCATGCGCTGCCGGAAGACGCGCTGGACCGCGCGCGCATCGCGCTCGGTCTCGGCTACGCCGACTGGACGCAGCTGTATGCCGCGTTGCAGGTGCAGCGCGACCGCGTCGCCGCCGAATTCGCCGAGTTGCTGGCGCCGCGCGTGCAGGCCGTGGCGCCGGATGCGCTGGCCAGTTACTGGCGCGGCCTGCCGGACGAAGCCGGCACGCAGGTGCTGGCCGCCGCCGGCTTCGCCGATGCCGAGGGCGCCGACCAGGCGCTGCGTGGCTTCGTGCAGTCGCTGGGCGTGCGCACGCTGTCGGATGCGGCACGCGCGCGGCTGGACCGGGTGCTGCCGGCGTTGCTGCACGCCGCGGCGCGCTCGCCGCAGGCCGATGCCGCGCTGCACCGGGTGCTCGGCCTGCTGCAGGCGATCCTGCGCCGCGCCAGCTATCTGGCCTTGCTCGACGAACAGCCCAGCGCGCTGGCGCGGCTGGTCGATGTGCTCGCGCGCAGCGCGTTCCTGTCCGAGCGGCTGGTCGCGTATCCGCTGCTGCTCGATGAACTGCTCGACAGCCGCGTCGCTGGGCCGATGCCGGACCGGGCGGCGATGCAGCGGCTGTGCGACAGCGCGGTCGCCGCGGCCGGCGACGATCCGGAAGCGGCCCTGCGCGGCCTCAACGAAGCGCGCCAGGCGCTGAGTTTCCGCATCGCCCTGGCCGCGCTGGACCGGCGCCAGCCGGCGGTGCACAGCGCCCGCCAGCTCGCGGAACTGGCCGAAGGCGTGGTGCTGACCGTGCTGCGCCTGGCCCGTGCCGAACTGGTCGCGGCCCACGGCGAAGTGCCCGGCGGCAGTTTCGCGATCGTCGGCTACGGCAGCCTCGGCGGCATCGAACTGGGCATCGGCTCGGACCTGGACCTGGTGTTCCTGTACGACCATGCCGCCGGCGCGGAGGCCTCCAGCGGACCGCGCCCGCTGGAGAGCGGGCGCTGGTTCGCGCGGCTGGCGCAGAAGGTGATCGCATTGCTCGGCGCGGTCACCGGCGGCGGCCGCCTGTACGACATCGACGTGCGCCTGCGCCCGGACGGCGGCAAGGGCGCGCTGGTGTCGTCGCTGGCCAGCTATACCGAGTACCAGCGCGAGCGCGCCTGGACCTGGGAGCACCAGGCGCTGGTGCGTGCGCGTGGCGTCGCCGGCGATGCCGTGTTGCTGCAACGCTTCGAGCAGGTGCGAGAACAGACCCTGGCGCGTTCGCGCGACGCGGCGCAGCTTCGCGAGGAAGTGTTGAAGATGCGGGCACGCATGCGCGCCGAACTGGATCGCAGCGATGCCGCGCGCTTCGACCTGAAGCAGGGCGCCGGCGGCCTGGTCGATCTGGAATTCCTGCTGCAGGCCGGGGTGCTGCTCGGCGCCGCGCAACAGCCCGAGCTGACCGTGCCGCGCGCTACGCCGGCGCTGATCGACGCATTGGCGGCCAGCGCATGGTGCGATGCGCCGACCGCCGTCGCGTTGCACGAGGCGCACGCGACGCTGGTCGACGCCGGCTTGGCCTGCACGCTGGACCGGCGCCCACGGCTGACCGCAATTACCCCCGCGATCGAGCACGCGCGCGCGGCGATCGCCGCCGCGGCGCAGGCCAAGGGACTGGCATTCGAGCCGGGGCGCAGCGGCCGATAGCGCGGCGGGCCAGCCGACGGTCCGCCGGATCCGCCAGGCCCGCCCGGACGTGGATGGCAGGCCCCTGCGGCGAACATGGGGCCTGCCCGTCATCTGGGGTTGATTCGCTTTTTGAGCCAGAGCGCCCTGATGAGCATGAGCACAAGCAAAAGAAAGCCGGAGAGTCCTTGCAGCAATTCCGGCCAGCCGGGGCCGAGGTCGCCTGCGGCCGCAAATTTTTGCCAAAGAACGTCTGCGCAAAGCGCATTCAACAGCGAGGCGAGCAATAGCGGAAGCAGCAGTGGATCGCGGAGCATGCGGCTGTAGTTCGATGTCATCTGTCTTCGCTTCCTTTCGTTTTTGAGGTGGCCGATGCGCGTCCGAGTCGCGGCGCCGTCGATGCGTTGCGGGGAAGCATTCGAGGCGTGTTTTGGATCCGAGTCACGTGCGCGACCGCATGTGACAGCGATGTTGGATCCTTCGCACCGGCTCGGCGACGATGTTGCCGACGTCGGCCTGGCGTGGCGAGTGCCGCCGGGTCGATGCATTGGCGCTTGCGTAGTCGCGCGTTGCCAGGCCGGGACGTTGCGCAAATGTGGGGGGCTGTTTCCATGGCGGCCGCCAAGCGGATCGCGATTCGCCCTAACGCTGCGGCGCGCGCGTGGCCGATGCATCGGCGGCGGCCGGCGGCGCCGTCCGCCACAGCAGCGCGCGGAACGGCGCCAGCAGGAACACGCCGATGCCCAGCTTCACCGCCAGGTCGCCGGCGGCCCAGCTGACCCACGGCAGCGCCGAGCCGGCGAACGCGACCGACCAGAAGATCGTGGTGTCCAGCGTCGCGCTGCAGGTGGTGGCGACGATCGGCGCGCGCCACCAGCGGCCGCGGCGCAGGCGGTCGAACACGGCGATGTCCAGCAGCTGCGCGGCGATGAACGCCAGGCACGAGGCGGCGGCGATGCGCGGGGTGGCGATCCAGATCGACAGCAGTACCGCCAGCGCGAAGCCGCACCAGGCCACGCGTCGCGCCGCGCGCGGGCCGAAGCGGCGATTGATCAGGTTGCTGACCAGGAACGCCACTGGATAGCTGAAGGCGCCCCAGGTCAGCCAGTCGTTGATCGGGAACTGCACCAGCACGTTCGACAGCAGCACGACGGCGCCCATCGCCAGCACCGCCAGCAGCAGGGCGCGCGGGGTCAATGCGGCGAACGCGGGCGATGGCGGGGAGGGGGAATGCATGGGCGGTTGCGCTGCGGGTGAGGCGAAGCGGCGCATTATCGCGATGCGGCGGCGTCGCGGCCAGCGCGGCATGCCGGCGGACCGCGGGTGCTCCCTGTAGGAGCGGCTTCAGCCGCGACCGGGCTTCACCAGTAGGATCCGGTCGCGGCTGAAGCCGCTCCTACAAGGGAGAAGTTCGCCGCTCTTTTGTGGGAGCGGCTTCAGTCGCGACGGGCATTACCGGGAAAGCCCGTCGCGACTGAAGTCGCTCCCACAAGGGGCCAGCCGCCGAGGAAGTGCCCTCGGCGCTAGCGCGACACCGCCGTCCCATCCACCGCCGCGCGGCCCAGTGCCGGGTCGTCGGTGAAGAAGGCATCCACGCCCGCGGCAATGAACGCGCGCATCTCGGCGATGCTGCCGGCGGCATTCACCGCGGCCGGACCGCGCGCATCCTGCAGGTGCTTGGGCAGGAAATAGTTCTCCGGACGGAACGTGTACGGCACCACCTGCAGCCCAGCCGCATGCGCATCGGCGACGAAGGCGGTAGGCGCGGCCAGCGCGCCGTCGGCATCGACCGGGATGATGGTGCGCAGGTTGGGGCTGACCAGTTGCGCGTACCTGGCAACTTCGCGCAGGCCCTGCGCGCTGCCCATCTGCGCATAGGTCGGGCCATCGCGCAGCTGGTCGCCCGGGCGGTCCTTCGGATCGCCCAGCAA
>Ga0207709_10001695_pt1 | contig 14830 bp, 9 predicted proteins | sample KBSM34metaG_FD_184397 | JGI IMG/M metagenome (GOLD analysis project Ga0207709, IMG submission 184397) | Miscanthus rhizosphere microbial communities from Kellogg Biological Station, Michigan, USA - KBS M3-4 metaG (SPAdes) (version 2) | ecosystem: Host-associated > Plants > Roots > Rhizosphere >...
ATGCGACCGACTGCGGCGTTACGCAAAACTGCGACGCGTCCGACTCTCTGAAGTCTAGTTGGCCCAAAGACGTAATCGATGCGTCGATCATTGATTGCCGTATCGCCCGCGTCACGTCCGAGATCACGAAAGCTGCGCAGGATGTGACTGTACGACTCGCTATCGTGTTTCAAATTGTCTGTATAGAGATTCGTCTCGTTTGCAGCCTTGAGTTCGAAGTTGAAATCACCGGCAATGAAAACCTCCGATGCTTCCGCCTTGTCTTGTGCCCAATCGACCAGCGCTTCCGTGTACCGGCGCCGCCGAGCAGCGTTGAATGCATCGGCGTGCGCGCTCAAAAGCACGACTTCGGGCGTGTCTGAGTGCGTCCGAAATGAAGCTGCAACAGCGTAACTGCCGGATGCTGCCACGGGCGTAAATTTCGCGCTGCCATCTTTCACGAGCACAGCCTCAAACCGATCTCCATTTCCCTGCTGCGCAACAGCGCCTCGATATTTACCACGCAGTAGTCCGAGCAAGGTCTTTAGTTGCGTGTTGCCGGTTAACTCCTGAAGCGCAACGGCATCAGGATCTTCACGCAAGATCACATCGGCAACGGCGGGCAAATCTTTGTCGTGCGCACGCGTGTCATCTTCGAGTTCGGCGTAACCGATGTTCCAGGTAAGGAGACGAAGCGAGGCAGAATTATTTGCAGGCGAGTTTGACTCCGCGGATCGATGCTGCTGCGCGAAGTAAACAGCGCCGGCGATCATCAGGCAAAGCACAACTGCAAGGACTAGTTTCACCCACATCTCTCAGGTAACAACATCCTTCCGCTCGAAGATGATCACACTTGATAGTAAAAGGCCGGCCGTATACGCTCCGCAGACACAGCCGTAGTGCCAGAGACTCTGCAAAGGAATCTCGGGCTTAAACACGTCGCGCCAGAATTCCATGTCGGTCGTAAAAAAGTAAGGCCGCAAATGTTCGAAGAACTCAACTCGCCCAACAATGTAGAGAGTCAGGTACGCAGCAATCGTCATCACAGTCGCCTGGACTGGCGAATCAAACACGACTGAACAAAGCAGTGCGAGAGCTGCGACGACGAGCAGTGCCCAGGTGCCGGTCAATGCGGCGTAGCCGAAGCGCATGAGTGCATCGTTGCGCATGATCTTCCCGGGCGCATCGACAAGATTGAGTGGGCCGGGATAAAGCTCGAGGTTTCCCCAACCGACGAAGATCAAACCCACCAGCAAATTCAAAACGATAAAGAATGCCAGTAACAGGAACGTATGCAGCGCTGTCACTAAAAACTTCGAAAGGATTAAGGAGGCGCGTGAAATCGGACGCGTGCAGATCATCCGGAGCGTTCCGGCGCGCGTCTCACCTGCGATCTGCGAGCCCGCACTCATCGATACGAAGATCGGTAGTAGCAAGGTAAAGGAAAACAGCACCGAGTAGAGTGCGAACGTCAATCCGTTGAAGTATTGCTTCGACTCGTACGTATATTTGAACTGCTCAACGGCCTGGCCGCCGGTCTTGCGCGCCGCGTACGTGTAGAACCCCCAAAGCATGAGGGCAACGAAGCCGACTAATACGCCGAACGAGAGGTAAAAGCCTCTGGAGCGGAATAATTTCTCGAGTTCGAGTCGGAGTAGCGTGATCATCCTGCGCCTTCTGACTGAAAGACCTAACGTGCCTCGAAAGTCTTTTGTTCAGCATATTGGCGCAGAAAGTCTGACGACAATGAGGCTAGCCTCACCCTCTGTCTGTTAGTCCACAGATTACACAGATCACGATCGCAAATTTGTGCAAAAACATTATTGACTCAGATCCACTTCGGTACTATTCTACGCGCTCCACAAAAGTGGTTTACACGCCGATTCGGTAACCCCCCTACCCCGTCAGGCCTTGACTAGCCTCAGATCCTCGGGGAGACCGCGTATGTCAGTTCATCCCATCGATTGCTTGTCGAGAACCTTCTCGACCCACCAGAAAAATACCTACTAAACGGAGAACCCGAAACATGGCTGAAGAAAGAATGAAAATACTCGAAGAGCGACTTACCCGAATCGAAGCCGCATTAACTCAACGTGCCAGTGGCGGCGGCACAGGTACTGGCGGTGGCGGCGGATTTACACCGCCCGGAGGCGTTATCACCGATCCGGCGCCGTGGGCCGGGCAGTGGCAGTTTATACCCAGACAGTTTTCGCCGGTTGTAGATCCTGCTCCGTGGTGGCAGGGAGGCTGGACGCGCCCGCGTTGGCCCACACCCGTAGTCGACCCAGGTCCATTCCCAATGCCAGTGGTTGATCCAGCGCCATGGCCCAATCCCATCGTCGATCCGGCAGTGCTCGCGCAAGCAAATCTCGCCTCAATGCTCCGAGGCATCGGAAAGGTCGCCGATCCAGCACCACCAGACATCGGCCGCTTAAACGTTTCACAACTCGAGGCCACGATTCACAGTATCAGCGCCGAAAGGGCTCGTCTCGATGCGATGGAAGAGCTGGTCAAGAAACAAATAGACGCACTGAAAAAACAACAACCAGGCTAAGCAGTAGCCTGACGTTTTTACAAGTTTGATGACAGAGTTTTAATCCGCTCTAGAACGGAGGGTTGAAGTGCGAAAACTGCCATCCCTGCCAATGCAACTACCCGTGTGCGACGCAAACGGTCGCCCACAAAAGATTCTGTTGATCGGTTTTCAGGACCAGGACAATCTCGGTCTGCGCTACCTGATGTCGACGGTGAACGCCTCCGGCCACGAGGCGTTCATCATGACTTATCGTTCCGATCCCGATCAGATTCTTCAACACATCAATCGAGATAAACCCGACGTCGTCGGCTTCTCGTTGATCTTTCAATACATGGCTCCTGACTTCGGGCACGTGATCGAAGCACTGCGCGAAGCTGGAGTCACGGCTCACTTTACGATGGGAGGTCATTACGCGAGTTTCGAACCGGACGAGATTCTCAGACGCATTAAAGGTCTCGACTCAGTAGTGCGGTTCGATGGCGAAATGACCCTCGTGAAGCTCTTGAATTGTCTGGCGACGAACTCCGAATGGCGTGGACTTCCCGGAATCGCATATCGCAAAGATGACGGGGCAGTCACGGTGGCGCCACTCGCAACAGTAGTCGAAGATTTGGATCTGCTTCCGTGGCCCGATCGCAAATCGATTGACTACGAAGGCCATCCGATGCCGACCGCGTCGATTCTCGGCAGTCGCGGCTGTCCATGGGACTGTTCGTTCTGCAGTATTCGACCGTTTTATGAAGAGCAGGGCGGTCCGTTGCGTCGTCTGCGCACACCACGCGCAGTCGTCGACGAGATGATCGATCTGCATCGCAATCGAGGCGTTCCGATTTTTCTGTTTCAGGACGACGATTTCCTTGCGGGCGGGAGAAAAGCCAAGGAATGGGCAATGGAGATTGCGGATCTGATCGCCGCAGAAGGTCTTGCCGGGAAGATGGCGTTCAAGATCAGTTGCCGCAGTGACGAGATTCATGAAGACGTGATCGAGCGACTAATTGCAGGTGGGCTCACGCACGTTTACATGGGCGTCGAATCGGGCGACGAAGAGGGACTGATCAATATGAGCAAGCGACTCAAGCCGGAGGCACACCTGCGAGCCGGGCGCATATTGAGAAGTTTCAACTTGTCGTTTGACTTCGGCTTCATGCTGGTCGATCCGTATTCGACGTTTCGCATGATTCGTCAACAGGTCGCTTTTCTCGAGGAATTTATTGGTGATGGTTGGACAGTTGCGCCGTTCTGTCGAATGTTGCCTTATGCCGGCACACCTATCAAGCGCAAGCTCGAATCAGAAGGTCGCCTGCTCGGCACATCGTTCGATCCGGATTACAAATTCCTCGATCCAAAACTCGATCTCTTCTACGACTGGATGGTGAAGACGTTCTACGAACGAAACTTTACCAACCAAGGACTGTGTCACATTCTGCGTGGTCTGCTGTTTGAAGCACATCTCAGATTGCCCAGGCCGAATCCAGTCTCCCCTGTGCAGAAGGATTACCTGCACTACCTGACTGCGATTTGCAATCGCGTTGCCTGCTACACGTTGCGTCGCGCGATTGATCACCTCGAGGAAACACCACTCTCGACACTCGAACGTGACTCAAGCTATCTCGACGGACTTACTGAACACGAAAGGAGAGAAGAGACGCGATTAGTGAACGAAGTGGTTAAGTACTACGAATGGGTCCACCAGGATCACAGTCCGATACCGGGTCCCGCCGGAGGTTTCGACAAGACGTGGACCTTCTACGAAGGCGATCGCGAAGCGGCGGGCATTCAAGCCGCATAACACAAGATGGACGTTGTTCTTGTTTCCATGCCGTTTGCAGAGGTCCAGCGACCGTCAATAGCGCTGGGCCTTCTGCGCGCGTCACTCGCAGACACGGATATCGAGAGCGAGGTTGTTTACGGAAACTTCGGACTCGCTGAACGGATCGGGTTGATTGCTTACCAGGCGATGCAACTGGCGCCGACCGATCATCTGCTCGGTGAATGGTGTTTTGCCGGATATCTCTTCCCAATCAACGAAGCTAAAGACGAGGAATATCTCAATATCGTCCTCGAGGTGCGTTGCACGGGATTCCCTCCTGAACTCGGTCAAAGAAAAGATCAGATGTATTGGGTGCGGCGGCAGAGTCTCGCGTACGTCGATTGGCTCGCCGGCGCGATTGTCGCTAAGAAACCAAAGATTGTTGGCTGCAGTTCGGTGTTCCAACAACACTGCGCGTCTCTCGCGTTGCTGAAGCGAATTCATGAACTGGATCCGGAGATCGTCCTGTTGATGGGTGGCGCAAACTGTGAAGGCGAGATGGGTGTGCAAACGCTCGAGTCGTTTCCGTGGGTCGACTGTATCGTCTCGGGCGAAGCTGACGCGCTGTTTCCAGAACTCTGCCGGCTCTTGCTGGACCAGGGACGCGATGCAACATCGATCCCCGATGGCGCGATCACTCAGCGTCACTTGAAAAACCCTCTTCGGGTCCTTTCACAACAACCGGCGCAACCGCCACGCTCCCTCATCCACAATATGGACTCGCTGCCGCTGCCGGATTATCGCCATTACTTTCAGGCACTGAACGAGTCGACATTAACCAATCTGATCAAACCGGGTCTGTTGGCCGAGAGTTCGCGCGGCTGTTGGTGGGGGGAAAAGTTTCACTGCACTTTCTGCGGCTTGAACGGAGTCGGGATGCAGTATCGCCTGAAATCACCAGAGCGAGTGCTCGATGAATTATCGGAATTGAAGAGACTCTATGGCATCGGGAACATTCAATTCGTAGACAACATTCTCGACATGTCGTACTTCAAAACGGTTTTGCCGAAGCTGGCCGCGTCAGATGAAAAGTTCTCACTCTTTTACGAGACGAAAGCCAATCTCAAACGCGAACAGGTCGAGTTACTTGCTCAGGCGGGTGTGAAATACATTCAACCGGGCATCGAGAGTCTCGACGACAGACTTCTCAAGCTCCTGGAAAAAGGAAACTCGGCGTTAATGAACCTGCAGCTTCTGAAATGGTGCTGCGAACTCGACATCGATGTTTCGTGGAATTTGCTTAGCGGAATTCCCGGCGAGTCGGACGATTGGTACGGGAAGATGGCAGAGTGGTTGCCGTCGATCTTCCATCTGCAACCACCGACGGGAGTGAGCCGCATCAGATACGATCGCTTCAGTCCGTATCACATGCGGCCCCGTGATTTCGATCTCACGCTCGAACCGAGTCGCACCTATCCTTACGTTTATCCACTCGCCAAAGAATCGTTGATGCGACTGGCGTATTCATTTGAAGACAACAAGCGACCACGACACATGCACCGCGCGTTTTCAGAAGAGCCTGGGCAGCAAAGATTGCAGTATGTTGTGATGGAATGGAACGAGCTTTGGCGCAGTTCGAAGCCGGTGTTGCAGGTTCATGATGATGGTGAACGCTTGCGATTCATCGACACACGCCCGTGTGCGATTCAAAGTAATTGGACCATAGATGGATTTGAAGCGGAGGTGTATCGTTTGTGTGACTCCGCGCAGAAACCAACAGAGGCGATGAGCGGAGCTGTCGATCGTCTGCTCGCCAGCAAAGTTCTGTTGTCGATGAACGGAAAACTCCTCGCCCTCGGTGTGAACCAGAAAAATTAGCCGCGGATGAACGCGGATAAACGCAGATAGATCAGCGTTCATCCGTGTTCATCTGTGGCTAATTTTCTGGCCACCTGATATAAAACTCGGCGCTCGTCCGCTTCTCGTTGCTCGCTGGAGGATTCTCATGCTCACCATTCTACGTACAATGATTCTGATCTGTTTGATCGCGCCGGCGTTGTATGCCGCCAAGGGTCCCGGATTTCAGTCGTTCATTGCCGGCAACCCGGCTGATGCACCACCGGCTGGAACTCTCAGTCAAGGGTTGGTGTTGATGGGCGGTGGGACAGACGTCGATGCCGCATTTCAGTGGATGTGCCAGCGCGCGGGCGGCGGTGATTTTCTCGTGATCAGAACCACCGGCACAGATGCTTACAATCCATACATTCAACAACTCTGCCCGCAAATGGATTCAGTGGAAACGATCATCATCACCACTGTCGCCGGTGCAAACACAGCATACGTCAGCAACCAGATCCTAAATGCCGAAGCACTCTGGATCGCAGGTGGCGATCAGTCGACTTACGTGAACTTGTGGCGCGGAACGGCTGTGCAAACCGGTGTGAATAACCTGCTCAACATCAAGCACGTACCAGTTGGGGGCACAAGCGCTGGTCTCGCTGTGCTCAGTCAATTTATCTATACGGGCCAGCTTGGTTCCGTAACATCGAGTCAAGCGCTCGCCAATCCGTTTCATCGTTATGTCACACTCGACCGCGACCTCTTTCAATCGGCACTCGGAGCAAACAAACTCTACGACTCACACTTCGTGACGCGCGATCGAATGGGCCGAACGATCGTCTTCCTTGCCCGCATCGTTAACAACGGCTGGGCAACTCAACCTCGCGACATTGGACTAGATGAAGAGACTGCGCTACTCGTTTTGCCAACGGGCGCCGCGACAATGGTGGGCGTAGGCGCCGCATACTTTCTGCAAGCGCCGGGTCCCGCACAAGTAATCGCAGATCGCACACCGCTGACCTATTTAAATATCGGTGTGTACAAAGTTCCGCAGGGTGGCACGTTCAATCTCTCGACCTGGACCGGCACCGGCGGCGTGGCTTACACGCTAAACGTAAACAACGGATCGCTGACTTCAACGCAAGCCGGCGGAAGTATCTATTGAAACGGATTACGATTATGAGAAATATCTTTAGCGCAATCGCAACTGTACTGCTGCTCTCAATCAGCGTCCTCGCTCAGAACGCAAGCACGACCGCTTCCGTTGTCAAAACTGTTCAAGTCACGGCATCCGTGAAGGAGGCTGAAGTCGGCCAACAGGTTAAAGTCACGGTCGTCGCAACTGACGCTGCGGGCAACACGATCAAAGAGCAGCCTTCGACGTATTTCGCAGGTCCCTTCGACATCGCTGCCGTCGACGACGACGGCAACGTGAAGCTCTTTGGAACCGGCGAGGTAACGGTCGGCGCGATTGTTGGAGGCATTCCCGGCTTTTCAACCTTCAAGGTAAAAGCTCCGAGCGTTAAGACAATTGAGATTAGTCCCCTGAAACACCCGCTCGTGGCGGGTGGTAGCGCGCGTCTCGAAGCTGTCACACGAATATTCAACGGCGATCCAAAGACGGGCGTGCCGGTTGAGTGGACTTCAGATAATCTCCAGGTTGCTACAGTCTCGCCGGGTGGTGTCGTAACCAGTGTTGGACCAGGAAAAGCGACGATTACGGCCACATCCGGATCAGCAACAGCAACGACTCCAATCTCCGTAGTTAAAAGTAACTTGCATAACATGGTAGTTGCAGGAGGCCCAAAAACTGCACGCACCGGCGATATGATCGATTTTCAAGCAAAGGCAAATCCTGACGACAACTACACGATTCAGTGGGCCGTAAATGGAAACGGCGCCACCATCGACGACAGCGGAAGATTCGTGGCCGAGCTGCCGGGAACTTACATCGTCACAGCGAGCAGCGGCATGAATTCGTCGAGCACCTCAGTGGTTGTCACGCCGCGCAACCTCGAGCGAGAAGTCGAAATCGTTGGTCGCGCGCCGTTCAAAGAATTTCAGGGAGCGGAACAGTGGATCATCGGAAACTATGCTTACTACTCGACGATCTCCGATCGGTTCCTGGTCTATGACATCTCCGATCCCGCAAATCCGAAACTGACCGACACGGTCAAGGTTGATGCGCGTCTCGTCAACGACATCTCGACGACCGCCGACGGCAAGATTCTCGTGATCTCGCGCGAAGGCGCGTCGAATCGAAAGAATGGTATTGCTTTCTACGACACGTCTGATCCGGCTCATCCGAAACTGATCTCCGAATACACGGCAACGGTCACAGGCGGTGTTCACAGTGCCTTCGTCGATAGTCACTACGTCTATCTAACCGACGACGCTACGGGTTCAATGCGCGTGATCGACTTCGCGGATGTGAAGAACCCGAAAGAAGTCGCGCGCTGGCAAACAGAGAATCCTGTTGCGAGCACGATTACCACGAAAGAAGGCGACCACATAGCAGGTCGCTACATTCACGATCTACAAGTCAAAGATGGACTCGCATATCTCGCTTACTGGCACGATGGTTTGATCGTTCTCGATGTGGGCAAAGGATTGAAAGGCGGCAGTCCGGAGAATCCAAAGTTTGTCAGCCATCTGCGTTTCAATCATCACGAACTTTACGGTGATGGCTGGCTTGCGGGCACTCACTCAGTGTATCGCTATGGCAAGTACGTCTTTATTGGCGACGAGGTGTTTCCCGGCATCTTCGACATCAAGTCGCCGAAGCGTGTGTTCGTCCGTGGCATAGTGCACGTGATCGACGTCTCGGATATCAATAACCCGCGCAAAGTCGCGGAGTATCCAGTGCCGGAAGGCGGCGCGCACAATATCTGGGTTGAGAACGATGTGATGTATGTGGGCTACTACAGTGGTGGCGGTCGCATCGTCGATGTTGCAGGTGATTTGTCCGGAGATCTCTACAGGCAGGGTCGAGAGATTGGGCGCATATGGACTGGCGATCCGAATGGCTACCGTCCGAATCTTCCGATGACGTGGGGTGCTCAACCGCACAAAGGGTTGATCTATTTCAACGACATCAACTCAGGACTGTGGATCGTGAAGATCGGCGAGAAGATCGAAAAGGGTTCAACGACCTCGCCCAACTAATCAGTAAATTGGACAGGATTTTCATGATTTTCATGATTTACAGGATCTGAATCTTGTTAATCATGCAAATCCTGCCAATCCTGTCCAACATGCCTATCGAACCGAGTCCATCTTATAGAAGTCGATCCCTGCGGCAGCGGCGCCAACATCGAGCGTTGCGACAGTTTTCAGCGCCGCAAGATCGATGACTTCGACTGTCCCTGGCTCTGATCCAATTCCCTCCACCGTGACGAACGCGTAAGCGTCGTCCGGCGACACGACAACACCGTGCAGCACTTTCCGCCTCGTCGGCAGGCGCACTAATTCCCTGCCACTCTTCAACTCATAGATCGACACAGACTGATCGCGTTTATTCGTCGCGATTAAACGCTGACCATCATGCGTAACCTCGAGGTTGTAAACACCTGCACGCGCCGGAATGCGACGCACGAGCGTCCATGTATTCGCATTGACCTCAACAATCTCACTCGAACCATTACACGCGACAAAAACAGACGAACCGTCGACTGAAGGCTCGGCCCACGTCGGCGAGCACGAGGTATCACCGGGCTTCGGTGCCTCCGATCCATGTCCCGGCATCGCGTGCATCGAGTGCGTCGACTGCGTGGCGCTGACATTTGGTGGACCACTCACTCCTTTCTCGTGACTCTTAGTCAATACAAAATGACGCGTGGCTTTCAACGTCCGAGTATCAATCTCCACCAGCATGTCGTTCATCATGCACGCCGAGTACTGCTTCGTTCCCTGCGGATTCAAACGTGAACCGTGCGGCATCGTACACGTCGGGATGCGCGCGACTTCGGTCATCGTCTGCGTTGAAACCACCGACACAGTAGACGGCACCATATCGCCGTGCAGGTTGAAATTGACTACGAAAAGAAAGTTGCCGTCACGCGAGATATCGAGCGTTGCAGGAAAGAGCCCGAGAGTCGCCTTTCCAACTACAGCGTCGTTCTTCGTCGCGTATTTCCAGACTGTTCCGAATGGACGCCCGTGTGCGATCGTGACGTAGTAGAACTGACGATCGGGAGAGATCACGATTCCGTGTGGACCATCGATATCTACCGGCATGTCACCGGTTTCGATCTCGCGTTCGACTCGAATCCCCTCTGGTCCAAAACGAACGAGCGAAATCTTGTCCGCAGACTCCGACAAGACATAAAGCCAATATTCCTTGTCGGGTTTGGTCTGCCCGGTTGATGATGACGGACACAAGACCAACGCCACCAACACTGAAATCATTGCGATGTAACGCATCAGGTTTTTCCCAAAATCGTTATTGAAGATCCAGCAACCAGATGTCGCTTTCGGTCGAGTAGGCTGAGAAGTAAACGAATTGCGCGTCGCGCGAGACGGCGATGCCATGAATCTCCTGATCTCGCAACGAAAGGATTTCACGGATTCCTTTTTTCTCAATATCACCGATGTGCGCATTATGGCCTGTCAGACAAATATAGTTCGAGGTATCAGAAATCCACATCGGGTATCCGCAGACGTCGGCGGTTTTGTCATATCGATTTGTCTCAAACGAATAAGTACCGATTGTCCCGTCAGTGAATGTCCCAATCAATCGCTTCCCATCCCGCGACCAATCCCACGCTACGAAAGTCTTCGGCGGCTTCGGTAACTCCTGCAGAGTTTGCGAGGCCCAATCCTTGCTGAGATCGAGAATCACATTCACGCGACTTCGCTGAATAAGCAGATGCGTACCATCCGGAGACCAAAGCGGTATCGTGGTATCGCCAGGACTGTCGAAAGTAAGCTGTCGCAGATTCGTGCCATCGGCGTCTATGGTCCAGATCTCGTAACGCCCAGTTCGATCCGAAGTGAATGCGATTTTCTTTCCGTCCGGCGACCAACGCGGGTAACGATCAAAGAACTTGTCGTTTGTCAGATCTCGCCAATTGGTTCCATCACGTTGCACGAGCACAATGTCTTCCTGCGTTCCACGCAAGAGTCTCATTACGAAGCGACTTCCATCCGGCGACAGTTCGGGTCGCACGACTCGATTATCACCACGCGTGATCGAGAACGGTTCGCCAACAATCCGGCCACGCTCTCGATCGAATTTGACGGCCTGAATATTTGCGCGCCGGTCTGTCTGCACATAGATCAGTCGCTTGCCGTCGCGTGAAAAATTCAGGTGGCGATTGAACGTTGCCGGGGTTGATACTGCTTCCGGCTCGCCCAGAACTTTTCCAGTCTCTTCGTCAATGGGCACACGCCAAAAGCTCATGTTGCCGCTGCGATCGCTCGCAAAATAGAGAAACCTGCCATCAGGTGACCACACCGGATTCCAATTCGTAGAGCCGTCGCTGGTAACGATCTCGATTTCTCCGCCGGCTTTGGAGATCGTTGCGATGTCGCTTCTTCCTGAACTCGGCGGGTTGAACCAAAACGCGATGCGAGATCCATTTGGCGACCAAGACGGCTGCATCGCATCGTTTTCACAAAGCGTCCGTTGCACGCCGGTTTCTGCATCAACAATCAATAACGAGCTCGGATTGACGTTCCGGGTTGACGGCAAACTGTGACCGACTCGGCTGCAGACAATCTCCTTTCCGTTTGAGGACCACGCTGGATGATGACAACGCGGAAGCAGCGGCCGGACATTCTCACCCGTAGCTTCCATGACGTACACGCCTGCCGGTTCGCGATTGGAGTAGAACGCGATGCGTTTGCCATCCGGAGAGTACGACGCCTCGTACTCGTCTGAAGGTGTATTCGGTGTTAGCGATCTGGCATTCTTTCCTCCGACACGCTGCAGGAAGAGATCAAAGTTGCCTTCCGGGTCACTCGCAAAAATAAAATCCTCACCATCGGGAGCAAGCGTGGGAAAGAATTCGGTGCCAGGTTGGTTCGTCAACTGAAGGTGCGATGCACGCGACCAGTTTGAAGCAGTTGTTTTCGCTCTCGTGAAATACCATCCAAGCGGAATGGCCGCGACGAGGAGCGTGACGACAACCGCAACCGGCCAGAACGGGGATCGCCGCACGACTTGCGGAAGTGAGCCCGTTACAGCCTTGGGATTTGAAATCGTCGCCGCGGAATCGATCATTCGCAGCAGACGTCGAATGTCAGCGCGGAAGTCTGAAGCAGTTTGATAACGAAGCTCACGATCCTTCTCGAGCGCCTTGTTCAAGATCAGATCGATGTCTGAGGGTAATGTCGCATCGAGAGTAGTTGCCAATTTTGGCTCACTCGACAGAATCGCATTGATAGTTGCCTGTCGCGTTTCGGCTTTGAAAGGTTTGTGCCCCGTTATTAGTTCGTACAATAAAACGCCGAGGCTCCAGATGTCGGTGCGATGATCGACCGGCTCACCACTCGCTTGTTCCGGCGACATATACCCCAGCGTCCCCATCGCCACCCCAAACTGAGTGCTCAACGCATCTCCACTTGCCGCAACCTCGCTCAATTTCACCAGACCAAAGTCGAGAACTTTCGCGTAACCATCCGGGCGGACCACGACGTTCTCGGGCTTGATGTCACGGTGTACGATGCCGGCCTGGTGTGCGGCAGCTAGAGCTTCAGCAACCTGGGCCACAAGGGCGAGGCTCTCTCGCAAACCCAATTTCTCTCGCAAAGTAGAAAGCGTCTGTCCCTCGACGTATTCCATCGCGATGAAATTGACGCCATTCGCTTCGCCGACTTCATAGACCGTTACAAGGTTCGGGTGATTCAACGTCGAGAGTGCACGCGCCTCACGTTGGAAACGCGCGGATCGTTCGCCGTCGGCGACGAAATGCCACGGAAGAATTTTGAGTGCGACGAGTCGATCCAGTTTTCTGTCGCGTGCGAGGTAAACCTCACCCATGCCACCGGCGCCGAGGAGTTTTTCTACACGATAATTTGCAAGCTGCTTGCCGATGAGTGAAAAGGACGTCGTGAGGTTTGAATCCTGGGCCAGCGACTCAGCCGCAACTCTCATCGCCGAGCGTTCCATGAAGTTTGCTGCTTGCGACTGTGCTTTCAATAAACTCAGCACTTCATCGCGCAACTCCGTGTCGTCCTTGCTGGCTTCGATGACAAACGCTTCTCGCTTGTCGGGCGGTTGGGCCAGTGCCTGGTCCAACAAAGCGTCTACTTTTTTCCAGAGGTCGGGATCCATTGGATTAATCGGAGGCAAGCTCGCGATAGAGCCAGGCTTTCGCTTTGTTCCACTCGCGCATAACAGTGATCGGCGCGACCTTCATCACTTCCGCTGTCTCTTCTACGCTGAGTCCGCCGAAGAAGCGCAACTCCACAATCTGACTCTTGCGTTCGTCGATCGTAGCGAGACTCTTCAGCGCTTCGTCGAGTGCCAACAGATCCGCATCTTTGTCGGTCGCAACAGTCAGTGCCTCATCGAGAGAGATGTTGAGCGCTTCAGCGTCCTGACCCACTTTCGGACGTTTTCGTGCGAAGTCGACAAGGATGCGGCGCATCATCTGTGCGGCAACGCCGAAGAAGTGCGCACGATTCTGCCAGCGCACAGCCTTCCAGTCGATCAGTCGCACGTAGGCTTCGTTAATCAGTGCCGACGTTTGCAGCAGGTGATCCGGACGCTCTTTGCTCATGTAACGTTTAGCCAGCCGGTAGAGTTCGGCGTGAACGAGCGGCGCGATGCGGGCAAGCGCCTCATCGTCGCCGTTTCCCCAGGCCAGCAATAGTTCGGTGAGTTCGTGAGCCCCAGGTTCGTGCATCGAGAACCCTCAGGACCAAGCAGGTGCAAAAAACGGAGTGAATTTACCACTCGATTCCAGACCAGACAAATAGCGAGCAAGTTACAAAACCAAATGCATTCAGAATTCCGTGAGTCATTGCCATCGTTGGGATCGTGAGAATCAGAGTGTGTGTAGCGATGCTGTAGGCGTAGAGACTTGCCAGCACCATTGCTGAACAACTTGCGAGTGCTGCGAAAACCAGGAGTACCTGCTTGCCTGTTTGAGCAATGGCTGGTCGTACCCAACCAATCGTGAGCACAGCCAGTAGCACCAATGCGACTGAGAGAAGCAGTGTTCCAATTAAACCGAGCACAGGTGAAAGTGTGATACCGGCGGCGATGAGTGGCATTGCAGTTACGATTCCAAAGATCGCGAAGGCGTAAATTCGCTGCGGGAACCTGGTTGAGGCGAGAACTCTTCCGTTCATTCCGGCAATGATGGGAGCGGCAAAACCTGCGAAGTGAAAATGGACCACGGTGAGCAGGATGATTATCTCGCCGTAACCAAACGGTTGCACGCCGAGGCGGTAAATCACGAGCCAGACGCCAGCGACCGGCAGGTACAATAGACCCGCATCGATACTCAGCTCGGCCAAAGGGTATGGGCCACCACGCCTGATCAGTCTCGTAACACCGTAAAGCGCTACCAATCCCGTGAGGATCAACCAACTCGATGATAATGCCGCCGATGGCATGCTTTTATCGACAAAGAACGATGTGATGGTGAGTAAAGCGGCAATCGGTTGGATGAGGATTACTAGTTTGTATAAAGAGTTTCGATCAGACGGTGCAACGAGCGAGAGTCCCAGCGGGACGATTACCAGTATGGCAAAGAAAACGATCTTGTGAATCAATT
>Ga0207709_10001698_pt1 | contig 14824 bp, 7 predicted proteins | sample KBSM34metaG_FD_184397 | JGI IMG/M metagenome (GOLD analysis project Ga0207709, IMG submission 184397) | Miscanthus rhizosphere microbial communities from Kellogg Biological Station, Michigan, USA - KBS M3-4 metaG (SPAdes) (version 2) | ecosystem: Host-associated > Plants > Roots > Rhizosphere >...
AGTTCCTTCGGTTGCAGTTTCGTCGACTCCGTTCTTGACGAGCATCGATTCGAACGGCGTCCCCATGAGTAACGATTGACCAACAATCACGTGACGCCACGCGGCCGGAAATCCATCTGCACCCACAGCAATTTCGACGTGATGAAAGTGCATTGGTCGATAGTATCCGCCCTGCACATCGTCTTCGCGTGACCAGACAAGTTTGACTGGCGTTCCTTTGAGTCGTTTCGCAATTACGGCTGCTTCGCGTTGCACGTGCGAGTCAGTCACCGCGCGACGACCAAAGCCGCCACCCGCCATCTCAGTATGAAAAGTGACCTGCTCGGGTTTTAGTCCGAGTACTTCGGCGACTGCCATCTGATCGACGGTTTGAAACTGCGAACCTGCCCACACTTCGGCGCGATCGCCGTCGAATCTGACGGTTGTATTCAGCGGCTCCATTGGCGAGTGAGCGAGAAACGGAAACTCGTATTCGGCAACGATCCGATTCTCCGCAGCGACCTTCTCGAGCGCACTCTGATCTCCGCGCGCGAGGGCGACGTTACCCGGAGTTTGAGCGAGCCGTTTGTATCTGGTCCATAACTCCGTGCTGTCAGCCGCTTCGACTCCGGACAGATCCCATTCGATGTTGAGAAGTTTGCGCGCCTGTTTGGCAGGCCAATACTTGTCGGCTACGACTGCGACGCCGGTTCCTTTCGTGAGCGGAATCTCGAAGATCTCGCGCACGCCGTCAACGCGACGTGCTTCGGCGTCATTAACGTTCTTCACACGCGCGCCAAAGACCGGCGGATGCGCAACAACTGCGACTTTCATTCCCGGCAGATCGAGGTCGAGGCCGAATTTCAGCGAGCCATCACACTTCGGCCGGCTATCAAGTCGTTTGACTCGCTTGCCGACGAGCCGGAACTCCGACGGATTCTTCAAGCGAACAGTTGCGGGCACCGGCTTGCGCGATGCGTCACTTGCGAGTTCAGCATACGTTGCAGACTGGCCGTTTGGACCGTGGACCACACTCGCCTCGGTACGACACTTATCAGCAGTGGTTTTCCAGCGATCGGCCGCTGCAGCAACGAGCATCGCGCGAGTCTTCGCACCCAACTCACGATACTGCTGATACGAGTGCGCAATCGAACCCGAGCCGCCGACGAGCTGAATTCCAAAAAGTGGATCTTTGTAGACGTCGGCTGCCGGCGCGAGCTCGCCGATGACGTTGTTCCAGTCAGCATCCATCTCATCCGCGAGTACCATCGGCAAGGCAGTCTGCACTCCCTGGCCAAACTCGAGACGGTTCACCTGGATAGCAATCTTGCCGTCCGGTCTAATGTTGACGAACGCGTCCGGCGGATAGACCTTCGCCGGCTGTCGAGGCATCCCTGTTTCCTGCGCCGGCGAAGTCCGATCAAAGTGCAACGCCACGACCAGGCCGCCCGCCGCAGCAAAAGAGACACGCAGGAAGCCGCGTCGATTCAGAGCCATCACGCGCCTCCTTTATTGATCTGCGTTGCAGCACTTTTGATCGCCGCGCGAATCCGTGGATAGGTACCACAACGACAAAGGTTTCCACCCATCGACTCCTCGATGTTCTGATCAGTAGGACGTGACGTGCTTTTGAGCAGTGCGCATGCAGACATGATCTGTCCGCTCTGGCAGTAGCCGCATTGCACGACGTCCTCGTCGACCCATGCATTCTGAACAGCTCGTCCCACAGCATCGTTGCCAATGCCTTCGATCGTGATTACCGGACGATCGCCGATATGCGAGATCGGAACGATGCACGAACGAGTGGCCACGCCGCCAACGTGTACCGTACATGCGCCGCACGCGCTGATGCCGCAGCCAAACTTCGTTCCCGTCATCTTTAGATCTTCACGCAACACCCAGAGCAGCGGCGTCGAAGGATCGACGTTCACCTCTCGCCGCTGCCCGTTTACGGTTAATTGGAAAGTCGCCATTTTGATCTCCTATTTTGGACAGGGCGTGCCGGCCTCGACCCAACGACGTGTGGCAGCAATGAATTGTTCGTGCGTGAGTGGTGGGAGTGTGCGCGCGGCGCCGTCGGGCCTGCGGCCAGGATCCCACGCCCACTTTACGAGTGGCTCCTCTTCGTGGTGTTTCAGCAAGCCTGGACCATCGAGATTGTTATTCCGCGAGCGATCAGTTAACTGGCGGCATACGGCAGCACTCGAGAGCGGTCGATCGTTGATGTCCTGCCAGCGCATTTCGAGGGGCGCAAGGTGCCAGTTGTGGCCACCGGGAACGCCCGTGCTGTCGGCGTTTGTCTCCTGATGACAGCCGGCGCAATTCAATCCCGGAACGCCTTTGCCTTCCGGACCGCGCACGACATTCGCGACGTGACGATGCCGATCGTCACCCTGTTGTGGATAGTTCGTTGCGGTGTGACAGTTGATGCAGCGCGGAGAAATCAAGACGGAATAGACCTGCTCAAACGCGGCAACTCCTTGCGCCGTGTTGTTCGAAGAATGCGCCCACAACGCTGCAGCAACGATGATTGCGGAGACCAATACACCTACACGTAGCCCTGGCATCTGAATTCTCCTGCAAAATTTTATTTGCGGAGTATGTTGCCACAAAAAGGCACAAAAGGCACAAAAGTCACAAAAAAATAATTGTTGCGTGTTCGTTGATGCGCGGAGAGGAAGTTGACATGATCGAGCGTACTGTAGGGGCGGCCCTCCGTGGCCGCCCGGCGTGGAACTCGATCTCGGCAACACGCCTGACTGCCCAGAACGGAATCCCACGCCGGGCGGCCACGGAGGGCCGCCCCTACAGTACGTCACTTGGTTCGTGGATCCATTTTGACGATCAGCGGTTGGGTGTAGCTCTTGCCGCCGACTGTCATTCGAACGGTGTAAGTGCCGGCCAACACCAAGGGCGCGCCGCCGCGTCCACCAAAGCCACCACCGCCCGCAGGACGCGGAGGAGGTGTGGGGCGCAGATCCCAGATCCAGCGATGCATCCCGGCTGCGGTTGAAAGCGGCTCGGGCGTGCGTACCCAGAATGCAGGGATGTTCAACGTGTCGGGATTAACTGGCGTCGGTTTGTCTTCACTCGAATACTTGCGAATGACTTCGCCCGCCGGATCGAGTATCTCGATCGAGAGTGGACCACTCGTGTTTGCTTTCAAGTAGTAGTCGATGATCGCGCCGAACGGAGGATTCTCCGCGAGGGGTTCGTCGCGTGGCATCGGTGTTCCGTTGTCGCTGCCAGCTGTCAGCAGATACGTGGGTGCTGGTTCAAACAGATACGCATTTGATTTGGCAACTTCCGCGGTGCTCTGTCGCAACGGCGTGATGTTGTCGATGACCCAGAACCCGCGACCGTGTGTGCCCACGATCAAGTCGTCGTTATGAATGATAAGGTCACGCACGGATGCCGGTGGCAGGTTGAGTTGTAACGACTGCCAGTGATCCCCATCATCAAACGAAACAAACACCGTGCGTTCGGTGCCGGTAAACAACATCCCCTGGCGAGCCGGATCTTCTTTGATAGTTTGCACGTACACGCCGGCCGGCAATCCTCGCGTTATCTGGGTCCATGTTTTGCCTGAGTCGAGCGTGCGGTAGATGTGTGGTTCGTAATCCGAGAGTTGATGGCGTTCGACTGCGGCGTATGCTTCGTTCACGTTGAAGTGCGACGCTTCGATCATCACCACCTTACTCCACGAGGTCAGCGCGGGTGGTGTGACGTTCTGCCAGGTCTTGCCGTCATCTTTAGTCAGATGAATTAGACCATCGTCAGTGCCGATCCAGAGTGTCGGCGCGTGCAGAGGTGACGGAGCAATCGAGTAAATAACACCGCGTCGCTTATCGGCAGGCGCATCAGCCGCGGCCGCCTCGTTGAGGTTCGACGGAACACCCGGATCCTCGCGCGTGAGATCCTGACTAATTTGCGTCCAACCCTCGCCGCCGTTGGTCGTCTTGTAAAGAAACTGATTTGCATAATAGAGCGCACGTGGATCTGCTTTTGAGAAGACGAGCGGTTGCGTCCATGCATGGCGGTATTGTCCCGGTGTCGCGCCGCGTTCGGGCGAAACATTTCTGGTTTCGCCAGTGAGAACGTTACAACGCGAGACCGTGCCGCCGAACAGTATTTCCGGGTGCAGTGGATCTGGAGCCGTGTAGCCAGCTTCACCGCCCGCGCACAAACCTTCCCAATCGCGATTAGAGATCTCTGAATGAATGCTGCGCGAAGGCGTGCCGACCGCGCCGCTGTCCTGTTGTGCGCCAGTGATCCAGTAAGGAAAACGATAGTCGGCGGCGAGGTGATAGATCTGCGCGGTGGGCTGGTTGTACCACGAACTCCAGGTCACCGCGCCATCGACACTGACGACGGCGCCCTGATCGCTGGCGACAATCATTCGTTTCGGATCGTCGGGATTGATCCAGAGTTGATGATAATCGTCGCCGCCCGGCGCGCCTTTGATCGCCGTCCATGTTTTGCCCGCATCCGTCGAACGATAAACGGACGTATTCATCACGTAGACGACGTCAGGATTTTTCGGATCGACACTGATCTTTTCGAAATACCAGCCACGGTCCCACAAACGCTTGTCACTCGACAACCTCGTCCAGGTGCTGCCGGAGTCGTTCGAAATAAACACGCCGCCATCCTTTGCATCGACGACCGCATAGAGTCGATTGCGATTTGACGCTGCGACCGCGATGCCAATGTGTCCACGACCTTCGATTGGAATTCCTGCGGAGATCTCTTTCCAGGTTGAGCCACCGTCGATCGATTTAAAGATGCCTGCGCCCGGTCCATTCGCCGGCGCGTAGATAAACCACGGCGGACGTCGAACGTTCCAGAGCGTCGCATAAACGATTTTGGAATCCACCGGATCGAATGCGAGATCGATCGCGCCGAGGTCGTCATTCTTGAAGAGAACTTTCTGCCAGGTTGTGCCGCCGTCATGGGAACGATAAACGCCTCGATCGGGATTCGGCGCGTAGACATTCCCAAGCGCAGCAACGAAGACTGTGTTTGGATTCTTCGGATCGACGATGATGCGGCCGATCTGTTTCGTATTTTCCAAACCGAGATGCTGCCAGGTTTTGCCTGTGTCTGAAGATTTGTAAACGCCGTTGCCAAAGGCAATCGAGTCGCGCATGTCTGCTTCGCCGGTGCCGACGTAGATCAGATTGGGATTCGACGGCGCGATCCCGATCGCTCCGATCGAAGCGACGTTGGTTGAGTCGAAGATCGGCGTCCACGTTCGTCCGGCGTTTTGCGACTTCCACACCCCGCCACCAACCGAACCAAAGTAGAAAGTGTCAGGTTGTCCAACTACTCCGCTGACGGCATTAACGCGCCCGGCGCGGAATGGACCAAGCATGCGCCACCGCAAATTCGAATAGAGACTGGGATCCAATTGCTGTGCATTAACATTCAAAGAGAGCAGCAACAGAACAAGAATGACGACGTGTTGTTTACGCATAGCCACAAAAAAGCACAAAAGGCACAAACAGACAAGGACCAGGGCGTCCTTTTATGCCATTATTACGCCCGATGACACATCTACTCGGAATCGATCTCTCGACCACGGGTGCGAAAGCATTGCTCATCGATCGTGAAGGACGCGTCGTGAGCAGTGCGACGACTCCGTTGAATCTCTCGACTCCACACCCGCTGTGGTCCGAACAGGATCCACACGAGTGGTGGAATGCAACCATCAATAGCATCAAGCAAGCGCTGGCTGAAGCAAATGTATCCGGCGAAAGCATCGCCGCGATCGGTCTGACGGGTCAGATGCACGGACTCGTCCTTCTCGATGACAACGGACAAGTCCTGAGACCTGCCATCCTATGGAACGATCAAAGATGTGGCGCCGAGTGTGATGAGATTCGCGCGCGCGTTACCCGAGAGAAGCTGGTCCAGATCACAGGCAACGATGCGTTGACGGGATTCACGGCGCCGAAGATCCTTTGGGTTGAGACGCATGAACCGGAGGTCTATCGTCGCATTCGTCACATCCTGCTGCCCAAGGATTACATTCGTTACAAACTCACGGACGTGCTCGCGATGGATAAAGCCGACGGTTCAGGCACGATGCTCTTCGACCTGCGCCGCCGCACGTGGTCATTAGAGTTGTTAGACATCCTCGACATCCCCGCTGACTGGTTGCCGCCGACATTCGAAGGTCATGAGACAACCGGTGAAGTCACTCGTGAAGTCGTGGAACTGACGGGTTTGCGTGCAGGCACCCCCGTCGTGGCGGGCGGCGGCGATCAATCTGCGCAGGCGGTCGGCGTTGGGGTTGTTCGCCCGGGATCGATGGCAGTGACGCTCGGCACTTCGGGCGTCGTGTTTGCAGCGACCGAATCGCCTTTGATCGAACCTGCCGGACGACTGCACGCGTTTTGTCACGCTGTTTCTGATCGCTGGCACTTGATGGGCGTTATGCTCAGCGCCGCCGGCAGTTTGCAGTGGTATCACGATAAGTTTGCGCACGATAAAAGTTTTGGAGAGCTTGTTGACGAGGCCTCGCAAGTTCCGGCGGGCAGTGAAGGGCTGATTTTTTTGCCGTATCTCAGCGGCGAACGAACCCCGCATCCCGATCCGTTTGCGCGTGGCGCGTGGATCGGATTAACAACGCGCCACAGTCAAGCTCATTTGACTCGTGCGGTGCTTGAGGGAGTAGCGTTTGGTCTCAAAGACATCTTCAACTTGATGAAGGAAGTTGGGCTTGGAGCAGTCAATCAGATCAGAGTCTCAGGCGGCGGCGCGAAGAGTTCTTTGTGGAGACAGATTATCGCAGATGTCTTCGAAGCCGACCTCGTGACAGTAAATACGACTGAAGGCGCTGCTTACGGTGCGGCGTTGTTAGCGGGCGTAGGCGCTGGAGTTTGGGCCGACGTTGATAGTGCTTGCACGCAAACTATTTTCGTCAGTGATCGTGTTTCGCCAAATGATGAGACCTCGCCGACGTATCGAGCCGTGTATCATGAGTATCAGAGTCTCTATCCCGTATTAAAACCAACATTTCAGGCACTGTCGAACATTAGACAGAATTAACAAGATGTTTCAGGATTGACAAGATTCCATCTTGAGAAATCTTGTCAATCCTGTCCCAGGCCTTACCGCACGCACTGACGCGGTCGCATGACGTTCGCGAAGATGTAGTTCGCGACGTTCCGGCCGACTGACTGACCAGCGACGTTATCAAACGTGAAATGAATCCCACCGTAAACACGCGCGCGCGCTTCTTCGTCGGCCATGGCACCGAATCCCGCGTACGAACGTGTGGTTCCGTTTGCGCCTTCCCACGTGTGTTGGAACTGAATATCGTCGCGTCCAAAAAACAGCGCGAGTATCGTCGATTGCGATGTGCCGATCGCCGCGTTGTTCCCCGCATAACTCGGATACGGCGGATTCGTAATCAACGACGACCATGAGGGATCGGCCGTCGTGTTTGCATTCCCGTCTTCGTCCGCACGACGAATCGCAGACACCGGTCGCCACAAGCCGTAGTAAAACTTGCTGGCAAACGTGGTTTGCAGTGCGTCGTGAAGTGCGAAGTTAGTAAGCGCAAACAATCGCGCCTTTTCCACAGTCGTGAGAGCACGAGCGGTCGCAACCGTGCGCGCAACGTTGTTCCAAACGAACAGAAAGTTTGTCGGCGTACCAACACCCGCCCACAACTGTGCGACGTGCGTTTGTTCCGTTGTACGAATAGCACTGTTCACTGCTCCGAGCTCTTTGACTTCGTTTAGATCGGCAGCGTATGTGGCGCTCGTCAACGGTGGTGGCGGACTCGGTCTGAACTGAGTTCCCGAAGAAATTCCGAACGAAATTACCGAAGGATAGTGAGTGAACTGAGCTGCACCGGGCACCGGCTGCCAGTTGCCGGGAGTTGCCGGCAGACTGTATGCAGGCGGTGTTACGGTCCAGCCATCGTTTGCGCGAGCCGCAAGCATTCGCTCGGCGACGATTTGACCGACACGAATTCCTTGTTGCGCTCGATTGTCATCAATTCCCTGAAGCGAAATCGCGAGCTCCGTGTCGAAGATACCTGCACGCGTCGGATACAAACCCACGAGAACGTCGTGAGCCGCTTGCGCTGCTGCAGCTTCGATCGAAGCGTTGGGTGAACCAGGTACGTCAGTTAAGTAAGAAGTGTAACTACCGTCGATTGAATTGACGGCGTCGAACATCGCCGCGTGCATGATTGCGTAACTGCGCACGGGCATAATGGTTGCGGGTTGCTGCCCTGGCGTGCGAATGGTTTCCATCAACACGCGGTTCCACTGGAGAATGACGTCTTCCTGCACGAAGGGCAGGTTGTTGTTGAGCGCCCAGGCAGTTGTCTGGGTGCAGATCAAGATTGCCGATGTAAGTATGGTTTTTAGAAGTGGTTTCTGAGTCATCATGGTTTCCTTCCATCTGCGTTAGAATGAGCGAGTTTTTTTATGCCTTCCAATCTGCTTGAAAGGTCGCTCGCTCGACGGGTGCGGAAACTACAGTCGTGGCGAGCGAAATGTACTTAGAAACCCGCTGATTTTTTCTGAGAGAGTTTCTGAAAGCCGAATGTCCGAGCTAAAGAAGCACTTTTACGAGTTTGGACCGTTTCGAATCGACCCCGTGAAGCGTCGACTTTTGCGCGACGGAGACTTGATTCGACTGACTCCGAAGGCGTTTGATCTGTTGCTGGTGCTGGTTGAAGAGAGCGGAAAGACGCTCGAGAAGGACGAACTGCTGGACCGGGTTTGGCCGGGGACGGCTGTTGAAGAGAACAATCTTAATCAGAACATCACGGCGTTGCGGAAGTCGCTGGGAGACAGCCGGCAGGAGAGCCAGTACATCGCGACGATTTCGGGGATTGGGTACCGGTTTGTCGCGGACGTGCGAAGGATCGAGGAATCAGGATCTGCGCTTGCAAACGGTCAGTACCTCAACGCGGTAGCGTCGGCTGAGTCCCTGGATAGCAATGATTCTTCCGCACAACCCGACGCTACCGCGTTACGGTACCGACCCTTTCCAACTGTGACTCGGCTGTCGAGAGTGTTTCGCTATACGTTGCTGATCGTTATTCCGTTGCTGCTTGCGGCGCTGGGATATGCGCTGTACAGAAGGGAACCGCCGCGGCCCGCCATGTCGTCAATCATGGTTTTGCCGCTTGAGAATATTTCCGGCAACTCCGCTGAAGAATACTTTGCCGACGGCATGACCGACGCCCTCATCGGTGATCTCGCCAAGATAAGGGGACTCCACGTCATCTCTCGCACTTCCTCAATGCACTACAAAGGGACGAAGAAGTCTCTGCCGGACATCGCGCGTGAGATCAACGTAGATGCAATCGTCGAAGGCACTGTGCAAAGATCCGGCGACCGCGTCGTCGTTCGTACGCAGTTGATCCACGCGCCGACGGATTCCCACTTGTGGGTCGGTGATTACACACGCGACGTGCGCCACGTTCTCGATCTGCAAAGTGAAATAGCACGAGCAGTCGCACAGGAAGTGCGCATTCAGATGACGCCCGACGAACAGGCGCGTTTCGCGTCGCGCCGTCCTGTGAGACCGAAGGCTTACGACGACTATCTCCAGGGCCGTTATCTCTACTGGAATAAACGTACCGAAGAGAATCTCAACAAGGCGATCGCGCTGTTTCAGAGTGCGATTAAAGAAGACGAGAGTTATGCGCCTGCGTACGTGGGACTCGCCGACTGTTACAACGCACTCGGGGCTGTTCAGGTGGCATCAATGCCGCCGCTCGAAGCACGGCGACACGCTGAAGAAGCTGCAACCAAAGCGCTCCAACTCGATGGCGGACTCAGCGAGGCCTACAGCGCACTCGGTTACGTGAAACACTACAATTGGGATTGGACCGCAGCCGAACAGAATCACAAACGCGCGATCGAGCTGAACCCGAGTTATGCGAATGCGCATAACTTTTATGCAAGTTATCTGATGTCGCGTGGGCGTATCGAGGAGTCGATCGCGGCCTCGAATCGTGCGCGCGAGCTCGATCCTTTTTCTCTCTCGATTAGCGCCCAACGCGGGTTTCTGTTCGAGAACGCGCGTCGTTACGACGAAGCGATCGAGCAACTGCGCAACGTGATAGCCATGGATTCAACCAACTACCAGGCACTCTGGATCCTCGGTCACACCTACGCCGCGAATAAACAGTTTGACGAAGCGGTCGCTGCGGCGGAGAAAGCTGTTGAAGTTTCAGAGCGAACGCCCGGCGCGCTTGGAATCCTTGGACTCGCGTACGGCCTGGCCGGTCGTAAAGCCGAAGCGACGAAGATCCTGAACGAACTACTCGAGTTGAACAAAACTCGGTACGTAACTCCCGCAGCCTTCGTCAACGTTTACATCGGCCTCGCCGACAAGGAACAGGCGTTCGTCTGGTTGGAGAAAGCGTATGAGGAGCGTTCAAATTACGTTGCGTATTTGAAAGTCTTCCCGCTCCTCGATCCGCTCCGCTCCGATCGACGTTTCGACGATTTGGTCCGACGGATCGGATTGTAGCCACAAAAAGGCACCAAAAGCACAAAGTGTTCTTTATGTGCTTTGGTGCCTTCTTCTGGGTAGACGAAAAGACGTTGACACAGCAACGTCAGACGGTCTTTAATTGGCAATCCCGCGATTCCCCCTGATTTTTGGACTCAATGTCTGCAAAGTCTTCCGCGAAGAAACGTGTGCCTCAACCTGCTCAGGAGAAAACTGCGCCAAAATCAGGTGATTTGAGTTTCCTTAACGGCGGCGGCGAAATGGGCGAACGCATGCGCGCCTTCGACTGGTCGAGCAGCGCTGTTGGTCCAGCCGCCGAATGGCCCGAGTCGCTCAAAACCGCCGTCTCAATCTGCATCGGCTCGCGCTATCCCATCGTGCTCTGGTGGGGTCATCCCGCCTACACAATGTTCTACAACGACGGCTACATTCCCATTCTCGGCGTTACCAAGCATCCGAATTGGCTCGGCCGATCTGGTCAGGAATGTTGGAAAGACATCTGGTCCACTGTTGGCCCGATGCTCGACAGTGTTTTTGCAACCGGCGTCGCCACGTGGTCTGAAGATCTACTGTTGGTGATGGACCGCAACCTGCCGCGTGAAGAAACGTACTTCACTTTTTCCTACAGCCCGATTCACGGCGACGCCAACAAGGTCGACGGAATCTTTTGTGCCTGCTATGAGACGACAGGCCGCGTTGTCGGCGAGCGAAGACTACAAACACTGCGCGATCTCGGTCGCACCGTGATCGAAGTTAAGTCGGCTGAGGAAGCTTGCGACGTTGCGGGAAAGACTCTGGCAGAGAATCCCTACGACGTTCCCTTTGCGCTCGTTTATCTACTGGACGGTGATGCCACCCACTCACGTCTGGTCTGCGCAAGCGGGTTGGAGGAAGGCGAGACCGGTGCCCCGGAAAAGATAGCGTTGACTGATGCGCACACGTGGCCCTTAGGCAAGGTGTTTGAATCAGGCGCGGTAGAAGTCGTTTCGGATCTGGCGAAGCGGTTTGGGATCAAAACCGGTGGACCATGGCCCGAGCCGTGTGAGAGCGCCTTTGTGTTGCCGATTGCATCGTCAGGTTATGGTAAGCCAACGGGATTTCTGGTTGCCGGACTCAGTCCACGTCGCATCGTCGATGCTGAGTATCGCAGCTTCCTCGATCTGATTGCCGGACATGTCAGCACTGCCGTCGCCAATGCGCGCGCGTACGAGGAAGAGCGCAAACGCGCGGAAGCTCTGGCGGAAATCGATCGCGCCAAGACGACATTCTTCTCAAATGTCAGTCATGAGTTTCGTACGCCGCTGACACTCATGCTTGGACCGCTTGAGGACATGCTCGCCGACCAGCGGTTATCTCCTCAGACGACTCGACAACTTCACATGGCGCACCGCAATAGTATTCGCCTGCTCAAGCTCGTAAACACGTTGCTCGACTTCTCGCGCATCGAAGCCGGTCGTCTCGATGCCGTTTATGAAGCCACCGATATCACAACTCTCACAGCCGAACTTGCCAGCGTGTTTCGTTCGGCAACTGAAAAGGCGTCTCTGAATTTGGTGGTTGACTGTTCACCGATCGATCGTGAGGTCTACGTCGATCGTGAAATGTGGGAGAAGATCGTTTTCAATCTGCTCTCGAATGCTTTCAAATTTACATTTGAGGGCGAAATCATCGTCACCTTGAGAGAGTCGGGCCAGAATATAGAGCTCGAAGTGAGCGACACGGGAACTGGAATTCCCGCAGATCAGTTGCCAAATATCTTCGAACGTTTTCACCGCGTCAAAGGTGCGCGAGGCCGAAGTTATGAAGGATCCGGAATCGGTCTGGCGCTGGTTCAGGAACTCGTAAAACTACACAGCGGCGACGTCCGAGTTAAGAGCGAACCAGGACAAGGCAGCACTTTCACCGTCAGCATTCCCACTGGTTCTGCGCATTTGCCAGCCGATCGACTTGGCGGTGAGCGCAGCCTCGCTTCGACCCGTTTACACAGGCAGTCCTGGGTGGACGAAGTTCTGAAATGGCTCCCTGACGCTGATGACCCGGTGATTGGATTGCACGCGCTTGATTCTGTTTCGCTCCAACCGATGCCAACGACAACGGCTCAACCACGAGCGCGCATTTTGCTCGCGGACGACAACGCAGATATGCGCGATTATGTCAGGCGATTGCTGAGACCGAAATACGACGTGGTTGCAGTTGGGGACGGTGAAAGCGCCCTGGGCTTAGCGCGTTTTGAAGAATTCGATCTGGTCTTGTCGGATGTGATGATGCCGAAGCTCGATGGCTTCGGTTTGTTGAAAGCGTTGCGTGCAGACGACAGGACCTCAACGATGCCCATCATTTTGTTATCGGCTCGTGCTGGTGAGGAGTCGCGCGTTGAAGGTATGGGGGCGGGGGCAGACGATTATCTGGTCAAGCCTTTTTCAGCACGTGAACTGTTGGCGCGTGTCGAGGCCCACCTGAATCTGCAGCGCATGCGTCGAGAGTCAAATGCGGCTGTACTCGAGTTGATGGCTCGCGAGAAGGAAGCACGCGCAAGCGCAGAGATCGCAAATCGAGTCAAAGATGACTTCCTCGCCATTCTGTCACACGAACTGCGCACGCCGCTCAATGCGATTGTGGGTTGGACGCACTTATTGAAAAGCGGCAAGCTCAGCGAACGCGATCGTGAGCGCGGCATCGACGTCATCGACCGCAACGCCGCAGCTCAACGTGCCATCATCGACGAGCTACTCGAGATTTCTCGCATCGTCACCGGCAAGTTGAAACTGGATCCGAGGCCTGTCGAGCTTTCAGGAGTCATTGATGCCGCGATCGACGCCGTTCGACCAGCCGCCGAAGCAAAAAATATTCAGATCGCTACTACGATCGAGCGTAACGCGGGCCTTGTGATGGGCGAAGCAGTTCGCCTGCAACAGGTAATCTGGAACCTGCTTTCAAACGCGGTGAAGTTCACGCCGAATCAGGGACGCGTGGAAGTTAAGCTCAAATCTGCCGGCACGAACTTGGAACTGATCGTTCGTGATTCCGGCGAAGGAATCGAGCAGGAGTTTCTGCCTCACATATTCGAACGTTTCCGACAGGCTGACACTTCGTCGAAGCGTGTGCATGGTGGTCTCGGGCTTGGCCTATCAATCGTCAGCAGCCTCGTTAACCTGCACGGCGGTGAAGTTCAAGCCACCAGTCCCGGAAAAGGAAAGGGCGCAACGTTTACTGTCACATTGCCAATGCTGTCGCTGCCGGAGCTTGAAGTCCTGGGTGAAGTGTCTCCGGAAGTGAGTGCGCAGTTGCTGAACTTCCGACGACAACAAAACGGCGCCGGCGACAAGAATGCTGAGCTGTATCCTGATCTACTGAAAGGATTGAGAGTTCTGAGTGTTGACGATCAGCAGGACACGCGCGAGTTAATCACGATTGCGCTCGCTAGGTATGGCGCGGAAGTTAAGGCCAGCGATTCTGCATCGACGGCTCTGGAGTTGATCAAAGAGTGGAAGCCTCACGTGGTCGTCTCCGACATCGGACTGCCGGGAATGGACGGATACGATTTCATGCGTCAGGTTCGTGAGCTCGAAACCGGTGGAGAACGCATACCCGCGATTGCTGTCACCGGTTACGCCGGCGCGGTCGATGAATCAAAGGCGCTTGATGCGGGTTACGAAGTCCATCTTTCGAAGCCGATCGAGTTGAACAAGCTCGTCAGCGTGATCGCCAAAGTTTCTCATCGCGATAGTGGACAGGATTAAGAAGATTCTCAGGATTTACAGGATGAATCTTGTACATCCTGCAAATCTTGTTAATCCTGTCTCAAAACCAACTGCATTTGCCGCGCGAGCTCCGTCGCTGTCTGTGGTCGATCACCGGGTTCTTTCGCCAGCGCGTGCATGATTCCCATCGAAACTCTTTTCGGTATCCCGAGCGACTCGGCAAACGGCGCCGGCGGCTCATACAAATGCCTGTTAATCACACCTGAGACGGTTTCCCCGCCAAACGGCTGTCTTCCTGAGAGCATCTCGTAAAACATCGCCCCGAGACTGTACACATCGGATCGCGCATCGAGCGGCTCGCCCAGACATTGCTCCGGCGACATATAAAAAGGCGTCCCCACAACTGCACCCGACGATGTCGCTTCCGCATCAGCAAGCAGTTTCGCGAGCCCGAAGTCGACAACTCTCACGCTCTCGAGCTCGAAGTCATCTTCAGGCGCGACTACCAATATATTCTCGGGCTTCAGATCACGATGGACCACGCCCTGCCTATGCGCGGAACCGACACCCGCACAAATTCCTCGCATCAATCGCACCCCACGCTCGACCGAGAAATGATCCTCACTCCGTAACAGTTCGCGCAGCGGAGTTCC
>Ga0207709_10001699_pt1 | contig 14820 bp, 8 predicted proteins | sample KBSM34metaG_FD_184397 | JGI IMG/M metagenome (GOLD analysis project Ga0207709, IMG submission 184397) | Miscanthus rhizosphere microbial communities from Kellogg Biological Station, Michigan, USA - KBS M3-4 metaG (SPAdes) (version 2) | ecosystem: Host-associated > Plants > Roots > Rhizosphere >...
CGACGATCCGGCGCTCGCGCAACACCTCGCGAATCTCGTAGAGCGACCCGCTCAGCTCCAGTGAGGGGCTCTCGGCGGCCAGGAGCGAGGCGGCCAGCTCGGCGGAGATCTCGTTTCGCCGCTCTGCATCGAGCACCGCCAGCTCGGCCCGCAGCAGGGTCTTGAGGCTGCCACCGGGCTCTTCCTCGCCCTTCGCGGGCCGTAACTCGGCCCCGCCAGCGCTCACCGCCAGCTCGACCTCGGCGGAGAGGCGCGCCGCGCTCTCCTCGCCGCGCCGCGGGCGCCGCTGGGTCCCGTTCTTCGCTTTGACCGCGTCAGGCATTTACGGCCACCCCCTTCCGCTGCTCGATCGTTTCCTCGTATAGGCCCATCAGCTTCGATACGTGCGCGTCCATCGGATACGGGTCCCGGATCCCGTCCCGCAGCGAGCGCCACAGCCGCGGGTTGGTGGTCGCCCGTTCGATCGTCCGCGCCAGGCTGACCGGGTCGCCGCCGCGGAAGTGCAGGCCGTCGACGCCGTCCCGGACTTTCTCCGCCATGCCGCCGATGTCGCTGCAGATGATCGGGCGACGATGGAAGAAGGCCTCCTGGATCACCAGCGGCGAGTTCTCCCACCAGATCGACGGGATCAGCGCCCAGTGCAGGTCTTCCATCAGTTTCGGCAGCTCCGAGTGTTCGTAGGGCCCGCGGAAAGTGACGCGCCCGCGCAGCTGCTCCTGCAGGCCAGCGAACTCCTCCTGGAACTCCTGCGTCTGCAGCTCGAGGTTGGCGCCGTTGAGCCAGAGGTGGGCGTTGACGTCGGGGTCGACCATCGCCATCGCCTCCATCATCACCTCGGCCCCCTTGAAGTGGCTGAGCTGGCCGAAGAAGCCGATGTTGGTCGGCGCCTTCACCTGTGGCGGGTCACCGGCACGCCGGTCGGGCATCAGCCGGCCGTACTCCTCGACTTCGATTCGCTCCTGCCCGATTCCCCAGCGCAGGTACTTGTCCATCAGCTGCGCGCTCGGGGCGAGGAAGCGGTCGACGTTGGCGAAGTGGCCCTTGACGAAGCGTTCGCGCAGGAAGAACGACTGCGGGCTGATCTCCGGGAAGCATTCGTTGCAGCGGCGGGGTGAGGCTTCCGGGCAGAGCTCGTCGGCGAAGGTCCGCACCATCTGGCCGTGGTGGTTGCAGATCGGGAGGAACTCGTGCAGCGTGTAGACGATCGCGGCGTCGGGGAGGACGCGACGGATCTGGCTCAGCAGGTCGACCCCGATGAAGTGGGTGTGCTGGAGGTGGACGACATCCGGCTGCTGGGCCAGCAGGAAGTCGGTCAGGTGCCGCGAGTAGAGGCTCTTGTCCCGCGAGGTGAGGGTGAAGAAGTCGAAGTGGTCGGTCTCGGTGAAGACGAAGTACTGATTGGGGTCGTCGTTAACGGAGCTGAACGGGGTGCCGGGATGGGCGACCCGACGGCGCGCGACGTTGCTGCCGATCCGGGCCAGCAACACCGGTTCCACCCCCGGTTGTTCCCGCATCGCTTCGTACAGCTCCAACGAGTAGGCCTCGGCCCCGCCCGGATGCAGCGTCGGGTGGTTGTGGGCCACGTACAGGACGCGTAGATCTCTCATTCCTTCTCTCCCATTTGCTCTTCTCCCAGTTCAGACAACTCGTAGACGCGGCACAGATGTCGCTGGTCGGCGACCTTTCGGCAGGCTTCCTCGATTTCGGCGGCGACCTCGTCGTGGGCCCGCAGCCACTCGTCGGCGGCGCGCGGCACGACCAGGTATTCGGCCCCAGCCCGGGCGGACCGACGCAGGCTCTGCAGCGGGTCCCCGGAGGCGAGCTCGGCGGCGCGCAGCCCGGTGGCGCGAAGCGGGGCCAGCGCCTCGGCGACCCCCCCGTCGGCCTCCAGCACGACCAGTTTCGCCTCATCCTCGATCAGGCCTTCGAGGTAGTCCCGGACCTGGGCGACGGTTGCCCGCGGCCGCTCGGTCAGGGGCGCCCCCGCGGCCGGCTGGACGCTGCGGCCGAGGCCGTAGATGAGACAGGAGTCCGGCAGGTCGGCGACGACCTCGCCGTGGCTGGCGAGGTGGGTGGCGAACTCGCCGTAGAAGTCAAGCCACCAGCGCGAGCTCGCTGGCAGGACCAGGTATTCGGCGCCGCGCCGGCGCAGGTCCTCGAGCTGGGCGGTGGCGGTAGCGCTGTCGTGCGGGTGGTGGCCGGCGTAGCCGCCGCCCGAGTCCTGCGGGAAGTGCGCGGCGGCGACCCCCGGCAGCTCGACCAGGGCCGCGTCGCCCTTGCTGACGACGAGCACGGAGGAGCCCGGCGGCACGTACTCGGCGACGGAGGCCTGCACGCGGCCGACCAGCTCTGCGTACTCGCTCTGGCTGAGGCGGCCGTTGCCGCTCATCCGACCCGCTCCCTCAGCGACGGCGCCCGAAGCGGCGCCAGTCGGTAGATCGTGCAGAAGCCGAGCTCGGTCGCCTCGCAGCGCTCCCGCAGGTGGGTGGCGAGGCCCTCGTAGTGGCCGAGCCACCAGGAGGAGGTCGCCGGCAGCAGCAGGTATTCCGCCCCGCCCTCGCGCAGCGCCTCCAGCTGGGCGATCGCGTCCTCGCTGTCGCGGGGGTGATGGCCGAGATAGCGGCCCTCCGGATCCTGGGGAAAGTGGCCGGCCTCGAGCTCGCCGAGATCCACCAGATCGCGGTCGCCGCGGCTGACCACGAGCACCCGCGCCCCATCCGGCACCTCCTCGCCGACCGCGGCGCGGATGCGCTCGACGAGCCGGCTGTAGCCGAGCTGGTCGGCGGGGGCGAAATCGCCGTCGCTGGCCCTCGCCAAACGCTCCTGCAGGGTGTGAGCCTCCGCTTCCAACCGGCTCGCTTCGGCGAGCAGCGCCCGGTGGTCGGTGCCGCGCGCGGCTTCGCGATCACCGCTGGTCGACTCGGCCGGGACAGCGGCGAGGGCACTCAGCCGCATCACCTCGGCCAGCAAGTCGGAGGTGCGGCGCGCGTAGGACTCGAGCAGCTCCTCGACCTCCGCCTCGCGGGCGTCGTCAACGCTCGCCAGCTGCGGCGAGACGGTCAGGCGCAAGGGATAAGAGGCGGGGTACTCGACCTCGATCAGGCCGTCTTCGGCGTAGACGGAGAGGTCGTCCCGACGAACCTCCTCGCGCCAGCGGCGCCGGTAGAGGTCGACGCTTTGCTGGAAGCGGTCGCGGCGGCCGCGCGAGATCGACTCCAGGTGGACGACCACCGCCTCGTGGCAGTAATGGACCTCGCCTCCCCCGGCGCCGATCCGCAGGCAGAGGTCGACGTCCTCGAGCGAGTTCTCGTAGCCCTCGTCGAAGCCGCCGGCTTGCTCGAACGCGTCGCGGCGGACCAGCATGCAAGCGGCGGTGACGGCTTGGAGCTGGCGTGAGCGGTTGACCGCGGTGTGGTCCTCCGGCAGCGCGGCGTAGAGGTTGTGGGGATAACCGTCCTGGCCGAAGACGACCCCGGCGTGCTGCACGGTTCCGGTCGGGTAGACCAGCTTGGCGCCGACGACAGCGGCCGCCGGCTCGCGCTCGGCATAGCCGATCAGCGTCTGCAGCCACCCGGCTCGAGGCTCGGTGTCGTTGTTGAGAAAGACGAGCAGCTCGCCCGCGGCCGCCGCCGCGCCCTGATTGCAGGCGACGGCGAAGCCGACGTTCTCGGCCATTGTCAGCACCCGGATCCGCTCACCGAAAGACCGCAGCACCTCCGGCGTGTCGTCGGTGGAGGCGTCATCGACGACGACGACCTCGCAGTCGGTCGGCAGGTCGGCGAGGACGAGGTCGAGGCAGCGACGGGTCAGGGCCGCGTTGCCATGGACGGGGATGACGACGGAGGCACGGCTCATCGCTGCGCCTCCTCGAGCAGGTAGATCTCGCCCGAGCGCTCGTCGGAGAGGACCGATTGGTAGTGAGCCTCCAGGTGCTCCCGCAACCCCTCGTAGTAGCTCAGCCACCAGCGGTAGGTCGGCGGCACCACCAGGTAACGGGCACCCTTGCCGCGCAGCGCCTCGAGGTGGCCGATTGCTTCGTCTGAGTCGGCGGGATGGTGGCCCGCCCAGCCCCCTTCCTGAGACTGGGGAAAGTGTTGGGCGGCGCGGCCGTCGAGCTGCAGCAGGGTCTCGTCGCCGCGGCTGACGACGAGGACGGTCGCGTCCGCGGGAACCGTCGAGCAGACCGCTTCGCGCAGGTGCTGGGCCTCGCGTTCGTAGCGCGGGTTCGGCCGCCGCCCGTAGGGCTGCCAGTCCCTCCCCCACTTCTCCGCGTAGCGCTGCTGGTTGGCGCGGAGGATGCGCTGGTACTCGCCGTCGGTGACGAGGCGGCCGAAGGAGGCCTCGCCGAAGTGGTGGACGACGAGGTCCTCGATGCAGCGCAGTTCATATCCGGCCTCGCGGGCGCGGTCGGCGTAGTCGTCGTCCTCCAGCAGCCCGACCTCGTAGCGCTCGTCGAGGCCGCCTAGGTGGACGTAGGTCCGGCGCCGCATCGCCAGGCAGAACATCGCCGGCGAGCGCAGCTCCAGCCAGTCCCCCTCGTGGCGCTCGGCTCGCGCCGCGGCGAAGTCCAGGTACTCGCCCCAGGTCCGGTAGTCGGTCTCGACCTCGGCCTCGTTGCCGATCCGGTTGGTGACCGGCCCGACAAGGCCGACCTCGGGGTTGCGGAGGTGGATAGCCAGCTTCGCCAGCCATCCCGGCGGCACCATCGTGTCGTTATTGAGGAGGACGAGGTGTTCGCCGGCGGCGAGGCCGAGCCCCTGGTTGCAGGCGACGGCGAAGCCGGCGTTACGGCCGTTGAGGAGGACGCGGACGCGAGCGTCCGAGCGCGAGAGCCGGGTCAGGTACTCCGGGGTGCCGTCCTCGGAGCCGTTGTCAACGACGACCAGCTCGAAATCAACGTCGTCGCCGTGGGCGAGCACAGTCTCCAAGCAAAGGCGGGTGAAGGGAAGCCCGTTGTAGGTGACGACGACGACGCTGACGCTGTCGGCGCCCATGCGCGGGGCCTCCGCGTGCTGGGAGTTAGGCTGGCGCAGGGCGGTCTCGATCGTCTCCCGGGGCAGGGTGGTCGGCCGGCGGGAGACCGGCTCCAGGACCATCTCCGGCGGGAACAGCTGCGGCGCCCGCCGCGGCCGCCGCGCCCCTGGGCTGATGCCGACGTGATCGAGTAGCGGTCGCAGGACCGCTTCGTGGGAGAAGTGCTCGCGGGCGAGATCGCGGGCGCCGCGTGCGTGGCGGGCGTAATCGCGGTCGATCGTTTCAACCGCCGCCGCAGCCGAGTCGAAGGAGTCGAAGGCAAAGAGGCCCTCGCCGGTCGGGAGGGCGACGCCGAAGCCGGTGTCCTGGGTGATCGCCGGCCGTCCCGAGGCGAGGTAGGTCGCGGTGCGGTCGCTGAACCAGCCGGTCCGCATCCGCACGTTCTGGTCCTTGGCGACGGTGAACTCTCCGCGCGAGGCGCCGACGTAGTCGCGGTAGCGATCGATCCCGCGCGAGACCTCGAGCCCGTCCCGGACCCGCCAGCCGCGCTCACGCAGCATCTCCCGTTCGGAGTCCTCGCAGCTGCTCAGCGCCAGCTCGAAGGCGGCGCCCGTCCGCTGCGGCAGGTCGAGGTACTTGAGGAACTCGTAGTGCTTGCTCCAGGTGTACCGCTCGCCCTGGAAGGTGACGTCGCGCCAGTCCTGCCGCCAGTTGCCGATCGTCGTGAAGACGTCGGCCGGCTGCGCCGAGCGGTCGGGCCAGAGGTCCATTACCACCGGCTGCCGGGTGGGGACGAAGCGGTAGTGGTCCTGGGCGGGCAGGCCGCAGTCGGGCTGCCCCCAGTTCTCGGCGAAGGTAAAGAAGGCCGAGTGCGGCTCGAGGAAGTCGAGCGTCTCCTGGACCCCGTGGCGGAGCTCGAGCTGGAGCTGGACCGGGTCGGTCTCGAGGTAGACGAGGCGGCCGGAGGCGGTCAGCTCCGGCAATGGCTGCGTGCCCCCGTGCAGGTTGATCAGCAGGTCGGCCGAGCCGTAGAGACGTTCGAGCTGCCCCTCGCTCATCCCGAAACAGCTGCCGTCATCGTGCAGCGCCCGAAAGGCCCAGCGGTCGGCAAGGCCGAAGCGGCGCATGATCGCGGCGATGAACTCGGCCGCCAGCGCCGAGCTGTCGTCATCGGGGTCGCTCATCAGCATCGACGGCGTCCGCGCGTGGGTCTCGACGTAGTAGGCCTCACAGCCGAGCCGCTCGAAGCCGAGCAGGTAATGCAGGTTCTGCCAGACGACGCCCGCCACGGGCATCTTGGTCATCATCCCGAGGAGGACGATCTTCGGCCGGTTCGTGGTCGTCGCGGCCATCTCAGACCTGCCGCCAGTCGACTTGGCCGCCCTGCTCGCCGTTGCCGGTGAGCAGGGCGCCGGCGGTGGCGGGCGCGACCGTCCTGCCCCGGCGCTGCCGTTCCTTCGTCTGGGCCAGGTAGAGCCCGTGGTAGATCCCCTCGCGGGCGACCAGCTCCTCGTGGGTCCCCCGCTCGACAACCCGCCCCCGGTCGAGGACGACGATCTGGTCAGCGTGGCGGACGGTCGAGAGGCGGTGGGCGATCATGAAGGAGGTGCGGCCCTCCATCAGGTCGTCAAGCGCGTCGAGGATCACCCCCTCGGTCTTCGAGTCGATCGAGGAGGTGGGCTCGTCGAGGATCAGGATCGGCGCGTCCTTGAGGAAGGCGCGGGCAACGCAGATCCGCTGGCGCTCGCCGCCGGAGATATGGGCACCGCGCTCGCCGAGCACGGTCGCGTAGCCCAGCGGCAGCCCTTCGATGAAGTCGTGCGCGTTGGCGGCGCGGGCCGCCTCAACGATCTCCTCGTGGCTCGACTCCAGCCGCCCGTAGCGGATGTTCTCCTCGATCGTTCCCGAGAAGAGGAGCGGCTCCTGGAGGACGACGCTGATCTGCTCGCGTAGCGAGCTGAGCTTGAGGTCGCGGAGGTCGACGCCGTCGATCGTGATCTTGCCGGAGGCGGGGTCGTAGAAGCGGACCAGCAGGCTCATCATCGTGCTCTTGCCGGCGCCGGTGTGGCCGACGATCGCGACCCGTTCGCCCGGCATCGCCTCCAGCGAGACGCCGGCGAGGGTTTCCTCCCGGCCTTTGTATGAGAAGTCGACGTCGCGGAGAGCGACGTGGCCGCGCGAGCGCCCCAGCTCAATCGCGTCCGGCCTCTCCATCACGTCCGGATCCATGTCCAGCAGGTCGAGGGAGGCGTTGAACTGGACCAGCTCCTCGTGAATCATCCCGACCGTCGTGCTGATCTGTTCCAGCGGCTGGTAGACCGAGGCGATGTAGGTCATCAGCACGATCAGCTCGCCGATCGTGATTTTCCCCTGGTGCACGTGCCAGGCGCCGATGCCGAGGACCAGCGAGGTCCCCGCCGCCGTCGCCGTCTGCACGAACAGCGTGTACATGCTCTGGCTCACGGTCAGCTTCACCCGCTCGTCGACCGCCGTCTTCCCCTGCTCGCGGAAGCGCTGATGCTCGTAGTCCTCGCGGCCGAAGGAGACGATCACCCGCAGCATCGCCATCGCCTCGTGGACGATCGAGAGCGAGCGCCACTCGAGCTCCTGGACCTTACGCAGCCGCGGCACGATTCGCGAGCCGTAGACCCCGAAGGACCAGTACAGGAGCGGCACCACGGCAAGCGCCAGCAGCGCCAATTCCCAGTCGATCAGGATCGAGATGACGAGCATTCCAGTCAGGGTGAGACAGGCCTCGACGATCGGCGGGATGACCATGACGATGTTGCCGACCGAGGCCGCCTGGATGTTGATCTGACTCATCAGCGCCCCGGTCTGGCGCTGGTCGTGGAAGGTGAAGGAGAGCCGCTGGACGTGCCGGAAGAGGTCGCTGCGGAGGTCCATCACCATGTTCTGCTCGGTCGTCGAGCCGAGGTAGTGGCTGAGAACCGTGAACGCGTTCCCGACGGCGATGATCAGGAAGCGCAGGACCACCATCGAGACGAGGACGACCCAGAAGGTGGGGTCTTCGCCGAAGATGGTCGCGAGGATCCCGGTCGTGTTCTGTTCGCTGAGGACGGTGCTGAGGATCACCGCCAGCGGCCACGGCTCGGCCAGGCCGAGGACGGCCGTCGTCACCGTCAGCGCCATCACTCCCCAGAGGTATTTGCGATACGGCCCCAGGTACGGCTTCACCCGCGGCAGCGACTTCCAGAGCTCCCAGGGGCCGGCCTTCTTCTCCTTGTCGCGGGACCTGCGCAGGCGCCCGATCATCTGGCGACGGCTCCCGGCACCGGCTGCCGCTCCCGCACCGGCTCCGCTTCGGCGTCGATAGGTGGCCGCTCGGCCTCGGTCTCCTCGACCTCCTCGGCCTCTTCCTCCAAACCTTCCACCTCGGCCACCGCCAGGCGCGTCGCCGTCGCCATCCCCTCGATGCCGAAGGTGACGAGGAGGGCGATTCCGACGGCGATCGCGATTGCGATCTCGGCGCGGTGCTGCTGCAGGGCGACCAGTGCCAGCAGGATCAGGATCAGGACTACGAGCCGGCCGGCGGCGGTCGTCCGCGGCCAGACCTTGGCCCGCAGCAGCTGTTTGCCCTCGCCGTGCTCCTCGACCGCGGTGCGGATCTTGACCCCGCCCAGCGCCCCGGCCCGGAGATCGAGATCCCAGCGGTCGAAGGGGCCGCCGCTGCGGACGAAGCCGCCGGCGGCGGTGAGGCCGTCCTGCAGTTGTTCCACCCACTGCTGCGGCTCGCGCCAGCGTTCGCTCCAGACCTCGATCGAGCGGGGCCGGGGCAGGGCGGGGCTGGCCTGGGCGCGGCGGCGCCATGGTGAGAGGCCGTTGCGGAGGCGACCGCCGAGGCGGGCGAAAGGCTGGAGGAAGAAGAGCAGCGAGGTGGTGGCGCGGCGCTTCAGTGTCTCCCGCCGTGGCCGACCCGGGACCTCGTGATGGGCGCGCCAGCCGCTGGCGATCGCGGCACCGAGGATCCAGGCGATGGCGGCGAAGAAGGCCGGCGCGGCGACCAGGAGAGGCGACCAGAGCAGCCCGAGGGCCGAGATCTCCCCAAGCAGGGCGACGATCAGCAGCCCCTCCGGCGCCTGCAGCATCCCGGAGACGGCGCGGGGCGAGTCGTAGACCGACTGGAAGAGGTCGCTTCCCCAGGTCCCGTAGCGGACCAGGGTCCGGCGCCGCGAGGTCTGGGTCGCCGGGGCCTCGTAGATCCGCCCGGTCCAGCGCGAGGCACCGGCCCGGTTGTAGTGGGTCGGCCACTTTTCCTCCAGCAGCGCCTCCGCCTTGCCGTACCCGTACTGCTGGCGCAGGTAGCGGCGGATCGAGTCGCGGCGGCGGTGCATGACGACGGCACCGGCGCTGAAGCCGAGGGTGCGGTCGGCCTTCTGCAGCCGCCAGCAGAGATCGACGTCGTCGCCGGCGACCCGGAAGCGCTCGTCGAAGCCCCCGACCTCTTCGAGCACGTCCTTGCGGAAGGCCATGTTGCAGCCGGGCACGTGCTCGGCCTCGCGGTCGGAGACGAGGACGTGGATCGGGCCGCCGGGAGCGGCGGCGACGCATTCGGCGACGAAGCCGTCGTCCTCGGGCGGAATGTTGGGTCCGCCGACGCCGGCGTGGCCGTTGGCGCGCAGCAGGGCGGCGACGTAATGGAGCCAGTCGGCGTCGGGATAGGCGTCGTCGTCGAGGAAGGCGACGATCTCCCCCCGCGCCGCCTCGATCCCCTTGTTGCGCGCGTGCCCGAGGCCGCGGTGCTCGGTCTCGATCAGGGTGGCGCCGTGGGCGCGGGCAATCGCCGCGCAGGCCTCGCTGGAGCCGTCGTTGACGACGATTACCTCGTAGTCGGGATAGGTCAACGCCTCCAGCCGCCCCAGGCACTCGTCCAGCGTCGCCTGGCCGTTATGGGTGCAGACGACGACCGAGACCGCCGGCCAGGGACCGTGGTCGGAGAAGGGGACGTCGGCGTAGGCGCGGCTGACCGCCGCCAGCGCCGGCTTCGGCGCCCGCTCGCGGTCGACCAGGCCGAAGTCCCAGTCGAGCACCTCGTGGCCGCCGCGGTGCCACTCGTCGGTCCAGGCGAAGACGAAGGTGCCGGCGGCGCCGGTGGCGAAGGCGCTGCGAACCTGCCACTCGAGCGACCGCGCCTGCGCCTCGCCGCCGTTGCGGCGGCTGTCGAGGCCGAGCTCGGTGATCAGCAGCGGCCGGTCACCGGAGAGGTTCTGCAGCCGCGCCAGATAGGCCTCGAAGGCCCCCTCCTGCTCGAGGAAGACGTTGAAGGCGCAGACGTCGAGGAAGGGCAGCTCGAGGTACTCGGTCGAGGGGTAGTTGACGTAGGTGACGAGGCCCTCGGGGTCGACGCATTTGGTCACCCAGTGCAGGCGCTCGATGAAGTCCTCGACCGCGCGCTTGCCGTGCCAGCGGACGATCGGCGTCGGGATCTCGTTGCCGACCGAGTAGCAGAGGATCGCCGGGTGCTGCTCGCAGGCCCGGACCTGGTCGGCGAGCCGCCTGGCGATCCGCTGCGCCCCGTCGGAATCGTCGAGGAAGGCGACGTGCTGCTCCCAGGCGAAGCCGACCAGGACCCTGATCCCGTGCTCGAGGGCAGCGTCGAGCAGCCAGCTCGGCGGCGGCACATAGGTGCGGACGGCGTTGATCCCCGCCGCGGCCATCGCCGCGAAGTCCTCCCGCACCCGGGCGGGGGCAGGAAACGACGACCCGTCCTCAGAGCGGAAGGTGCCGTAGGTGACGCCGCGGACGTGGAACTTCTCCGCGCCGACCAGCACCGAACGCCCGTGAACGCGGGGTCGTCTCTCCTCTGCCGGATGGGTCGCGGAAACTGTTAATCGCTCCTGTCTGGGGGTCCAGAAGGATTGTCGGCCTGCCAATTGGAAAACCCGGATATTGCGAGATCTCGCCCAAGCTCGGCCTCGCCTTGATCCAACTGCAACTTTACCGCGATTTCGTGACAGATTGGACAAGTGTTCCAATCACGTCAAACCGCATCAGTAAGCCGAAATCCCTGAATAGCACTGGCCACCTGGCCAGTCAAAGAAAACTACGCGTCTGGGCGCGGCGCGCTCAGGCCATTGCCCGAGCGATTACTACCCGCTGGATCTCGTTCGTACCCTCGTAGATCTGGGTGATCTTGGCGTCTCGCATCATCCGCTCGACCGGGTACTCGTTGACGTAGCCGTAGCCGCCGAGGACCTGGATCGCCTCGACCGTCACCTTCATCGCGTTGTCGGAGGCGAAGAGCTTTGCCATCGAGGTCCACTTGCCGAGGTCGGCGGGGCGCTCGGCCTTGTCAGCCATCGAGCAGGCTTTGTAGAGGAGCTCGCGGGCGGCGGCGGTGCCGGTCTCCATGTCGGCGAGCTTGAACTGGATCGCCTGCAGCTGGTTGATCGGCTTGCCGAAGGCGATTCGCTCGCCGGCGTAGCCGTTGGCAAAGTCGGTCGCGCCCTGGGCGATCCCGACCGCCTGGGCGGCAGCGCCGAGGCGGGTTCGCTCGAGCGTGCCGAGGGCGACCGAGAGGCCCTTGCCCTCCTCGCCGATCAGGTTCTCGTGCGGGACGCGGCAGTCGGTGAAGCTCGGCGAGCCGGTCGGCGAGCCTTTGATCCCGAGCTTGTGCTCGAGCTGGCCGGGGTCGAAGCCCGGCGTGTCTTTCTCGACGATGAAGGCCGAGGTGCGGCGGTTCTCGCGGTCGGTGGTGGCGAAGACGACGTAGAAGTCGGCGACGGTGGCGTTGGTGATCCAGCTCTTCTGGCCGTTGATGACCCACTCGTCGCCGTCGCGCACCGCGCTGGTCCGCATCGCCGCCGGATCGGAGCCCGCCTCGGGCTCCGAGAGCGCGAAGGCCGGCGACCACTCGCCGCTCGCGCACTTCGGCAGCCACTTCTGTTTCTGCTCCTCGGAGCCGAAGAGCTGGATCGGCAGCGTTCCCAACTCCTGCACCATCAGGATCAGCGCCGAGGAAGCGCAGGCCTTGGCGATCTCCTCGACCGCCATCTGCAGGACCAGCGTCCCGGTCCCGGTGCCGCCATAAGCCGAGTCGAACGGCAGCCCGAGCACGTCATGGGAGGCGAGCAGCTCCCGCACGTCCCACGGGTATTCGCTCTTGCGGTCGATCTCGCTCGCCCGCGGCGCGATCTTCTCCTGCGCCAGCCGGCGGACCATGTCGCGCAGGTCAAGCGCCTCCTGGGAGATCTCGTAGGCGGGGGTTACGGCTTCGACACTCATTGGTTCCTCTCGGTTCGTCCTTCAGCGTGCCTGGCTGGCCGGTGGATGTCTAGCAGGATGCAGTTTCGAGAGATGATGTTCCTAAGCATCGCCTGGTGGAATTGACACCGATGTCGGAGCCACAACTGGACGAGCTCGCTGAATTCTGGAAGAAGGTCAGGCCCCTCCCCGAGAGTGAGAGCCTGAGGCTCGCCTACCGCGAGCTACACATCATGCGTCAGGAGAAGCGCCGAGATCATCGTCGTCGCGACCGCCCCTCTTATCGATCACTTCCAGCGACCGGGGCCGATTTGTAGTCCAGACAACAACGACTCCGTCTCAACCCGCCGTATGGGCGGGTTGAGACGGACTCATCCCGCGCGTCCAACAAAATCCCTACCCAGGAGGGATTGGCGAAGCCCGCGTGTGCGGCTGGCGAGCGCCGGACCAAGCGGGGCAAGGACGCAGGGAGGCCGAATAGCAGCGCTATTTGGCCGACTGAGGACGCCGCACCGCGCAGTGTCCGCCGCCGCCAGGCGTGCGCGGGGGCTTTGCCGAGCCCTCCTACTAGAACACCGGTGACTCGGTGTAGGTCCCGAAGACCACCTGCATGGCGCTGATCATCTCGCCCTCGGTGGCTTGCGTGCGGGCTGCCTCGATGATCGGGGGCATCAGGTTGCCCTCGCCGGCGGCGACTCGCTTCAGCTCGGCCAGGGCGGACTCGACGGCGGCGCCGTCGCGGGCGGCGCGGGTCGCGGCGAGGCGGTCGCGCTGCTTGCCTTCGAGCGAGGGGTCGATCTTGAGGATCGGCGTCGGTTCTTCGTCGTCCTGGGTGAAGTCGTTGACGCCGACGACGATCCGCCGCCGTTCGTTCAGCTCCTGCTGGTAGCGGAAGGAGGTGTCGGCGATCTCGCGCTGGGGGAAGTTGCGGCGGATCGCCTCGACCATCCCCCCCAGCTCGTCGATCCGGGCGAAGTAGCCGTAGGCGGCCTCCTCCATCTCGTCGGTCAGCTGCTCGACGAAGTACGAGCCGCCGAGCGGGTCGGCGGTGTTGGTGACGCCGGTCTCGGTGGCGATGATCTGCTGCGTGCGCAGCGCCACCCGCACCGCCTCCTCGGTCGGCAGCGCCAGCGCCTCGTCGAAGGAGTTGGTGTGCAGGGACTGGGTCCCGCCCATCACCGCCGCCAGCGCCTCCAGCGCCGTGCGGACGATGTTGTTGAGCGGCTGCTGCGCGGTCAGGGAGACGCCGGCGGTCTGGGTGTGGAAGCGGAGCCGCATGCTCTCCTCCTTCGTCGCCCCGTAGGTCTCCTTCATCTCCCGCGCCCAGATCCGGCGCGCCGCCCGGTACTTGGCGATCTCCTCGAAGAAGTCGATGTGCGAGTTGAAGAAGAAGGAGAGCCGCGGCGCGAAGTCGTCGACGTCGAGCCCGCGCTCGATCGCCCGCTCCACGTAGGTGAAGCCGTCCTTGAGGGTGAAGGCGAGCTCCTGCTGGGCGGTCGATCCGGCCTCGCGGATGTGGTACCCGGAGATCGAGACCGGATGCCAGCGCGGCATCTTCTCGGTGCACCACTCGATCATGTCGGTGACCAGCCGCATCGCCGGCTCGATCGGGAAGCACCACTCTTTCTGGGCGATGTACTCCTTGAGGATGTCGGTCTGGATCGTCCCGCCGAGCTTCTCCGCGGGCACACCCTGCTTCTCGCCGACGAGGACGTAGAAGGCAAGCAGGATCGCCGCCGGCGCGTTGATCGTCATCGAGGTGCTGACGCCGCCCAGCGGGATCCCCCCAAAGAGCTGTTCCATGTCATCGAGGCTGTCGACGGCGACGCCCTCGCGACCGACCTCACCGAGGCTGCGGACGTGGTCGGAGTCGTAGCCCATCAGGGTCGGCATGTCGAAGGCGGTCGAAAGGCCGGTCTGGCCGTGGTCGAGCAGGTAGTGGAAGCGCTCGTTGGTCTCCTCGACGGTGCCGAAGCCGGCGAACTGGCGCATCGTCCAGAGCCGTCCCCGGTACATCGACTCGTACGGCCCGCGGGTGAATGGGTACTCGCCGGGGCGGCCGACCTTCTCCTCGGGGTCGGCGGGTGCCTCTTCAGGCCCGTAGAGCGGCCGGATCGGGTGCCCCGACATCGTCGTGAACTCGGCCTCCCGCTCTTCCAGCGGCCTCTGCCGCGGCTCCGTCGCCATGCGGACAGGCTAGCGCCGCACCGGGAAGCGACGGGGCGGGGGCTTGCGGCGGGCTGCGATGCGGGAGGCACCGAAGCCGGCGAAGGTCGCCAGCAGGGTGACGGTGAGGGCGACGAGGCGGCGGCCGAGGCGCTCGAAGCGCATCGTCTGCCAGCCCTCCTCGCGCGCCAGCTCGCCCAGCGATGGGTCGGGGTTGACGACGACCGGGTGGCCGACCGCGCGCAGCATCGGCAGGTCGGAGGCCGAGTCGGAGTAGGCGTAGGAGGCGGCCAGGTCGATGCCGTGCGCGGCGGCGAATTCCTCCATCGCCTCCACCTTGCCCGGGCCGTAGACGAACGGGCCCGCCAGCTCGCCGGTGTAGAGGCCGTCCTCGTCGACGGCCGACACGGTGCCGATGCCGCCGGTCATCCCGATGGCGGCGGCGAGCGGCTCGACCAG
>Ga0207709_10001708_pt1 | contig 14788 bp, 13 predicted proteins | sample KBSM34metaG_FD_184397 | JGI IMG/M metagenome (GOLD analysis project Ga0207709, IMG submission 184397) | Miscanthus rhizosphere microbial communities from Kellogg Biological Station, Michigan, USA - KBS M3-4 metaG (SPAdes) (version 2) | ecosystem: Host-associated > Plants > Roots > Rhizosphere >...
GTACGTCTTGCCGCTGTTCATACTCGTCCCAGCGATCATCACGATCGGCGCCGAATCACCGAGACTCGTTCGCGTCGGCAACGCCGCATCCGCGATATTCAGCACGCGACCGTCCTCATCGCACACGAGTCCGATCACTTCGAGCTTAATCGCGTCGCCGAGACTCGAGTGGTGTCCAGTACACAAACCAATCACTCCGCCCATATTCAACAGGTGAAGCTGATCGCCGCTCTCCAGCGATGCGGGCACATCGCCCACAAAACCCTTCAAAGCGCGACGACGACCGAGTACGCCAATCAACAGATCGCCGGGATTGATCTTGGCCAATCTGCCCGTCGGCAACTCGAGCATGTTGTAAGTGGCACTGTCAGTGAGCGCACGAACGACAACGACGTCGCCGGCTTTCGTTGACTCAGCACTGGAAACGAGCGCAACCGTCTTTGCTAAGCCGAGCGGTGACGTTGCGGAGCCGATCTTGTCGACGTCGATCACGTTGATATCTTTCGTCATCGTCCACCTCCCAATCTGAGTCGCAGCGCGTTCAGCTTGATGAACCCTTCGGCATCGCGCTGGTTGTAAACAGTGTCCGCCTCAAACGTGGCGACGTTTTCGTCGTAGAGCGAATTCGGCGAGCGCCGTCCCACGACGATCGCGTTTCCGCGAAAGAGCTTTAGACGAACATCGCCGCTCACAGTTGCCTGAGTCTCGTCGATCATTTTTCGCATCAGCTTGAATTCAGGCGCGAACCAGAATCCGTAATACACACTTTCGGCAAACTTCACGCCGAGCGAGTCGCGCAAGTGCATCACTTCGCGATCGAGAGTGATCGACTCGAGCGCGCGATGCGCAGCCTGGAGAATCGTGACTCCAGGAGTTTCATAAACACCACGCGACTTCATGCCGACGAAGCGATTCTCGACCAGATCGACACGACCGATACCGTGCTCGCCGCCGAGCTTGTTCAGCGTCTCGAGCAGCGCGACTGGATCGAGTTGTTTGCCGTCGATCGCTACGGGCTCGCCTTTATCGAAAGCGATCTCGACGTACTGTGCTTCAGCGCGAGCGTTCTCAGGCGAACGCGTGAGCTGAAAAATATTCTCGGGCGACTCGGCCCAGGGGTCTTCGAGAATGCCGCCCTCGTAAGAGATGTGCATCAGGTTCGCGTCGGTTGAATACGGCTTCTCGGCCGTCGCGGTCACGGGAATGTTGTGCTGCCTGGCGTATGCGATCAGATCCGTGCGTCCTTTGAAGTCCCACTCGCGCCACGGAGCAATGACTTTGATATCGGGCTGAAGCGCGTAGTAAGTCAGTTCGAAACGCACCTGATCGTTGCCTTTGCCGGTGGCGCCGTGAGCGACGGCATCGGCGCCTTCTTTTTGCGCGATCTCGATCTGACGTTTCGCAATAACAGGACGGGCAAGGGAAGTGCCCATCAGGTAGACGCCTTCGTAAACCGCGTTTGCTTTGACCGCAGTCCAGACGTAGTCGCGCACAAACTCTTCGCGCAGATCTTCGACGTAGAGCTTCGAAGCGCCAGTCGCAAACGCTTTTTCTTCGAGACCGGAGAGCTCCGCACCCTGGCCCACGTCGGCGCAGTAACAGACGACTTCACACTGGTAGTGTTCCTTCAACCAGCGCAGCATCACAGAGGTGTCGAGCCCACCGGAGTAAGCGAGAACGATTTTGCGAATTTGTCTATCCGTCTTCATCAGTGATTATCCGTGTCCCCAAATAAGTCCCAAATCTCTTTGATTGCCGTGCGTTGTGATTTCGCATCGCGAACGGCGATGAAGATCGTGTCTTCACCAGCGATCGTGCCAACGATCTCTGCGATTGCAGCAGCATCAACTTCGACAGCGACGGCAGATGCGAGCCCCGGGACGGTGCGCGCGACTATCAACGTGTCGCCCGCCTGGTCTAAACTCAGCAGGCCGCGAGTTGGGGCGCCGTTTGTCCGCGGCAGCGTGTAATGCCCGTGATGTTTGACGACGCCGAGTTCTTCCAGATCACGCGAGACACTCGACTGCGTTGCTGGCACGCCCGTGCGTTCGAGCAGAGCGCGCAAGTCTTCCTGCGTGCCAATCGCCTTGGCCCGAATCAGGCTCAGTATATGTTGTTGTCGCTCCCGTTTATTCATAGAACTTGCATAAACAATGCATAGATGCATAAACTATCACGACGGTTGCGTGACGTCAAACCTATGACTGAATCTAAAAAACTCTGGGGTGGAAGATTTGAGGGGCAGATCGATCCGGGTTTTGCCGACTTCAATAATTCCTTTCGCTTCGACCGCAGGCTATTTGAAGTTGATGTCGCGGCCAGCAGCGCTTATTGCAAGGCGTTGGAGAATGCCGGTGTCATCACAGCCGATGAAGGAAACCGGATACGCACCGCTCTCGACATAATCCTCAAGTCAGGTATTGATAAAAATCACGGGGCAGAGGACGTACACTCATTTGTTGAGGCGCGTTTGATTGAATTGATTGGTGACGTGGGCCGGAAGCTGCACACAGGACGCAGCCGCAACGATCAAGTCGCTACTGACTTTCGGCTCTGGATCCGAGGTTCGATCGATGATCTCAGTGAGATCATTCGAGATGCGCAAGCCACACTACTTGATTTTGCTCACGCACATCGCGATGTGGTCATTCCCGGCTACACACACCTGCAACGGGCGCAACCAGTGTTACTCGCTCACTGGTCACTCGCGTACTTCGAAATGCTCGCGCGCGATCGCGAACGCCTTAGCGACGTTCGAAGGCGTGTAAACATCTTGCCGCTGGGTTCCGCAGCGCTTGCGGGAACGTCGTTTCCAATCAATCGTGAGGACCTGGTAGAGTCACTCGGCTTCGACGACGTTTCGCGTAACAGTCTGGATGCGGTAAGCGATCGCGATTTCTGTGTCGAGTTTCTGAGTGCGTGTTCGTTGATCATGGTCCATCTTTCACGACTGGCAGAAGACGTCATTCTTTACGCGACGAGTGAGTTTGGGTTTTTCGAGCTCGGCGATGCGATTGCGACGGGATCGAGTTTGATGCCGCAAAAGAAGAATCCCGATTCGATGGAGCTCGTGCGTGGAAAGGCCGGACGCGTGTTTGGCGATCTGCTAGCGCTGCTCACGACGTTGAAGGGATTGCCGCTCGCGTACAACAAGGACATGCAGGAAGATAAGGAAGCTGTGTTTGATGCGTTTGATACTGTGTCGTCGAGTCTCAGGGTAACGGCGACGGTTTTCAAAAATCTCGGTGTGAATAAGGATCGAGCACAAGCGGCGTCAGTTGGTGGGTATATGAATGCGACTGAGCTCGCGGATTATCTCGTGCGGAAGGGCATGCCGTTCCGAGATGCGCATGAGGTTGTTGGGAAGGTTGTGCGGCGTGCGATCGAGCTTGGATCAGAACTCGAACAGCTGTCTCTCGCCGAACTCCAGTCGTTCTCGACGCTCTTCAGTGAGGATGTCCACATTGCGTTGTCACTCGATCAGACCTTAAGCTCCAAGTCGCAAATGGGCGGCACATCGCCAGAAACAGTCGCCGCCGCAATCTCTCAGGCGCGATCAAAGCTACTGTAGGGGCGGCCCTCCGTGGCCGCCCGGCGTCGAACTCGATCTCGACAACACGCCTGACGTCCCAGAACCGAATTCCACGCCGGGCGGCCACGGAGGGCCGCCCCTACAGTAGCTCTTGTCCGGCCTTGTGCCATTAGGAGTCGTATGAGATTCACACTGTTCATGTTGCTTTTGTTCTCGGGGTTGCCGGTGATGGCGCAGGAGACGCAGAAACCGTTCTACTACCCAACTGGCAACGAAGGCGTAGTCACGGGAACGGTCACACTCAAAGGCACGCCTCCAAAGCTGCGCGTCATTGACATGACTGCTGACCCCAGTTGCCAGGAGCTCAATCGCAATCCCAAACCCGATTGGGTGGTAACAAGCCAGGGGCGGCTGGCGAATGCTTTTATCTATGTGAAAGGCGAGACTCTCAACGCTTATCAATTTGAGGCGCCTGAGTCAGAGGTGATTATGAACCAGCGCGCCTGCTATTTTGAGCCACACGTCTTCGGCCTCCGTGTAGGACAGTCGCTGCGAATAATCAACGGCGATCCGACACACCACAATGTCCATCCCACACCAAAACTGAACCAGGAGTGGAATCAAACACAAGCCGCCTATGCTCCGCCGATTGTCAAGACCTTCCCACGCGCAGAGGTGATGATCCCGATCAAGTGCAACCAACATCCCTGGATGAGAGCTTACGTTGGCGTGATGAATCATCCCTACTTCACAGTCAGCGACAGGTCGGGAAAGTTTGAGATCCGCGGGTTGCCCGCGGGAACTTATAAACTGGTCGTCTGGCACGAGGTGTTTGGCGAGCAGGAGATAGATGTAACAGTCGTTCCCGTCGAGACTCGGATCGCAGACTTCACTTTCGACGCGCAAAAGATCGTCGAGGACAAGAAGTATTTGTTTGAGCGAGAGCCTTAACGCTTCCTGGTCGGACTCGGAGACGGGCTTGGTGACGGAGTTGGTTGCGCAACGTCAGGCTGGATCGTCTCCTGGTAGATAGACTTCAAGTCTTCCAGCTTCAAAACTACCGCAGGCTTCACTGCATTACGATCAGCATCCATACTAATCACACCTGTAACACCAGCGAAGTTCTTCGTCTGGGCCAAAGCCTCGCGCAGTTTGTCGGGGTCAGTTGATCCAATGCGTGTGAGCGCGTCGAACAACAATCGCGCCGCGTCGTAAGCGAGTGCTGCATGAGCATCCGGAAGCAGGTTGCCGTAACGTTGTTTGTATTGTTCGACAAATGATTGAATCGCGGGCGAGGGATTGTCGATCGAGTAGTGCGTTGAAATGTAAGCACCATTCAGCGCATCGCCGCCGAGTTGCCAGAGTTCCGGCGCGTCCCAGCCATCGCCACCGAGCAAGGGTTGCGTCAATCCAATCAGACGCGCCTGCTTCGCGATAAGCGCAACGTCGCCGTAGTAACCGGGAATGTAGATCACGTCGGGCTCCGCGGCTTTGATCGTGCTCAACTGTCCTTTGAAGTCGGGGTCGCCCTGCATGTACGACTGCTCGCTCACAATACGCCCACCGAGCTTTCCGATACTGAGCTCAAAATACTGTGTCAGGCCGCGCCCGTAAGGCGAGTTGAAGTCGTAGAGAACCGCGGCCTTCTGCGCCTTGAGCGTATTTACGGCAAAGCGAGCCATCACTTCACCCTGAAACGAATCAACAAAGCAGGCGCGAAAAATGTAACTGCCGACTTGCGTAACTGCCGGGTCCGTGGACGATGGCGAGATGAAGGGAATGTGAGACGACTGCGCCTTGGGCGCCGCGGCGCGGCTGTTTCCCGACGTGCCGCCGGCGATGATCGCCACGACCTTGTCCTGGTCGATCAGTTTCGCGGTCAAACGTGCCGCTTCTTCCGGACTACCTTTGTCGTCTTCAATGACGACGTCGATCTGGCGCCCGTTAATGCCACCGTTCTGATTTATTTCTGACGCAGCCATCAGCACGCCGTTGATGGCTGACTGTCCGAAGTTGAATGTTGGACCAGTCAGATCGCCGAAGTAACCGATCTTGATGGTGCTGTGATTCGGTGTGCCGTTGTCGTCGTTTGGTCTGGTACAGGAGAAGGCAAGTGCCATCAGGATGATGGCGACCGGTATGAATGCGATTCGCAGTTTGTGAGTAGTCCGAGGTCGTCGTGTAAAACGAGAAATTGACTGGCGACCGACAGTAGAACTATTCACCAAGATAGGCTTCTTTAATCCTGGGATCATTGGCCAGGTCTTTTGATGGACCTTCCATCACTATTCTTCCGGTTTCCAGAACGTATGCGCGATCGGAATGTCCCAACGCCGCGTGTGCGTTCTGTTCGACCAGCAGAATCGTAGTCCCCTTGCTCTTAATTTCGTCGATAGCTTCGAAGATCGTATGGACCACCAGCGGCGCCAGACCCAGCGACGGCTCATCGAGGAGCAACAGTCGTGGATTGGACATCAACGCTCGTCCTATTGCGAGCATCTGTTGTTCGCCGCCTGATAACGTGCCGGCTTTTTGTGATTCGCGTTCTTTTAAGCGCGAAAACATTTTGAAGGCGCGTTCCATGTCGGCAGCGACGGCCTTCTTGTTCGAGTTCAGATACGCGCCCATCTGAAGATTCTCGCGCACCGATAGATTCGCGAATACGCCACGTCCTTCGGGTGACATAGAAATGCCGCGGGCGACGAGCTTGTGTGTTGGCTTGCCGCTGATGTCCTCGTTTTCGAAAGTGACTTTCCCCGCGCGTGGTTCAAGAAGACCGGTGATGGTGCGAAGCGTAGTTGTCTTGCCTGCGCCATTAGCGCCGATGAGCGTGACGACTTCACCCTGCTCGACGTGCAGTGAAATGCCGGTCAGGGCTTCGATGGCGCCATAGTTTACGGAAACGTTTTCGAGGGTAAGCATACGTCGTATAGGACCTATATGACCAATAGGACCTATTATTCTTAATCTCCTAAATACGCTTCGATCACCTTTGGATCGTTCTTGATCTCCTGTGGCAGGCCGAGCGCGATACACTTGCCGTAATCGACAACCTGAATACGCTCGCAGACGCCCATCACCACTTTCATGTTGTGTTCGACGAGCAGAATTGTCAGTCCGAAGCGATCTCTGATCTGCTTGATCAGGTGCATCAGATCTTCCTGCTCCGAAGGATTCATGCCGGCGGCGGGTTCGTCCAGCAACAGCAACTGCGGTCTTGTTGCTAACGCTCTCACGATCTCAAGCCGGCGCTGGGAGCCGTATGGCAGGCTCGTGCCGCCTTCGTCGCAAACACGCGCGAGATCGAATATCTCGAGCAGCTCGAAACAATATTCACGATGCTTCTTTTCGTCAGTGCTGAATCGCGGTGTGCGCAAGACGGCGTCGATCAGATTCTGGCCCATGTGAATGTGACACGCCGTCATGACGTTATCGAGCACCGTCATGCTCGGAAACAGACGAATGTTCTGGAACGTTCGCGAGACGCCACGCGACGCGATCTGGTACGGACGCAAACCATCGATGCGTTGCCCGTTAAAATGAATAGTCCCGGAGGTTGGCTGATAGACTCCCGTAAGCAGGTTGAAGATCGTCGTCTTGCCGGCGCCGTTCGGTCCAATCAGTCCGTAGATCTCACCCTTCTTTACGGACATGTCGAGCTCGTTGACGGCGCACAGTCCGCCGAAACGAATTGTTGTCTTGTCGGTTTGCAGAACGACTGGCGAACCGTTAGTGCTCATCGAGGATTCTCGCCTCCGATTGAAGTCTCGCTTTGTGTCGCTGAGCTCGCGGTTCCGCTCGGGCCTTCAGTAAGGCGCTTGATACGTTTGCGCAATCCGGAGAATGCAGCCGTCGATCCCAACAATCCCTGCGGCCGCGTGATCATGAGGATGATCAGCAGGAGCGAGTAGATGACCATGCGATACTCGGCGAAACCTCGCAAACCTTCAGGCAGGACCGTCAGCACAATCGCGCCCAGCACTGAGCCGACAATCGAGCCCAAGCCGCCGAGAATAATCATGATCAGGATCTCGAACGACTTGATGAACTCAAACGATTTCGGATTGAGATATCCGTCGAAGTGGGCCAGCAACACACCACCCGCGCCGGCCATCGCCGACGAAATGACAAACGCCATCACTTTGTAGCGCGTGGTGTTCACGCCCATCGCTTCAGCCGCGAGTTCGTCTTCACGAATCGAAATCAACGCGCGTCCAAAAGCAGAGTTGACGATGTTGTAGACGATGACAATCGTCAGGATCGCAATGAGAAAGATCCAGAAGAAACTCTTGACGATGGGAATTCCGGAATACCCGCGCGCGCCGCCGACAGCCTCAATGTTATTGAGAAATACAACGATGATTTGACCAAAACCAAGCGTGACGATTGCGAGATAGTCGCCCTTCAAACGCAGTGAAGGGATTCCAACTGCGAGACCTGCGATTCCGGCGACAATAGCGCCCACGATCGTGGCAGCGGTCAGCGCCAAAAGCCAGCCGAGTTTTCCGCCGCCGAGTGAATTCGCCAGATTCATTCCGTAGTTAACGGAGAAATACGCTGAGGAATACGCGCCCACGGCCATGAAGCCCGCGTGCCCAATCGAGAACTGACCCGTGAAACCGTTGATGAGATTCAGTGAAACTGCGAGAGTGATCGAGATGCCGCAGAGCATCAGAATGCGGCTGTAGTAAGGGTTGATTAGTCCTGCCTGGAAAACAAAATCCAGCCCGTAAAGGACGCCGATCACAATCAGCGCAATAATGAGATTACGAAGATACCGGGGCATATCAATCCACAGATGAATCCGTGTTTATCTGTGGTTAGACTTTCTCCTGGGCGACCGTCCCGAGAAGTCCGGAAGGTCGGAAAAGTAGTATCAAGATCAGAATCGCGAAAGCCACCGCGTCCTTATAAGTCGGTGAAAGATAGCCAACGACCATCGTCTCCGTAATGCCGATCAGCAATCCACCCAGCACCGCTCCCGGGATGTTGCCGATACCTCCAAGCACTGCGGCAACGAATGCCTTCAGTCCGACGAGGATGCCCATTAGCGGATCGATTCGAGGGATACGAATCGCAACCAGAACGCCCGCGGCCGCGGCGAGTGCCGATCCGAGCGCAAATGTGAAAGCGATAATGCGATCGGTGTTGATGCCCATCAACTTCGCCGACTGCAAGTTGAACGATACCGCACGCATCGCGCGCCCGGTCTTTGTGCGATAGACGATCAACTGCAACACAACCATCAGCGCGAGCGCGATGATCAGCACGACGACGTCGGCACTATTGATACTCGCGCCGCCAACGAGGTCGATATTGCGTTTGGTAAACAGTTCCGGGAAGAACTTCGGTTCGGCACCGAAAACAACCTGTCCGCCATTCTCGAGCAGGAGCGAAACGCCGATCGCGGTGATCAGTGCAGTCAGTCGCGAATACTTGCGAACCGGCCGATACGCAAGACGTTCGATAATCACGCCTATCGCCGCACAGATCGCCATCGCCAGCAGCATCACGACAAGCGCAGTGATCAAGGACGGTTCCAGCGTGCCACCGCCGAGTAATCCGCGTCCGATGAGTCCGTCGGGACTTAGACCGAGTGCTTGTGCGCCGCGCTGGCCGAGTCCATTCGCGAGGTAATAGCCCATGAAGGCGCCGACCATGTAGACGTCGCCGTGGGCAAAGTTGATCAGCTTCAGTACTCCATAAACCATCGTATAGCCGAGCGCAATCAGCGAGTAGATTGCGCCCAGGGAGATACCGTTAATTAGTTGTTGGAGGAACGTGCTCATACTCGTGATTCACTGTCGCTGGCGTCCGAGAACCGGGCGGGCCGCAGCGATCACTGGTTGGCAGCTACTGCTGCACCCTCGACGTTGACGCGTTCCTTCACTGCATACGTGCCACCGGGTTTGATCTCGATCATGACGATCGGCTTAACGGCGTCGCGCTGTTGGTTGAAGGTGACGGTGCCGGTCACTCCGGGGAAGGCGTTCGTGGCTGCGAGTGCGTCGCGAATGTCCGGTCCACTCAGCGATTTCGAACGCTTGATCGCGTCGAACATGATGTTCGCGGCGTCGTAAGCGGTGGCTGCGAGCGCATCAGGGGTGCTGTTGTAGCGTTGTTTGTAGTCGTTAACAAACTTGACCACTCGAGGATCGGTGTCGTAGGGCGAGTAGTGGTTGGTGAAATACGAACCGTTCAGGGCCGTGCCGCCGATCTTGTAAAGCTGTTCTGAATCCCAGCCATCGCCGCCGATGAGCGGAACCGTGATGCCTTTGTCGCGCGCCTGCTTGGCGATCAGGCCGACGTCGTTGTAGTAACCCGGTACGAAGATCACTTCAGGATTAGAGCCTTTCAGTGACGTCAACTGTGCGTTGAAGTCCTGGTCGCCTTCCTGGTACGACTGCGTCGCGACGATCTTGCCGCCAAACCTTGTGAACGTTTCGTTGATGACTTTCTCGAGTCCGGTTGAATAGTCGTTCTTCCGGTCAACCATGATCGCGGCCGACTTTGCGCCGAGTGTCTTGGCTGCAAACTGTGCGATCGCGGCTCCCTGATAGGGATCGATGAAGCAACTGCGGAAGATGAAGTTGCCCTTTTTGGTGACTTCGGGATTTGTCGAAGACGGCGTCAGCATTGGGATCTTCGCGTTCTGCGCAATTGGCGCGGCCGCGATAGAGCGCGAGCTGGCGACTTCGCCGATGACGGCGTGAACCTGATCCTGCGTGACGAACTTGGTCACGATTGTGGCTGCTTCTGATGCGTCTGAGCGATCGTCCTGCACCAGCAACTCGACCTGTTTGCCGTTGATGCCGCCGGCGGCATTGATTTCATCCGCAGCCATCTTGATTCCGTTGACAGAAGAGATGCCAAAGTTTGCCGTGGAGCCGGTGGTCGACATAAAGACGCCGATCCGGACTTTGTTGTCGTTACCTTGCGTGTTGCAGGCGCTCAGCAAACTCGCAATAACAATCGAAGCTAACAGAATGCGTTTCATACAAATCCTCACAAGGCTAGAGTTTATCTGACGAACTTTAAGTCCGAACCGGAACTGAAGAAGGGAGACCAGGAGATCTGCCGTAATCGCGCTGAATAATAGCTTTCAGACGCTAGTTACGCAAACCTAGCCACGATAAAGATCAAAAATAGAATCAGCCACAAAAAGCACATAAGCACAAAAGTGATTATTGAAGTGGCAGGTTAAAATACGGCCGAGACTTATTAAGGGCTTTACTCGAGATTTCTGTTTTGTGCCTTTTGTGCTTTTTGTGCCTTTTGTGGCCGCTTGTGTAAGATTGTGGCTGTGAATATCCCCAAAACCTCTCTGGCGCCTGAGTTGGGCGACATGAAAGCGGAAGACTTTCGTCGTCTCGGCCATGAGCTGATCGATTGGATCGCCGATTACTTCGAAAAGATCGACGATCTGCCCGTGCTCGCGGCGATCGAGCCCGGCGACTTGAAAGCCAAGCTTCCCACCGCGCCACCAGCTCTGGGCGAGGCGATGGAAAAGATTATTACTGATCTTGATCGGCTGATCGTCCCGGCGTTAACGCACTGGAGTCACCCATCCTTCTTCGCCTATTTCGCCACTTCAACTTCGGCGCCCGGCATCTTTGGTGAGTTATTGAGCGCGGCGTTTGATAACAAGGCGATGCTCTGGCGCACTTCGCCGGCTTCAACGGAGCTCGAAGAAGTTGTACTTGATTGGTTGCGGCAAATGATGGGACTCGACCCCGGAATGCACGGAATCATTTACGACACTGCATCCGTTTCGACTCTGCACGCGATTGCGGCCGCGCGCGAAGGTGTCGAACAACGCATTCGCGAAGACGGCATGAGCGGCCGTCCGGATCTGCCGTTGCTGCGAGTTTACGTTTCCGAGCAGTCGCATTCATCAGTTGAGAAAGCCGTAATCACACTCGGCCTGGGCCAGCGCGGAATGCGAAAGATTCCGACTGACTCTGAGTTTCGCATGGATCCGAAAGCCCTTGCTGAAGCCATCAACGAAGACAAGCGTAATGGTTATCTACCGTTCTGTATCGTCGCGACTGTCGGCACGACTTCAACTTCGAGCATCGATCCGGTGCATGAGATTGTTCCCATCGGCGAAGAGCATGCGATGTGGTTGCACGTCGATGCCGCCTATGCCGGTTCGGCGGCGATTGTTCCCGAGTTCAGACATATTCTTGACGGCTGTGAGCGAGCCGATTCCATCGTCACGAATCCACACAAGTGGTTATTCACGCCGTTCGATCTTTCAGTGCTCTACTGCCGTCACATGGATCTGCTCAAGCGTGCGTTTTCACTCGTGCCGGAATACCTCCGCACACCGGAGCAGGAGAAAGTGCGGAGTGGCTCTGATTATGGCATTCAACTCGGCCGTCGCTTTCGCGCGCTTAAGTTGTGGATGGTGATGCGCTACTTCGGTCATGAAGGACTGGCAGCGCGCATCCGCGAACACTGTCGTCTCGCGCAATTGTTCGCTTCGTGGATCGACGAGTCATCCGATTGGGAATTGATGGCGCCCGTTCCACTCGCGCTCGTCTGTTTTCGCGCGAAGCCGAAAAGCAGAGATGATCTCGATGCACTTAACGAAGCAATCATGCACGGTGTGAATGCGAGTGGTCGCGCGCTACTCTCTCACACACGACTGAACGACAAGCTGACCTTGCGACTCTCCATCGGAAACATTCGCACCGGGGAGCAGCACGTGCGTAACGTGTGGGAGTTACTAAACGAGCAGTTGCAGTTGCTTCGCTGATCAAAACTGGAGGAACACATGAGCCGAATTCTTCAACTCAAACTCGTCGGATTAGTGTTTTGCTGTGTACTGGCCACCGCGCAAACACCCGACTCCAAAAACTTCGCGAAAGACGGCCTCTCGTTTGACTATTCCAACGCGTGGCAACTCGCGGACGACAGCAATGGAGACGCGCAGCAGTTAACCTTGACCAAGGCAAACAGCGACGTGCAAATCCGCGTCTTCGTTCACAAGGGCCGCGTCACACCCGAGAAGTTACCGGACGCGAAGAAAGCTTTTATCGATCCTTACATCGCATCAACTGCAAAACAGTTTGTAGCAATGGGCGCAAAGCCCGAGCAGGTACCTGAGAGTTCTGAAATCGGTGGAGTGAAAGCGGATGGCACGAGCATCAATGCGTCGCTCGGCGGTGAGACCGGTGCTGCCAAGATCTACTGGGCCGTCGTGGGCCAACGCGTGGTCGTATTGACACTCTTCGGTCCCGACAAGCAAATGAAGCAACTCACTCCCGCATGGGATCTCGTGCGCACCAGCCTCAAGGTTGTGGATCCAAACGCCGTCCCCGCCCCGAGTCCAAAGCCAGCCACAAAAGGCACATAAGGCACATAAAGCACAAAAAGAAGATTAGAAGAGTTCTAGCCCTTAGTAACCATCTTCTGCTTTTTGTGCCTTTTGTGCCTTTTTGTGGCAATATATCCGCACACCTTGAAAGTAGATTTGGAACAGATCAAGCGGGTCCTGGGGCGTTCTATAAGATTGCGGTGTCCTGCGTGTGGCGAGTCGAGGATTGTTAACCAACCGTTTCACATCCGGCATCACTGCCCCCACTGCATGGCTCTTTTCAAACGCGAAGACGGCTTCTTTGTCGGCGCGATTCTCGCTAACGTCGTCACCACTGAACTCGTCATTCTGCTGGTCTGCTTCTTTTTCCTGCTGATAATCGGCGCGGACTACGAACACGTTCTGGTCCTGCTCTTCATCATGGCCCTGATTTTCCCGGTCGCTTTCTATCACCACAGTTGGAGTCTGTGGTTAGGCTTCGACTTTATTGTGGAATCATTGCCTAAGTACAACGGCCCGAGGCAACAATAAGATCTATTGTTTTTGCGTTTTGTGGCCCTTGTGGCTATACTCCCGATGAGTTTGCCCGCCCGCAGGTTACGAGCACAATACGCTTGCTCCCTGAAATTCGATAGGCCGGCGACTACAAGTTTCGTATTTGAAAGAGAATTATGCGCCCATCCAGGCGCCATCCCGCAAATACCCACATTAATCTTTGCGCAAAGCTTACGCCTCGCCGAACGGCTTGCAGGCGTAGCTTTGTGCCTCAACAACTCTTGAAGAAGGCTGGTAATGGCAAAACAACTAATTGTGAGCGTCAACGGACGCGAGAAGAAAATTGCGATCATTGAAGACGACAAGGTCGCTGAGTTCTACATCGAACGTGGAGAACAACACCAGGGAATCGTCGGTAACATTTATAAGGGACGCGTGATGCGGGTCTTACCCGGAATGCAGTCCGCGTTCGTCGACATCGGACTCGAACGCGACGCATTCCTTTACGTGTCTGACTTCTTCGACGAAGAAGAAGAGTTTGAAAGAATCGTCATCGACAAGTCGAAGAAGGGCACACCCGACGCCGAACACGCGGCGGCCGAAGAAGTGGCTATCAACCGCGCCGAACGCGAACAGAAGATCGAGTTAACTCAGGAACGCGTCGAGCCTCTGCAGGAAGTCGAAGCAACACCCGCCGAAGAAGCTTCCGAAACACAGGAAACAGCACGCCGTCGCGGACGCCGCGGCCGTCGCCGTGGACGTTGGGAAAAAGCCGACGAGGGCGCGCCTGCGACTCCGCCGCCTGCACCGCGCTTCGAAGTGCCTGACACACCGTTCGTCGCCGGCGATCCATCAATCGAACGAATCATCGACGAAGAAGAGACCGCCGCGAATGGCGAGATGTTCAAGGATGCTCGCCTGCAGGAGCGGATCTTCGATCAGATACACGCTGTCGAATTCAACATGGACGACGACTTCCGCAACGCCGAAGTCGGTTCAATACTCTCCGGCGGTTTTGGTTCCGAGTCGTTCGAACGAATTGACGACGGCGAAACCGACGCAGAGCCGATTCGGGAACCGGGTCGTCCACGCGAGGCCCACGTTTCGAGTTTTATCGATGACGTGACGCCGCAGACATTTAGCGGCGGAGGCTTCCAGCGCATCAGCGACGACGAAGAAGATGCTGTCGGTGCTCAAATTGATGAAGAGCAGCCCGCCAGGCGATCACGCAAGGCGGCTGCAGGAGCTGACAAGAAGAAACGCTCATCGAAGGCTGCAACCAAGAGTGCAGCTTCGAAAAAGAAAGCATCGAGCAAGAAGTCATCGAAGAAACGCGCGAGTGGAGATACAGATGCTGAGCCAATCGCCGATTACACCGACGCGGAAGCGCGCGTGAGCGAAACTCAATCGCGCGGTGAATTTGCAACTCGTCGCGGTGG
>Ga0207709_10001709_pt1 | contig 14781 bp, 9 predicted proteins | sample KBSM34metaG_FD_184397 | JGI IMG/M metagenome (GOLD analysis project Ga0207709, IMG submission 184397) | Miscanthus rhizosphere microbial communities from Kellogg Biological Station, Michigan, USA - KBS M3-4 metaG (SPAdes) (version 2) | ecosystem: Host-associated > Plants > Roots > Rhizosphere >...
TAGAGCTCCAGATGCTGCTCGGGTTTGAGTGTGGTTTCAGTCGCACAGCTCAGCGGCTTGCCGTCGACGGGTTTGCGCGGCGCATGCTTGGTGCTGATGCGCATTTGGAAACGTGAATGCGGTGGACGCCGACGGTGACGCTTATCACGGGCGCCGTTCTTATTAAGTTTGGTTTTGGGTTGGTCCATTAACGTGATCTATTGATTTGCCGAGCAAGCTATTGGACAGGATTTACATGATATTTTCAGGATTTACAGGATAAGTCTTGTCAATCCTGCTGAATACTGTAAATCCTGTCCAAAAACCTCTCACCTAAATATGTACTGCGAGATCGTGAACACCTTCAGCGGCTTCCATCACGGCTTCGGAAATCGTCGGATGCGCGTGCATCGTGCGACCCAGTTCGTCGGCAGTTGACTCAAGCTGCATCGCCACGCATGCTTCGGCAATCAACTCCGTCGCGTGTGGTCCAATGATGTGTACGCCCAGGATCTCGTCGTACTTCTTCTCACTGACTATTTTGACGAACCCTTCTTCTTCCCCCAGGATACGTGCCTTGCCGGAAGCTGAAAACGGGAATCTTCCGACTTTGACGTCGTAGCCCTGCTCTTTCGCTTTTGCCTCGGTTAGACCAACTGAACCGACTTCAGGATCGCAGTAAGTGCAGTTTGGCACGAGGCGCAGATTGATCGGTCGCACGTCTTTCTGTCCGGAGAGATGTTCGACCGCAACGATGCCTTCCTTCGACGCCAGGTGGGCCAACAACGGTGTCGGCACGACATCACCAATCGCGTAAACACCTTTCTCCGCCGTCTGCTGATATTCGTCCACGAGAATGAAACCCTTTTCAACTTTTATCTTCGTGCCTTCGAGTCCGAGACCCTGTGTGTAAGGCATACGCCCGACTGCTACCAGCAACATCTCAGCTTCGAGACTGACCGCTTCGCCCTTGGACGTGTGGCCCGTCACACGCACGCCGGTTTCCGTCTTCTCGAGTTTCTCGAGCTTCGTATCGACCTGCGACTTGATGCCGCGTTTGCGGAAGCTGCGTTCAAGCTCCTTCGAGACCTCTTCGTCTTCCAACGGCACAATCCGCGGTAACAACTCGACAATCGTTGTCTCCGCGCCAAAGCGTGAATAGACCGACGCGAACTCAACGCCAACAGCACCGGCCCCCATCACGATCAACGACTTCGGCACGTCTTTCAGCTCGAGTATGTGATCGCTGTTTACGACGTGCTGGCCGTCTGTCTCAAATCCCGGGATCGGCCGGACTACAGAACCGGTGGCGATGATGATGTTCTTTGTCTCGATGGTCTGCTTTTTTCCCTCGGCGTCGGTGATTTCGACTTTGCCGGGCAGCGCGAGTTTGCCGGTGCCCTTAAAGACAGTCACCTTGTTCTTCTTCATCAAATACTCGATGCCCTTCGAGTTTTTGAGCACCACCTTGTCTTTTCTCTTCTGAACGTCGGCAAAAGCCAATTGAATTCCCGACGCCTGCACACCAAAGTCAGCCGCGTGCTGCATCTGTTCGTAAATATGAGCCGACATCAACATCTGCTTGGTCGGAATACAGCCGCGGAGCGTGCAGGTGCCGCCGAGACGGTTGTCTTTTTCGACAATCGCCGCCTTTAATCCCAATTGCCCGGCGCGAATGGCAGCCACATAGCCGCCCGGTCCACTGCCGATAATGGTCACGTCAAACTGTTCGTTCGCCAATTTTTTAAGTTTCCCCTCGTCAGAGCGGTAATGAAAACGGTAAAAGACCGGGCATTATAATCGTTTGGCAGCGCGTGGCCAAACCGGCATACTTGGCTGGTCCGAGTGCCAAAAACAAGGATCACATCATGAAACATTCCGAAGGATTTCTCAGGTTAGTAGACGACGCAAAGAGCCGGATTCGCGAAGTTTCAGTGGCGGAAACTCAAGCCCGACTGAAGCAGAACCCGCAGGCAAAACTGATCGACGTTCGCGAAGACAACGAGTTTGCAGCCGCGCACGCAGCCGGAGCAACGCACCTCGGCAAAGGCATTATCGAACGAGACATCGAGACCCAGGTGCCGGAGAAGAACACGGAACTGATTCTCTATTGCGGCGGCGGCTATCGCTCAGCGCTCGTGGCTGATGTGTTACAGAAGATGGGATACACGAACGCCTGGTCGATGGCGGGCGGCTGGAAGGCGTGGAAAGAAGCGGGCGGGAAAACTGAATAGGTCCTATATCGCCTATAGGACCTATTCAGAGAAACAGCGAACGATCAGAACTGAAAACGCACGCCGAGCTGCATTTGAAATACCTGGCTACCCGGATTCACGTTATTGATCAGAATGAGTCCGGTATTGGGATCGCGGGTTTGGTTGAAGACCGGATTCGGTCCCGGGCCTCCGCTAATTCCGCAAAGCTGACTTGCTGTGACACAGAAGTTGCCACCGCTGCCGAAGGTTGTGTTCGTGCCCGGAGCGGCAGCAGTCCCAACCAGGATATTGGGTCGATTGAGAATGTTGAAGAACTCCGATGAGAGGGTCAGGCGGCGGTCTTCTCCGAACCTGAAACTCTTTTGGATTCTCAAGTCGACGTCATAGATCCCGCGATTGACGAAAAAGTTTCGTTCATATTCGAGGCCGGGAACCAATAACGGACGCTCGTTGTTTACTGTATCTCCATTCAAGTCCGCGCCCACCGCAGGATTGAATGGAAGTCCCGAGCGGAGTCGAATGGCGGACGACACCTCAAAATCCCACGGGAGGAAGAAAATCGGGTTGGCCATAAACTGGCTCTCACGATTGATTCTACTCGCGTAGTACTCCCTCCTGAAATCAAAGGGATTATCGTATGACACGCCGCCCGAATCCCGCTCGTTATCATCGTCAGTCAAGAGTCTCGAGAACGTGTAATAGGTATTGAGTTGTAACCTCTTGTTGGTCCAGCGGGCGCGGAAGGTCAATGCGCGGTACAACGACTTCCCAATCGCGGTTCGTACCTGGGTCGAGCCGAGATTGAACCCTCGTTGGGCGAGGGTAGGCCGCTGGCGCGTTGTGATAGAACCGGCTGGAAAACTCAAGGTACCGCCCGTCGCTGGATTGATAAATCCAGCTGGCGTGGCAATGGCTATGTACGAGCGACCGGAAGCACGGATCTGGTCGAAGATTCCACCGGCAGCCGACATGCTGGTTACGTTCGCAGCCGTGTTGTTAGCTGTCAGGAACGCGATGTATTGCTCACCGGTTAGTGGCGCCGGGAGATTCAGTTCGACGTTTCGCTGATTCCTCGTCGTGTGTACGTAATCAAAATTGACTCCAATAACGAGGCCGCGAGCAACCTCACGTTCAACCCCGCCGCCAAATTGAGTAGCGCGCGGGTTCTTGAAGTCTTCGGCCATTCCGATCACCTGTGCACCATTGAACGGATTAGGAGTGAAACCAATGGCACTCGCAATCGATGAAACTTGCCCCGGCGTCAATTGCGGCAGGCTGTTCAATGCAGAACTGTTCAGGTTAATGCCGAGGATCGCAAACTGACGAAACACGGTATTTGGTGTGCAACGGTTGCGTGGATCGGTGCCCGAAGCCGCCGCCGGATTGCACCCGGTAATCGAGAGGTATTGAGCTCCCGCCGCGGTTCCGAGAAACGTATTGAACGCAGTCTGGTTCACTGCTCCAATTGAGAATGGCAGTTGGACGCTGACATCTCCGGGCGGGGTACGGAAGTTATTGATCGGAGACGCCAGAAGCAGGAGAGGTGTCGTGGCGTAGTAAATGCCGCTGTAGCCACGTATGACCGTCTTGCCTCCGCCATCCGGATCCCATGCAAATCCAAGTCGCGGTCCCCACTGCCAACCGCTGTCGGGAATATTCGACGGATCGTAACCCTTGCCGCGGAATGGGAAATTAGTGTTTTTGACAACATCAACTATCGTCGTATTGCTGGTGTCAGGGCTTGGATTGTATTGAGCCTCTGCTCGCAAGCCATAGTTGAGGGTAAACCGGGGCGTGATGCGCCAGGAGTCTTGTCCAAAAAATGCGAGTTGCTGTTCTGAAAGCGCTGCAATTCGATTTCCGATTTGGACGTTGTAGGTAGCGCTCGTGCTATCGAACCGGCCCAGGAAGGCATTAGCGTTCGAAGTGTAAGCCGGCAGATTGGCGGGTGCGACGGGTACACTTGAGAGGCGTAGCAGAGTATCCGCAGCAGTGCAATTCGTACCACTAACGCAAGCAGCGCCGATGCTCATATTGAAACGGCCAAATTGGTTGAAGCCAAAAGTCTGGGCCGCATTGATATGACTATACTCGCCACCGACTTTGAAGTTGTGATTCCCCTTGAGCCAGGTTATCGCATCAGTTACCTGGTAGCGGGTATCATGCTCTTCATTCGGCAGAAACGAAGACGTACTCGAGCCTGCAGCTCCAAAACTACCGAAGCTGGTGACAAAGTTCGGGACTTCGGAATTGGACAGGCGAGGTCTGGTTTCCCGCGCATATTGGAACCGCAACTCGTTCACTGTGGTTGAGCTCAAGCTACTCACCAGTTGACCAACGAGAATGCGAGTTGTGTTCTGTTCGGTACCATTGCTCGACAGGGCCGAGTTGGTTGTGGGATCGACGGCTGTTTCCCCACGAGATGCCGCGTTCTTCGCGTCGTTCTTACTCGCACTAAAGCGGACGTTGAAACTATTACTCTGATTGATCGTCCAATCAACACGCCCCAGTCCAGCATACGCATCATTTGTTTGCGTGTAGCCTACCTGCTCGCCATTATAGAAACTCAATACCGCTTGTTGGGCGGCGGACAAGGTAATGGAACTCGGCGGGAAGCCAGTAGGAGTTGAGAAAACGATTTGGCGCGGAGCGCGGAAGCGCTGTTGCTCGTAGGAACCGAAGTAGAAGATCTTGTCCTGCTTGATTGGGCCACCGATTGAGCCACCAAACTGATGCTGGGTAGCGGCAAGCGTCGGGTCAACGCCAAGTGCGGTCAGTCTTTGATCTGCGAGGGCCTGGGTAAACTCATTGCCCCTCGCGAGGCCACTGGGCCGATAGAGATAGAAAGCTGAACCGCGGACACTGTTGGTTCCCGACTTTGTAACGGCGTTGACGATTCCTCCGGTCGAGCGACCAAACTCGGCGGAGTAGCCAGTAGCCACTACCTGAAATTCCTTGATTGCCTCCTGTGGAACGGTGAAGGCGAGGTTTGATCGTTCTCCTCCACGAATACCTCCAAAGAAAGGCTGGTTGTAGTCCGCTCCGTCAATGGTGACGTTTCCGTTAACACCCTTTTGACCGGCAAGCGAGATTTGTCCACGAGACGGGTCAACCTGTGCGGTCGGCGTCAAGGTTACGAAATCCTGGAAGCGGCGACCATTTATTGGCAACGATCGAATCGCGGTATCGTTCACCACCGCGTCTGACTCGTTGCGGGTAACCTGAATGGCTTCTGCGCTCACCAGCACCGTAGCCTGGACTGCACCTGCACCCATCGTCACATTCGCGTCGGCAGTACGCCCCACGTTCACAACCACATCGTCAATGGTAGTAGCCGCAAAGCCGGTTGCTTCTGCCGTAATGGTGTAATTGCCGGTGGGCAACAAGACGATTGTGTAAAGGCCGTCGCTGCTTGAAGTGACGCTGCGTTCAAGTCCTGTTTCTTTATTTTTTGCCTTTATCGAGGCATTAGCTACGACAGCGCCGTTAGTGTCAGTAACAACACCTGAGATCTGACCCGTGCTCGCTTGCGATTGCCCAAAGGCTACCGTGCTGAAAGCGAGCAGTAACACGCTCACAAAAAACGACTTCACTATTTTCGACATGGGGAACTCCTTAGACGAATGAGTTGACGATTAAGTGCCTCAGCCACGCGGCCCGGGCAAGTGTTTGACCCTGGTTTCAAAAAAGTCTAAATCAAAATCAGTAAGGATTATTGCGTCTGTTTTGCGAGACCTGACTTCTATCACGCGCCGCTCGTTTTTAGCAAGGTTTTAGATTAACAGCGACCGATTAAATTTGTGTGACTTGAAAGGACAAAAGAATAGGTCCTATAGGACTTATAGGACCTATTCTTCAGAAAGTATTAGCTGCTCGACTTAGAACTCGAAACGAACTGCTAACTGAATCTGACGTTCACGGAAGAAGAAGCCATTCGACAGGTCCCTTGGTGTTCCGAAGGCCGGATCGAACGTGGCAATAACATTTCCGTTCGACGCCGAGAGGACGTACATCCTGTCGTTAACAAGCGTCACCTGTGTGCGGTTGAAAATGTTAAAGCCTTCAGCAAGGAATTCGATCTTGGAACCTTCCGTCACTTTGAAGCGACGTGAGATGCGCAAGTCAACATACTTGACCGACGGCGCATGGAAAGCGTTGTTTGGAGTTAACCCAAACCGAAGCGATCCATTCGACCCATTGATGTTACTAACCTGGGCCGGCCCGAAGGTGCTACCGGTGGAAACGTTGTTCGCACCACTCGAAGGAGGAGTGAACGCATTCGTCAAGGCTGTGTAACGGAAGCCTGAAAACATGTTCACGATTGGAGAAATTGTCCAGTTGTTCAGGATTGCCTTACCTGTGTCACCGAGACCGCTGAAGTTGGTGTTGTAAACAACGCTGGCGACGAATTTATGACGCCGGTCGTACTGAGACAAACCGTCTTCACCGGCCGGATCCAGCGGATCGAAGGGCGCCGAGAAGGATGGCGTGAAGGTCGCCGAACTCTGTGACCCATTATCGTCCTCTGCTCTCGACAATGTGTAACTACTCTGGAATTGCAAACCGTGCGTCAAGCGACGGTTGGCCTGCAACACCAATGCGTGATACTTGGTTGAAACGCTGTCACGGATTTCGAGAATGGTACCGAACGCAGGATTTTTTCGTGCACCCGTGTAGAACGGGAACACCCAGGTCTGCCCGGCGAATGGCCCATCAACAATTGACACCCGGCCCTGTCTCGTTGGCGGATTGATGTTGGTGTCGACGAAAGTCGTCAAGTGCTGACCGTAACTGAACAGGTAACTCGCCGACACTACGGTGTTGCGTGCAATCTCACGTTCGACGATTACGTCGCCCTGATGGATGAGAGGGTTTTGGAAACCATCTCTGAAATAGTTGAGAGTGGCCGTGCCCGGAGGCGCAGTTGCCAGAATGTTTGGAAATACCGGAGCTGTTGGATTACCCAGCGGTACGCTGGCAGTCGTCGGACAAGCAGTATTTGCCGGAGTACCAGGGGTTGGCGATGCCGGGCAAGCAGGGTTCACGTTACTCACAGCCTGACCCAAGCCGGTGTTAATCAGTGAATTGATAATGATCGTACCGTTAACTCGCCCGTAGTAAACTCCGTAGCCACCGCGCAAGCTCGTCTTGCCATCACCGTTAACGTCCAGCGCAAAACCAATTCGTGGACCGAAATTATTTTTGTCGCTGGGCCGGTTCGCAGTTTGCGGCAAGTTTGGATTTACCAGGAATGGCTGCGGAAACTTCTCATACTCATAACGCAATCCGGCGTTTAGCGTGAGCCTTGCATTTACGCGCCAGTCATCCTGAACAAAGAATGCGAGGTCTGTAGTGGTTAATTCAAAACGCGGTGGTCCAAAGCCCTGGTTAAAGGTGCCTGAATAGCACTTACCCGCGGTTCGAGTCGTTGATGAACAAAGGAACCCACCGTTCCTCAACGATCCATTCGTAGTGAAGTTTACGTAGTCGATGATGAAGTCGTTGATGTTGCCGTAAGAGTAAGATCCGGCGCCAGTGAACAGATTGTCGTCGATATCTCTTACACGATTGACGTCCGTGCCAAACTTGAAGGTGTGGTTTCCGGATGTATAGGTAAGTGAATCTGCGAATTGGAAACGTCGCTCATCGGGCAACGCTACTCGATCAAGCGAGGTAGACTTGCCAAATGTGAGGCCGTTGGTCAATGCCACCTGCGGTGAAAAGCCATTGGCAGTAGTCGGTTGTCCGGGTAACGGTGGCTGAGCGAATTGTGAGTTCAGCTCATCTGCCCACTGAAAGCGAAACTCGTTGATGAGTTGGCTTGAAATGGTTGAAGCGAGACGAAGATTCAGCGAGTCGACTTCAACAAAGTCATCGCCGAAGCCGGCGCGATCGCGCGTTACGGTTGCGCCAGTCTGTACACCAGCAGGCGAGTTCCAGCGCAAGCGATTGTAGGTCGCCGTGAATTGATTATTGGAGTTGATCTGCCAATCGATCTTCGGCAGAAACAGCCGCTGATCGCCACGACGCGGCACTTCGCCGGTCTGGTCGTTAAGAAATTGCAGCGCCGAATTGATCTGAGCGTCGGTCAATCCGCGATTGTTCTTCAATGAGGCAGTGAATAGAGCAGCAGTACAACCTGGGGCATTCGCCGCAGTACAAAGGTTCACAGTGTTGAGGTAACCAGGAGTCGAGAACACCGCAACGCCCGGGAAATTACGTCGCTGTTCGTCGTAACTGAAAAAGAAGAACACCTTGTCTTTAACAATTGGGCCACCAAGCGCGCCGCCAAACTGGTAGCGCACGTCCTTGGGCTTAAGTGCCTCACGCGTCGACACGCCGTTAACTAACCGATTGATGAACGTATTCGGGTTGCGGGCGCCCCATTTGTTATTGCGATCGTAGAAGAAGGCCGAGCCGTGAAACTCGTTTGTGCCTGACTTGGTGATGGCGTTGATAACACCACCGGCCGAACGTCCGTACTCAGCCGAGAAGTTTGAGGTGTTAACCTGAAACTCGCGAATCGCCGCCTGGCTGATCGAATACGCGCTGCGTGTGCGTCCGCGCTCTTCCGAGAAGAACCCCTGGTTGTTGTCGCCACCGTCGACGGTGCTGTTGTTCAGAAGCCCCGATATGCCACGAAAACTGATCAGACCGAAGTTGCCGTCTGGCGTCGCGCTGGGCGTAAGAATCGCAAAGTTGGACCAGCGACGACCATTAACGGGGAGTTCGTTGATTGAGGTCTGATTGATGTTGGTGGAAAAGTCCTGCTGAGTTGTGTTGATTACCGGAGCTTCTGCGCTGACGTCTACAGTTCCGGTTACTGGTCCCACGGCGAGATTCACTTCGAGAGTAAATCTCGCCGTGGGACCAGCCACGACATTGTCTTGCGTCGTGGGACTGAAACCGCTTGAGTTAACGGTCACCGAATAAAGTCCGGGTTGCAGGCCTGCAACTTTAAAGCGGCCGGAGTCGTCGGTCGTGGCCGTGTCTTCTTTATTAGTGCCAACATTCTTTACTGACACGGCAGCCCCGGGCACAACCTCTTTCGCTGGGTTGGTGACGACGCCTCCGATCGAACCGGTGGTTGTCGACTGGGCAAAGGCTATGGCGCTGAAAGACAGCACCAACAAGCTTACAAAAAACAACTTCACTATTTTCGACATAGAGGGGAACTCCTTAAACAAATAGGTTGACGGTTGAATTCACTCAGCAAGCGCACTTGAAAACAATTTCGAGCAGGAAAGTTGCGACTGGAACAACCAAACGCAAGACGCGACTTCTACCACGCCTAGAGTCGCTTTCACAAGTCTAAGTGACCATTGAAACAATTAAATCTTTATGACGCATTTTGAGACGAATGATACCCGGCCTTGGAGGCCATAAGCGTTCGGGTAAAAGTCGCAATAGCTGTGCCGGATAAACCTTTTAACTACTTCGCAGGACGAAAGTTATTTGTGCCAATAGTTAACTGAAAAACGAAGCGATAAGTTGGTGCTGTAGCCGCACAAGATTTTGGATTTTATTCTAAAATTCGGGAGAACGTTTATCCACAGATTACGCGGATTCTGTGTAATCTGTGGATGGATTTATAGCCGTTCGACGATCATCGCGATTCCCTGACCACCACCGATGCACGCCGTTGCCAATCCATAACGCCCGCCGCGTCTGTGAAGCTCGTGCAACACAGTCAGCACCAGGCGTGTACCCGTTGCGCCAAGCGGATGTCCGAGTGCGATGGCGCCACCGTTGACGTTAGTACGGCTGCGATCGAGTCCGAGTTCTTTCTCCACTGCGAGATACTGCGCTGCAAACGCCTCATTCACTTCCACGACATCGATGTCGCTCAGCGATAATCCCGCTTTCTCAAGCGCAGAACGTGTCGCGGGTACCGGTCCAATTCCCATGAGCTCCGGCTCAACTCCCGCGTAGGCCCAACTCACGATCCGGCCCATCGGTTTGAGATCTTTTTGCTTCACGAAGTCTTCACCCGCAATTATGAGCGCCGCGGCGCCATCGACGATCCCAGAAGCATTTCCCGCGGTAACAAATCCATCGTGTGCGAAAGCTGGTTTCAACTTAGCGAGACCCTCGAGCGTTGTTTCCGGTCGCGGATGATCGTCTTCGCTCACTTGAACAGATCCTTTACGCGACTTCACTTCCACCGGAACGATCTCTTCAGCAAAAACCCCAGCGTCCTTTGCACGTTTGGCTTCCTGCTGCGATCGCAGTGCGTACTTGTCCTGTTCCTCACGCGAGACCTCAAACTTTCGCGCGAGGTTTTCCGCAGTGCCTGCCATTGGCGTGTTGCAATACGTGTCGAGCAACGCCACCATCAAACTGTCTTCCAGTTTGCCCTGTCCGAGAGCGAATCCGGATCGCGCGCCACGGATAACGTGCGGCGCCTGCGACATCGATTCCATTCCGCCAACCAAACAAGTACGCGCTTCGCCAAGCTGAATCATTTGCGCACCCGACACGATCGACTGAATGCCGCTGCCACACAAACGATTGACAGTTAACGCCGGGCGATCAAACGGAATGCCGGCTTTTAGCGCGACGTGACGCGCGCCGTAGATCGCGTCGCCTGATGTTTGTAGTGCATTGCCAATTACTGCGTGATCAATTTCATCTGCCTGGACCCCGGTCGCTTCGAGCGCACCACGCGCCGCCACTGCTCCCAAATCTATTGCCGATACGTCCTTCAACACGCCGACATATTCACCCATCGGAGTGCGCTTACCACCCAATATGAAAACGTCCTTACTCATTGCTACATCCCCTGTTAAGATATTTCGCCCTGACCGAAACCTTGAAGACTAACAGACACTCGGTCACTCGGCAACTCTTGGAGTTGTGACGCCACTTTGTTATCGTTCGCGGACAATTAGAGCCTGACTTGGACACAGTCAGAACCACCTCGCGGTAGCGGGTGGGTACGTCGTAGACATACCCGGAAAGGCTACGCACCCACCCGCTACCGCGAGGTGGTTCTGACTGTGTCCAAGTTAGGACGTGAAGCGATGTTGCTGCAGATACCGATGAAGTAACTCTTCGAGGAAGCCTTCGTACGTAAACGTGTTGATATCGTAGCCCGGTCGCAGCTTATAAAGTATCGGCAGCGAAACTCTCCACGCCATCCATTGACGCGGAAAGTCCGGCAGATCCCAACGGCGACGAAGAAAAGTCTCCACCACCTCAATCTCCGATTCGGTCAAGCTATTCAGGTTTGCCGTGAAATCGACCGGCTTGAACGATCGACGCAACGCCGGATCGCTCACAGGCGATGTGAAGAGATGTGAGAACGCCGGCGCTTCTGCCTCACGTTCGCGAACCACAACGGTCCCACCCACCATGTCGCCAATTCGTTGATCGCGCGTGGATAAAAAGACTGCGATCAATCCCACTGAGTAAAACGGCGGGAAGAACATGTCGAACGTGCGGAGTAGATTTCGCACGGACGCTTCCCAAAACGTGATTGGCCGTCCGTCCTCGCGGATCACACGCAGCTTCATCCAACGCTTACCAGGCGTTTGTCCACTCCAAATCCATTCGAAGAACGCAAAGTAACCGGAGACTACGAGGAACAGTAGAATCGTAGATAACGCTTTGACCCACCCAGGTGCACCCGAGATCAATGGCTCAGCGAATGAAAAGCTCGCGAGTATTGCTGTAGTGAGAACGATGAGTCCGATAGTTAAAAGCTGAATGGCGTGATCGATCGCGACCGCCAGAAAGCGGTTGCCAATCGACGCGAGGGCGAAGTGCAGCGGCACACGCTCAGGCGTTTCGATTACGAGGATCTCTTCATTTGTTAACGTCGCCGCCATCCGTAAAAAAATCCGCGTTTATCCGCGCCTAATTCAACTTCCGACTACACGAACGAATCGTCTCTTCCCTACCTGGATAAGTAATGAACGATCGCTGTTGAGACTAACTTCAGCGTCAGTTTGCGTGCGCCGCTCGCCCTCAACTGAAACGCCACCCTGTTCGATCAGTCTGCGGGCCTCGGCCATTGAAGGAGCAAGCTGCAGCTCAACGAGCAGCCGTGGCAGTTTCCATGGGCCAGCGGCCAGCGTGCGCTCCTCGATATCCTCAGGAGCCTGCTTGTCGCGGAACCTTGCGTTGAATTCTTCTTCAGCCTTGCGCGCCTCGCCCTCGGAATGGAAGTCAGCAACGATTCGTTTCGCGAGATCAACTTTCACATCGCGCGGATTGCGTTGCCCGGCGTTTGTGTTTTCACGCAACGTCGCAATTTCCGGCACTGAAAGATCCGTACACAGCTCGTAGTAGCGCCACATCAGATCGTCAGTGATCGACATGACCTTGCCGAAGATCTCCTGCGGCGACTCACTGATGCCGATGTAGTTTCCCAAACTCTTCGACATCTTCTGAACGCCGTCAGTTCCTTCGAGCAACGGCATGATCATCGCCACCTGCGAATCCTGACCGTACTCCCTTTGCAGGTTGCGACCCATCAACAGATTGAACTTCTGATCCGTTCCGCCGAGCTCGACATCCGCTTCGAGCGCAACGGAGTCGTACGCCATCACGAGTGGATACATCACTTCGTGGAGTGCCAACGGTCGATTGTCTGCCAATCGTTGCGCGAAGTCGTCGCGTTCGAGAATCTGCCGGACAGTCACGTGTGACGAAAGTCGCAGAAACCCTGCGGAGCCGAGCGTGTCCATCCAGCGCGAGTTGAAGTCGATAACTGTTTTTTCCGGGTCGAGCAACTTGAAGATCTGGTGTTTGTAAGTTTCGGCGTTGGCGTTGATCTCCTCGCGTGTGAGCTGCGGTCGCGTGGCATTTTTGCCCGATGGATCGCCGATCATTCCGGTGAAGTCGCCGATAAGGAAAATCGCAGTGTGGCCCAACTCCTGGAAAGCATGCAGCTTGCGGATCACGACCGTGTGGCCAAGATGAATATCCGGCGCGGTAGGATCGGCTCCGAGTTTTACGCGCAGAGGCTTGCCGGTGGCCGCTGATTTTTCGAGCTTCGCGCGCAGTTCGGCTTCGCGAATGATCTCTACTGTGCCTTTCCCCAGGTATCGTAGTTGTTCGTCAATCGTCATCGAGCGATAGAGTAGCTCAACTGTCGAAGGGTGCGCTATCCTCAGTTTTATGGCTGATACAAATCCTCTTAGCAACTGCCGTTTGGCTTTTATTGGTTGCGGCGTGATGGCCGAGGCAATCATCGCCGGGCTGCTCCGCAAAAAGCTGGTTGGTCCCGAGCAGATAGCAGGCTCTCATCCGCGCCAGGCGCGTCGTGAAGAGATGCACGTCAAATACGGCGTGGAGATGTTCGAAAACAATCGCGACGCTGTCACTGCAGCGTCACCCGAGAGTCTGGAAGCAAGCTCGATAGTCGTGCTCGCAGTGAAACCACAGCGACTGCACGGAGTGCTGCAGCAGTTGAAAGGCTCGCTCGTGAAGGAGCAGCTCGTTGTTTCGGTCGTGGCCGGAGCGAAGATTGAGACGATTGCTGAAGAGCTCGTGCATGTTTCGATCGTGCGGACGATGCCAAACACGCCGGCGCAGATTGGTGAAGGTGTGACGGCGTGGACCGCGAGTGCCGGAGTGAGTGAAGAGCAGGAGAGTCAGGTTTGTGCGATGCTCGAAGCGCTCGGCAAGACAGTTCGGGTTGAGAACGAACGGCAGATTGACATGGCAACGGCGTTAAGCGCCACTGGGCCAACATACATCTTCCTCGTGATGGAGGCGTTGATCGATGCCGGAGTACACATGGGTTTCTCGAGACACGTGGCGCAGGAGTTGGTCCATCAAACGATGCTCGGATCGGTGTTGTTTGCGAGGGAGTCGCACAAGCACCCCGCGGAGCTGCGGAACATGGTGACCTCGCCGGGTGGTACGTCGGCTGAAGCGATCTATCAGATGGAGAAAGGTAGTTTGCGGACGGTGTTGTCGAAGGCTGTGTGGTCGGCGTATCAGCGAGCGGAAGCACTCGGTAGAAAATAGGTCCTATAGGACTTATTGGACCTATATTTTCTGCAACACGAGCGCTACGGCTTCAGGATAGAGTATGTGTTCCTGCTCGAGAATTCTCGCGGATAGTGTCTCTTCGGTATCTCCCTCCATCACCGGCACGGCGCGTTGCATGATGATTGGGCCACCATCGAGCGTCTCATCTACAAAGTGGACTGTGCAGCCGCTAACGTTCACACCATGCTCCAATGCCTGTCGCTGAGCATCGAGTCCGGGAAACGATGGCAGGAGACTCGGATGGATGTTGAGTATTCGTCCCCGGAAAGCCTCGACAAAACAGGGCGACAAAAGTCGCATGTATCCCGCGAGACAAACCAGATCGACGTGCCGCTCGCGCAACACCGCAATAATCACCTGCTCGTGCTCTTCGCGTGTGCAGCCGCGGCGTTCGATTGCTCGTGTTTCAATTCCTCTTTCGTTCGCCAGTATCAGTCCACGAGCGGTCGCTTTGTCGCTGATCACTATCGCGATCTCGGCGTTTGGAATCCTTCCTTCGCGAACCGCATCACTCAAAGCAAGCATGTTCGACCCACGACCCGAGATCAGAATCGCGATCTTCTTCAGATGAGCACCTCACGAT
>Ga0207709_10001712_pt1 | contig 14777 bp, 16 predicted proteins | sample KBSM34metaG_FD_184397 | JGI IMG/M metagenome (GOLD analysis project Ga0207709, IMG submission 184397) | Miscanthus rhizosphere microbial communities from Kellogg Biological Station, Michigan, USA - KBS M3-4 metaG (SPAdes) (version 2) | ecosystem: Host-associated > Plants > Roots > Rhizosphere >...
ATTGATCAGTTGTTCTCTCAATTCTGTTTAGGAAAATAGATTATTAAAGGAGGCTACTATTATGCAATATGAAGGTGGACAATATGATGTTATTGTCATTGGAGCAGGTCATGCAGGTTGTGAAGCGGCACTTGCTTCTGCGCGTATGGGTGCTAAAACGTTAACGTTGACCATCAACTTAGACATGGTGGCATTTATGCCCTGCAACCCTTCTGTAGGCGGTCCTGCAAAAGGTATTGTCGTACGTGAAATTGATGCTCTTGGCGGAGAAATGGGTAGAAATATCGATAAAACTCATATTCAAATGAGAATGTTAAACACAGGAAAAGGTCCAGCTGTTCGAGCACTTAGAGCTCAAGCGGATAAATTTGCTTATCAGCATGAAATGAAAAAAACGTTAGAAAATGAAGAAAATCTAACGCTTATGCAAGGTATGGTAGAACAATTAATCGTAGAAGACGGTGTATGTACGGGCGTTGTCACTCAAACGGGAGCTGTGTATAAAGCTAAAACAGTTGTTATTACGACAGGGACATTCTTACGCGGGGAAATTATTTTAGGTGAACTAAAATATTCAAGCGGTCCTAATAATCAACAACCGGCTATTAAGCTTTCTGAACACTTAGAGGAGTTAGGGCTGGACATGGTCCGTTTTAAAACAGGAACTCCACCTCGTGTTAATAGCTCAACTATTGATTACAGCAAAACGGAGATTCAGCCTGGGGATGATGTGCCTCGTGCTTTCTCATACGAAACAACACAGTACATTACAGATCAACTGCCTTGCTGGTTAACATATACAAGTGAACAAACTCATCAAATTATTGATGACAACCTTCACTTATCTCCTATGTATTCTGGGATGATCAAAGGTACTGGACCACGCTACTGTCCATCTATTGAAGATAAGGTTGTGCGCTTTAATGATAAACCGCGCCACCAAATTTTCTTAGAGCCAGAAGGACGAAATACGCAAGAAGTATATGTTCAAGGACTATCAACAAGCCTTCCTGAGCACGTACAGCGTCAAATGCTTGCGACAATTCCTGGTCTTGAAAAAGTCCAAATGATGCGTGCGGGCTATGCTATTGAATATGATGCAATTGTTCCGACTCAGTTATGGCCAACGCTTGAAACGAAGAAAATTAAAAATCTTTATACGGCTGGACAAATTAACGGAACATCTGGTTATGAAGAAGCTGCAGGCCAAGGTCTTCTTGCTGGAATTAACGCGGGAAGAAGAGCGCTGGAACAAGAAGAAGTCATCTTAGGACGTTCTGATGCTTACATCGGTGTATTGGTGGATGATTTAGTAACAAAAGGAACAAATGAACCGTACCGTCTGCTAACGTCTCGTGCAGAATATCGTTTATTGCTTCGTCATGATAACGCTGATTTACGCCTTACTGAAATTGGTCGTGAACTAGGATTAATCAGCGATGAGCGCTATGCTAAATTTGAACAGAAGAAAGCGGAAATCGAGCAAGAGAAGAAACGTCTTTTCTCCTTTATTATTAAGCCGAATGAAGCTGTTCAACAACTGATTAAAGAAGCTGGCGGCAGCGAATTAAAAGATGGCATTCGTGCGACAGATTTACTTCGCCGTCCTGAAATGACATATACTCATATTCATCAATTAGCACCAGCTGATGAGACGGTAGATCCTGAAGTAGCTGAACAAGTAGAAATTCAGGTGAAATACGAAGGATATATTCAGAAATCACTTCAGCAAGTTGAACGCTTGAAGAAGTTAGAAAACAAAAAGATTCCTGATTATATCGATTATGATGCAATTAACGGTTTAGCTACAGAAGCACGTCAAAAATTAAACCAAGTGCGTCCACTAACGGTAGCGCAAGCATCACGTATTTCTGGAGTCAACCCAGCTGATATTTCAATCTTGCTTGTTTATATTGAACAAGGGCGCATCGCTAAAGTATCAAATGATTAAAACTCTTAGGCGCGAAGAAAGGGAAACTCAATGAATATTCAACAGTTTCAACAGCTATTAGAGGAAAAGGGAATTTCTCTTTCTTCTAAACAGCTGAATCAATTTGAAAAGTATTATCAAGTTTTAGTGGAATGGAACGAAAAAATGAATTTAACTGCTATCACTGATCACGGTGAAGTGTATGAAAAGCATTTTTACGATTCTATTTCAGCTGCTTTTTTTCAAGACTTTACAGAAATTGAATCCATGTGTGATGTAGGTGCAGGAGCAGGATTTCCAAGTATTCCGATCAAAATTTGCTTCCCGCATTTGCATGTAACAATCGTTGATTCGTTACAAAAGCGTATTACGTTTTTAACGCATCTTGTAAATGAGCTTGAACTAGACAATGTCACACTATGTCATGATCGAGCTGAAACATTTGGTAAAAAAGAAACGATTCGCGAGTCATTCGATCTTGTAACGGCAAGAGCCGTGGCGCGTATCTCGGTTCTTAATGAATTTTGCTTACCGCTTGTTAAAGAACGAGGACGCTTTTTAGCAATGAAAGGTGCTTCTGCCCCTGAGGAATTAAAAAATGGAGAAAAATCATTCCAAGTATTAGGTGGAAAAGTGAAGTCGATTGAACATTTCCAATTGCCTTTGGAGCAAAGTGAACGTTACATTATTTTAATAGACAAAATCAAGAAAACGCCTAAAAAATATCCTAGAAAACCTGGTACCCCAGTTAAGCTTCCACTAGAGTAGGTATTAAATAGATAGAGAAGAGAATGTTTCATATGAAACATTTTCTTCTCTATATTTTCTGTTTAGAAAGCAGGATATGATTAAAAAACATCGAATTAGTTTAAGGCGGGATTTTCCTGAAGGTGGTGTGGGACTATGAAATCTGCTTTTTCACGTTTTTTTAATTTAAAAGAAAAAGATGAGGATATTCATGTAGAGATTGAAACTGTCCAAGATGAAAATGTCGAAAAAGTTTTAAGAGATGAAGTAAAACAAATTAGGGTTTCAAGTATTATTCCGAATCGTTATCAGCCGCGTACTGTGTTTAATGAAGCAAAAATTGAAGAGCTAGCTCTTACTATTCATACACACGGTATTATTCAACCTATTGTGGTTCGACCGACTGAGGGCGAAGAATACGAATTAATTGCTGGAGAACGCCGGTGGAGAGCTGTACAAAGCTTAGGATGGGATACGGTTCCTGCAATTGTGAAACATTTTAACGATACAGAAACGGCCTCTGTGGCTTTAATAGAAAACTTACAACGTGAAGAGCTAACGGCTGTCGAAGAAGCACTAGCCTACGCAAAGTTAATTGAGTTACATAATCTTACCCAAGAGGCATTAGCTCAACGTTTAGGAAAAGGCCAATCCACAATTGCAAACAAGCTTCGTTTGTTAAAGCTTCCTGTTGAAATACAAGAAGCAATCAAACAAAAATTGATTACAGAGCGACATGCAAGAGCGCTCATTCCCCTCAAAAATCAAGAAAAACAACTTCAAGTATTAGCTGAGATTATTGAAAAACAATTAAATGTAAAACAAACGGAAGATCGAGTAGTTAAATTGTTAGAAACGCAGGTTAAAAAGCCAAAAGCTAAAAGAAAAGCGTTTAGTAAAGATACGCGTATTGCAATGAATACAATTCGTCAATCCTTGACAATGGTTAGTGACAGCGGTATTTCATTAAACACGGAAGAAGAAGAGTTTGATGAATATTTTCAGTTTACTATTAAGATTCCGAAAAAATAAAGAAATAGCCCTCATCTTTTTTTGATGAGGCTTTTTTATCAAAGTTTTTCGTCAGAAAATTCAATGAACAATTAAACTGTCTGGACAAATGGGATGGAAATGAAAGTAGGTGACAACATGGGGAAAATTGTGGCAGTTGCGAATCAAAAAGGCGGAGTTGGAAAAACAACAACCGCTGTTAATTTAGGAGCTTGTTTAGCTGAACAAGGAAAAAAGGTTCTACTTGTAGACGGAGATCCACAGGGTAACGCTACGAGTGGAGTTGGCATAGATAAAGCAGATGTAGATGAATGTATTTACAATGTAGTAGTGGAAGATATGGAAGCCAAAAACGTTGTGCGTTCAACAGCCGTCGAAAATTTATCAATCATTCCCGCGACCATTCAATTAGCTGGTGCAGAAATTGAATTAGTGTCGACTATTTCACGTGAAGTTCGACTTAAGAGAGCTTTAGAAACGGTGAAAGATCACTTTGATTATGTTATTATTGATTGTCCCCCTTCTCTTGGTTTACTGACATTAAATGCTTTAACGGCAGCTGATTCTGTTTTAATACCTGTACAGTGTGAATATTATGCGCTTGAAGGATTAAGTCAACTGCTAAATACCGTTAGATTAGTCCAAAAACATTTGAATAATCAACTGCGTATCGAAGGTGTATTGTTGACTATGCTTGACGCACGCACAAATTTAGGACTGCAGGTAACAGCAGAAGTGAAGAAGTACTTTCAGGATCGCGTTTATCAAACGATTATTCCTCGAAATGTTCGTTTGAGCGAAGCACCTAGTCATGGTGAACCAATTATCTTATATGATGCAAGATCTAGAGGGGCCGCAGTTTATACGGAACTTGCAAAGGAAGTGATTTATAATGGCGAAAGGATTAGGGAAAGGAATTAATGCCTTATTTTCAGGCTTAGATGCACAGGCTGATGATTCAATTCAGGAAGTTGCTATTCACGAACTCAGACCCAACCCCTATCAACCACGTAAAACGTTTAATAAAGAAGCAATTAATGAGTTAAAGCAATCCATTTTACATCATGGCATCTTACAGCCTATTGTAGCTCGCAAAAGCATTAAAGGCTATGAAATCTTAGCGGGTGAAAGACGATTTAGAGCTGCTAAAGAAGCCGACCTTGCTACTGTTCCTGTCATTATAAAAGACTTTTCAGAAAAGCAAATGATGGAACTAGCTTTGTTGGAGAATTTACAGCGTGAAGATTTGACGCCAATTGAAGAAGCAACCGCTTATCAATTGCTTATGGATAAGCTCGATATGACACAGGAGCAACTTGCTACACGACTGGGAAAAAGCCGACCTCATATTGCTAACTATGTTCGCCTCTTGCAGTTGCCTGAGGAAATTCAAACCCTCATTTCTACTAATGAATTGTCTATGGGCCACGGGCGTACGCTAGTCGGTTTGAAAAATAAAGCTCTTCTACCTAAAGTCGTTGAAAAAATACGCAAGGAACAATTGAATGTTAGACAGCTAGAGGCTTATATTGCCCACTTAAATAAAGCCGTTCCACGTGAAACATCAAAAACTAAAAAAGATAAAGATTTATTTATAAAACAAAGTGAAACACAGCTTCGTGAGCGTTTTGGTACCTCTGTTCACATTACACAAAGCAAGAAAAAAGGAAAAATTGAAATCGAATTTTTCTCTAAAGAAGATTTAAACCGTCTTCTTGAATTATTTAACGATCTTTCTCAGACTAACAAATCTTCTGTATAAAAAAGGTTGTCCTAGTTTTAGGACAACCTTTTTTATTGTTTATAATGTCTTACAGGTTGGTAAACCGAAGAATTATTAAACTCTTTCTCTCGTTCGTTGTGCGCAGTCTCAATACTTTTCGCAATTAAATCGGCAATGCACATAACGAGGTGAAGCCTCGTATTTTGCAAGACGAAAAACTCCATAAATCCGCTCACGTTGACAACCCCTGTTATATGAATATCCCCGACTGGCGGCAATTCTTTATTAACTCCTGCTCCTGGTTTAACGGGTCCTATTCCAAGTGATGCAGAGCCTACGCTTTTCATACGACCTAAACAAGCATCAATTCCAATAATAAAAGGATTCGGGAAAAGCTTTTGAATATGTTTTAACGTTTCTTTCAAATTAACAGCATGAACAGGCTCTTCTAACGTTCCAAAAATGTGAAAAGATGAAACTTTTTTTTCATTCAGTTTCGTTCCGACTAATGGACCCAATGAGTCCCCAGTTGAACGGTCCGTTCCAATACATACAAAAACAATTGGTCTGTCTTTCTGTGCTGGAAGTAAAGATAGTAACTGTGTACTCAGCTTCTTTGTAGCAGATTCTTCATCATGAAATACGCGGGTTGAATGTTGTGTCTTCTCAAAGAAGGGAGATTTTAAATTCATAGGGTCCACTCCTTATACATAATAGTAACAGTATACGAAGATTTTGAAGATTCTATACATATATTTCATGGATTGGGGGAAAATCGATGTGGAGAGCAGGATGTAAATGGATATTCTTAATTATGGGAACCATGATAGGCGCTGGGTATGCTTCAGGGAGAGAGCTATGGCAGTTTTTTGGCGAAGAAAGCGGACTTGCTATTTTTCTATTTTCTATTATTTTTGCGATTTCTTGCAATGTGATTATGCAAATCAGCTATCGCTACCGAACCAATCAATTTTACCCAGTGCTAATTGAATTAATAGGAAAGAGATGGGCTGCAGCCTATGATGTTTTAATCGTTTTTTATTTGTTTACGACGACGGTGATTATGATCGCGGGCGGCGGGGCGACATTGGAAATGTGGCATGTTCCTTATTGGTGGGGAATTGGCGCTCTTAGTGCGTTTATCGTCTTTGTTTTTTCAAGAGGATTAAATGGGCTTCTTTCTATCAATTCTTTCGTTATGCCAATCTTAATGATTGGACTAGCTGGCGTCCTTCTTACATTTGTTTTACGTCATCCTGGAGTAACTGATTGGCATCTTCAGCATAATTGGCCTGCTGCGTTTACCTTTACGGCTTTAAATATTCTTCCTCTTGTCGCGGTATTATCTACAATTGGAAAGGAAATTAAAAGCAAAAAAGAGATTTATATTGCAAGTGTTGGCAGTGGCTTTTTATTAGGGGGGCTCTCCTTTATTTATAATGAATCGCTTATTCAAGTTTCAGGCCTTCTTTCTTCCTATGAAATTCCATTATTCGCTATTCTTAAAGACTTTCCTTATACGATGCTGTTTTTAATGAGCATTGTTTTGCTCATTGCAATTTATACAACAGCCGTATCGGGAATCTTAGGACTGACCGCGCGTTTTCATACTGAAAAGGTGCAATCTCTTTGGAAACTGGCAGCCTGCTGGCTACTTTTAATGATTCCCTTTACAAAGTTAGGTTTTTCTACTTTGATTGCCGTTTTGTATCCAATGTATGGAATCGTCAATTTATTTTTAGTAACAGCCGTTCTATTATATCCATTTCGAAATCGCTACAAAAGTTCGTAGAAACTTGCTACAATAGATTAAAACTTTCTCGTATGTAGAGTATGTTACGATAGGAGCTACATGTAGTATGAATTCGTTGACGTCAGTTTTTAAGAACGTATTTGAGCCGTTTTTTCAAGAAGAAACGTGGGCACACATTGGAGAAGGCTTCATAAAAATTCTGTTGATTCTGCTTATTTCCATGTTTTTAATTCGAATTGGAAAGCAAGCGTTAAATAAATTTGTAGAGGTTCGCACAAATAGCCCTCTGCGTATTTCTGAGCGACGAGAAGCTACCATGGTCCGTTTGCTTCAGAATGTTTTTTCTTATGTTATTTATTTCGTTGCCGGAGTTATGATTTTAGAAACATTATCGGTAGATGTTCGAGGATTGCTAGCGGGGGCTGGAATCGTAGGGCTCGCGGTAGGGTTTGGTGCTCAAAACTTAGTGAAAGACATCATCACGGGATTTTTTATTATCTTTGAAGATCAGTTCTCCGTTGGCGATTATGTTCGAGTAGGAACATTTGAGGGAACTGTAGAAGAAATTGGGTTGCGAACAACAAAGATTAAGAGTTGGACAGGCGAAATTAATATTTTGCCCAATGGCAGTATTGTGGAGGTCACTAATTTTTCGTTACATAACAGCGTAGCTTTTGTTGATGTAAGCATTTCTTATGAAGAAAACATACAAAAAGCAGAACAAGTGATTTTAGAGCTCTTAGAAGAATTGCCAAGCCGCTATGAAGATATGGTTAAAACGCCTGAATTGCTGGGGGTTCAAAATATCCATGCAACTGAAGTCACAATGAGGATTACAAGCGAAGTAAAACCAATGAGGCATTTCCATATTTCTCGTATGATTCGTAAAGAAGTGCGTACAAGGCTAAATGAACATGGCATTGAAGTTCCATTTCCTCGTATGGTTATGTATAATCGTACAGAAGAAGCACAGCATTCGTCGACGTTGAAAGGGAAATAAGGGGGAGAGAGCTGATGACGGAAAAAGAATTTGGTTTAAATGACGTTGTGGAAATGAAAAAACCTCATCCTTGCGGTACAAATGAATGGAAAATCATTCGAATGGGAATGGATATCCGCATTAAATGTGAAGGCTGCGGCCACAGCGTAATGATTCCACGACGTGATTTTGCACGTAAAATGAAAAAAATTCTTGTAAAGCATGAGGAATAACCTCATGCATTTTCTATGTTTATGCCTTATACTGTAAGGTGGGACAAAATGAAGTATCTTAACATGATGCGACTAAAGGTTCTTTATTAAACTTGTATTTCAAAAGTTGACTCACTATAATTGTGACAGGTTAACTTGTTTCGGATATATAAAGAGGAGTGAATAAATATATGGCTTTAACAGCTGGAATTGTTGGTCTTCCGAACGTTGGAAAATCAACATTATTTAATGCAATTACACAAGCGGGCGCAGAATCTGCGAACTATCCTTTCTGTACGATTGATCCTAACGTGGGTATTGTAGAAGTACCTGATCATCGTCTTCAAAAACTTACAGAGCTTGTAAAACCTAAAAAAACAATTCCAACAGCATTTGAATTCACAGATATCGCTGGAATCGTAAAAGGTGCTAGTAAAGGTGAAGGTCTTGGAAACAAATTCTTATCTCATATTCGAGAAGTAGATGCAATTTGTCACGTTGTACGTTGTTTTGAAGATGAAAACATCACGCACGTTTCAGGAAAAGTAGACCCTATTTCAGATATTGAAACAATTAATTTAGAATTAATTTTAGCGGATTTAGAAACGGTAGAGAAGCGTATCGGCCGTGTTCAAAAAATGGCTAAACAAAAAGATAAAGAAGCAATGTATGAATACGAAATTCTAGAGAAACTAAAGAATGCATTTGAAAGTGATCAGCCAGCTCGTGCTGTATCATTTACAGAAGAACAAATGAAGTTAGTAAAACAATTTCACTTGCTAACGATCAAACCTATTCTTTATGTAGCAAACGTTGCTGAAGATGAAGTAGCCGATGCATCTGCTAACGAATATGTAGCAAAAGTGCGCGAGTATGCGGCAAGTGAAGGTGCAGAAGTAATCGTTGTTTGCGCACGCATTGAATCTGAAATTGCTGAACTTGAAGGAGAAGAAAAAGCAATGTTCCTTGAAGAACTAGGCATTGAACAGTCAGGTCTAGATCAGCTTGTACGTGCAGCGTACGATTTACTTGGATTAGCTACGTACTTTACAGCTGGTGAGCAAGAAGTACGGGCGTGGACGTTTACACAAGGTATGAAAGCTCCTGAGTGTGCAGGTATTATTCATACAGATTTTGAACGCGGATTTATTCGTGCAGAAACGGTATCATATGAAGACTTATTAGCTGCCAAAACAATGGGAGCAGCTCGTGAAGCCGGAAAAGTACGTTTAGAAGGAAAAGAATACATCGTAAAAGACGGAGACGTTATGCATTTCCGCTTTAACGTATAAGATTAAAAGCCGAAAGAAAATATTTTCTTTCGGCTTTTGTCGTATGTGAAAATATTAGCGTATATTTACGAAACAGGCGGCAATGCGTATTGCTTTGCCTATGGTAGTGTGCTATAATTTTAATTCGTGAGTAATATTTTATTGCTCCTTGCCCGTTTCGGGCCGTTAGACCAAAAGGAGGTGACAGTGATGAGAAAGTATGAAGTAATGTACATCATCCGTCCAAGCATTGATGACGAAGCAAAGAAAGCATTAGTTGAGCGCTTCAACGGCGTATTAACTGATAATGGTGCTGAAATCGCAAATGTTAAAGAATGGGGTAAACGTCGTTTAGCATACGAAATCAATGATTTCCGTGACGGTTACTACATGATTCTTGACGTGGCGGCTACTTCAGAAGCAGTTTCTGAATTTGATCGTCTTGCGAAAATCAACGAAGACATTATCCGTCATATCGTTGTTAAACAAGAAGCATAATTAAACGTTTAAATAAATTGGGTTTTATTTCCTTAAGGAGTGGTTCTGATGATGAATCGCGTAATTCTCGTAGGACGCTTAACCAAAGATCCTGAATTACGTTATACCCCGAGTGGAGCAGCGGTTGCAACATTCACTTTAGCGGTAAACCGCACATTTACAAATCAGCAAGGTGAACGTGAAGCTGACTTCATCAACTGTGTTGTATGGCGTCGTCAGGCTGAAAATGCAGCCAATTTCCTTAAAAAAGGAAGTTTAGCTGGTGTTGATGGTCGACTACAATCTCGCAGTTACGAAGGACAAGACGGTCGTCGTGTATACGTAACGGAAGTTGTAGCGGAAAGTGTGCAATTTTTAGAGCCGAAAAGTGGCGGTGGGGATACGCAACGCAGTAACTTTGCTAACACTGGAGGATCTGGACAAGGCTTTCCATTTGGAGATAATCAGAACCGTAACTCAGGTAATCAAGGTTATACTCGCGTTGATGATGATCCATTTGCAAATAATGGCGAGACAATTGACATTTCAGATGACGATTTACCGTTTTAATTCGCAGTAGATTATCCGGAGTATAAAATTTTATAGAAACTTTTAAGCGGAAGGAGGCGTATCAAAATGGCAGGTGGACGTAAAGGTGGACGCAACAGACGTCGTAAAGTTTGTTTCTTCACAGCAAACGGCATCACTCACATCGATTACAAAGATGTAGATATGCTTAAAAAATTCGTTTCAGAGCGTGGTAAAATTTTACCTCGTCGTGTAACTGGAACAAGCGCTAAATACCAACGTAAATTAACGATCGCTATCAAACGCGCTCGTCAAATGGCATTATTACCATATGTTTCTGGTGAATAATGAACGGTATAAAAAGAGGCAGTAAGGATTCCCTTACTGCCTCTTTTTACATTACATAGGTACTCTTTTGCCAAATAGTTGCTTCTTACTAACTGAATCGATAAAATAAATAATAGTCTATATCAACGAGGTGAAGTTGTGAAAGGAATTCGATATATTACAGAAGGAGCAGCTCTTTTAGCGCTGTTTGTGGCGCTGTTGCTTTTTTCACTATACATACCTGTTGTGGGAACCATTTTTCAACTAGCGCTAGCTGTTCCATTTATTGTGTATACCGTTCGTCATGGGTGGAAAAAGGCAATATTATTTTTAGTAGTAGGGTTGTTATTGACTTTGTTATTTGGAAATGTGTTGACTCTTCCTTTTACATTTGTATTTGGTATTGGTGGATTAGCAATAGGAATGCTTTACCGACAAAAACAAAAAAGGTATACCATTTTACTAGGCGGCACGGTTGCATTTAGTTTAGGTTTACTTTTATTGTTCGTAGGAGCAAATGTCATTTTTAATGTTAATTTAATGGAGCAAATAAATAATGCTTTAGATCAATCGATTAATCAAAGTATTGAAATGATGAAAAGTTTAGGACAAGACGTTAAGGAATCTCAAATTGACCAAATGAGAGATGCATTTGATATGTTTAAAAATCTGTTGCCTCTATTAATTGTTATAGGTGGAGTTATTCTGGCCTTTTTCTCTCAGCTTATTGCTACGCCTATTCTTAAAAGAACAGGTTATGAGGTGCAAGCATTCCCGCCTTTTCGTGAATTCAAACTTCCTAAAAGTATTCTATGGTATTATTTGATTGCATTAATCTTATCCTTCCCATCTTTTAATATTGAACAAGGTACATTTATGTACGTAGCTATTATCAACATCGTGATGGGACTGCAAATGTTAGTAGTGTTACAAGGGATCTCTTTTATTTTCTATTTCTCACATCAAAAAGGGTATGCCAAAGCAATTCCAATTGTTGTAACAATTTTAGCATTAATTATTCCAATTATCCTTCAAATTGTGCGCATCTTAGGTATAATTGATTTAGGATTTAATTTAAGAAAACAATTAGACACAAAAAAGTAGATATTGTGGAACTTAAAAAAGTAGGAGCTGAAATGGATGCCTGTCTTTACAAAAAAGAACGTCATTCGCTATCCATTTTACTCATTGTATAGTATAGCTCTGATTTTAGTAGGTATCGTGACCTATCATAATTGGATCATAGGAATGATAGGCTTTATATTACTATTAGCCTGTCTTTTTCTATACATGAGAATGGAGCGAATGCTGTCCGATGAGTTTGAAACCTATATTTCAATGCTGTCTCATCGGCTGAAAAAAGTAGGCGAAGAGGCATTAATGGAAATGCCGATTGGGATTATGTTGTTTAATGATGAATATCAAATTGAATGGACCAATCCTTTTCTAGCATCTTGTCTGGGTGAAGACACACTAGTGGGAAGATCATTATACGATGTAGCCGAAAGCATTATTCCACTGATCAAACAAGAAGTGGAAACAGAAGTTGTCACATTGCATGATCGGAAATTCAAAGTGGTGATTAAACGAGACGAGCGCTTACTGTACTTCTTTGATATTACAGAGCAAATAGAAATCGAAAAATTGTATGAAGAAGAACGAACAAGTTTAGGAATTATCTTCTTAGATAATTATGATGAACTAACGCAAGGAATGGATGATCAAGTTAAAAGTAACTTGAATAGCCAAGTAACCTCAATGTTAAATAATTGGGCTCAAGAATACGGTATTTTTATTAAACGTACGTCTTCTGAAAAGTTTATTGCGATTATGAATGAACAAATCTTAATTCATTTAGAGCGAAGTAAATTTTCTATCTTAGACCAAGTTCGAGAAGAGACGTCTAAACAAAATATACCGCTTACATTGAGTATCGGTATTGGGGCTGGTGCGGCTGATTTACCCGAACTGGGTGCTTTGGCTCAATCTAGCTTGGATTTGGCCTTAGGTCGTGGTGGAGACCAAGTAGCGATTAAACAGCCGAATGGAAAAGTGAAATTCTTTGGGGGTAAGACAAACCCAATGGAAAAACGGACGCGCGTACGTGCAAGGGTTATTTCTCACGCGTTAAAAGAGCTCATTACAGAGAGTGGAAAAGTGATTATCATGGGTCATAAGTATCCGGATATGGATGCTGTAGGAGCTGCTATTGGGATACTAAAAGTAGCCCAAGTAAATCAGAAAGACGGTTTTATTGTATTAGATCCTGATCATATCGACACAGGTGTTCAGCGAATGCTGGAAGAGATTAAAAAGAAAGAAGGCCTGTGGGAACGATTTATTACGCCTGAAGAAGCCTTAAATCTTGTGAGTGATGATACTCTTTTAGTAGTAGTAGATACGCATAAGCCGTCCCTGGTTATTGAAGAAAGGTTATTAAATCGTATTGAAAATGTCGTGGTCATTGATCATCATAGACGAGGAGAAGACTTTATCGAAGATCCTCTTCTTGTCTATATGGAGCCATATGCTTCCTCGACAGCAGAACTCGTTACTGAGCTTCTTGAATACCAGCCAAAACGATTTAAAATTGATATGCTAGAAGCAACAGCACTTTTAGCCGGTATTATTGTCGATACAAAAAGCTTTACATTACGCACGGGATCTCGTACGTTTGATGCAGCGTCCTTTTTACGTTCTCAAGGCGCAGATACGGTTCTTGTTCAAAAGTTTTTAAAAGAAGATATCACGCAATATGTACAGCGAGCACGCTTTATTGAACATGCAGAGATTTATACAGCAGGTATTGCCATTTCACGAGCTGAACCAAACAAAATGTATGATCAAGTGTTAATTGCGCAAGCTGCAGATACGCTGCTTTCAATCAGCGGAGTGGTTGCTTCGTTTGTTATTTCTAAGCGACGGGATAATCTAATTGGCATTAGTGCTAGATCGCTGGGAGATATCAATGTACAAGTTATTATGGAAAGTCTCCAAGGCGGAGGCCACTTAACGAATGCTGCTACTCAGCTTCAAGACATTAGTTTGGATGAAGCTGAAGAACGGCTTAAACAAGCAATTGATGAGTACTTAGATGGAGGTAAAAAATCATGAAAGTAATTTTCTTAAAAGATGTAAAAGGAAAAGGCAAAAAAGGTGAAGTGAAAAATGTTTCAGACGGTTATGCACATAACTTCTTATTAAAAAATGGTTATGCTGTTGAAGCTACAGGCGGTAATGTGAAAGTATTAGAAGCACAAAAAAATAGAGAGCAAAAAGATGCAGCTGCAGAACTTCAAGCAAACAAAGAGTTAAAAGCAACTCTTGAAGAACTAACAGTTGAATTAACAGCAAAATCTGGTGAAGGTGGCCGTTTATTCGGTTCTATCACAAGCAAACAAATTGCTGAAGAATTAAAGAAAAAGCACAAAATTAAAGTAGATAAGCGTAAAATTGAATTAAATGATGCAATTCGCGCATTAGGCTACACAAATGTACCGGTTAAATTACACCCGGAAGTAACGGCTACGGTAAAGGTACACGTGACTGAACAAAAATAAACGTAAGATTGAGAAATAAGTAAATAATATAAAGGGTTGGCGCGGACTTGTATTTGTTCGCGCCAACATTTATGATGAAAGAAAATACTGAAAGAATATAAGAGGGGCATAGAAATATGAGTGATCTTTTTGCTGATCGTCTTCCGCCTCAGAATATTGAAGCAGAGCAAGCGCTATTAGGGGCCATTTTCTTAGAGCCTTCTTCTTTAACCTTAGCATCTGAACTGCTAATACCTGAAGACTTTTACCGGGCATCGCA
>Ga0207709_10001716_pt1 | contig 14768 bp, 9 predicted proteins | sample KBSM34metaG_FD_184397 | JGI IMG/M metagenome (GOLD analysis project Ga0207709, IMG submission 184397) | Miscanthus rhizosphere microbial communities from Kellogg Biological Station, Michigan, USA - KBS M3-4 metaG (SPAdes) (version 2) | ecosystem: Host-associated > Plants > Roots > Rhizosphere >...
TTCGCGGAAGGGGCATCCTGCCCCTGCCGCGAACGGCGCACATCCCTGTGCGCCGCCCCTTCGGGGTTTTTCCCGCCCTATTCGCCGCTGCGTAAGGGACCCGGAAAGTCCAAAGCAACAGCAAGAGCAAAGGCAACAGCACGACGAGCACGGGCTGGGGAGTTTGCCGCCGCGGATGCAGCGGTTTGCCGCTCGCGCCGGTGATCTGCGGTGCCGCATTTCCAACAACTGCTGTGCGATGCAATAGCGTCGGGACTCAAGTTCCTTCAAGGAGTCTCGGGCGCCAGTACCCCAACGCGCACCGGCAGCACGGCGACGGATCGGTCCGGGATCTGTCCTGGAGTCTGCCAGGTACGCCCGTCGCTGCCGTGCATGGCGCTTCTGGCCCCGCTGCGCCAATCGCGATACAGGCGGGTGGCGCAAAGTGTGCCGTTCTCGATACAGCGCTGCGGCGCGACAGGGGCGCGGCGGTGTCCATGCCGCGGCCGATGCTTGCGGCTCAACGATGGCGCAGTGCAGCAGCGTGCTGGCACGTCGATTGCTCCCTTTCTCCCGATGTTTCCACATCCCGCCGCGCAGGCCGTTCGACGGTAAGCGCCACGGCTCTTCAACGAGGGGAGTAGAACGATGCACAGTCATCCATGTCGTACCCGTGCCTGGACGCTGCTCGCGCTGGCAACCGCGCTGGTGCTGGCAGGCTGCAAGAAGCAGGAAGACGCCGCGGCACCGGCCGCACCCGCCGCCGCGCAGCAACCCGCCGCTGCGGCGCCGGCCGCGGTGGCCGACACCGACAGCGAGTTCGCCGCCACCGCCAGCAATCCCGACAACTGGGGCGGCATCGGTCGCGACTTCGGCCTGAACCGGCACAGCCCGCTGGCCGAGATCAATCGCGACAACGTCAAGAACCTGAAGATGTCGTGGGAAATGAAGACCGACGCCACCCGCGGCCACGAAGGCCAGCCGCTGGTGATCGGCAGCATCATGTACATGGTCAGTGCGTATCCGAACAACGTGTTCGCGATCGATCTGGCGCAGGAAGACGGCGGCAAGGTGCTGTGGAAATACACCCCGCAGCAGGACGAGCGCTCGGTGGCGGTGGCGTGCTGCGACACGGTCAACCGCGGTGCGTCCTATGCCGACGGCAAGCTGGTGTTCGGCAGCCTCAGCGGCGACGTGATCGCGCTCGATGCCAAGACCGGCAAGGAAGTGTGGAAGCAGAAGCTCGCCCATCCGGAAAAGGGCGAGACCATCACCATGGCGCCGATCATCGCCGACGGCAAGGTCGTGGCCGGCATCAGCGGCAACGAGTTCGGCGTACTCGGCCGCGTCGCCGCGTTCGCGCTGGGCGACGGCAAGCAGGTGTGGTCCTGCGATGCGGCCGGCAGCGACAAGGCAATCTGCCTGGGTCCGGACTTCAACAAGGCCAATCCGCAGCACGGCCAGCTCGGCGACCTGGGCATCAAGACCTTCCCGGAGGATGGCTGGAAGCGCGGCGGCGGCGCGGCGTGGGGCTGGTACAGCTACGACCCGAAACTGAAGCTGGTCTACTACGGCACCGGCAATCCCGGCCTGTGGAGCCCGTCGTACCGCTGCGGCAAGACCACGCAGAAGGAATGCGATACCGGCGAATACGACAACAAGTGGTCGATGACCCTGTTCGCACGCAAGATCGATACCGGCGAAGCGGTGTGGGGCTACCAGAAGACGCCGTTCGACCAGTGGGACTACGACGGCATCAACGAGCCGATCCTGGTCGACCTGACCATCGACGGCAAGCAGGTCCCCTCCGTTGTGCAGTTCGACCGCAACGGCTTCGCCTACGTGCTCGACCGCCGCGACGGCACCCTGCTGCGCGCGCACAAGTTCGTGCCGGCCAACTGGGCCGAGAGCATCGACATGAAGACCGGCCGCCCGATCAAGGTCGCCGCGCATTCGCCGCTGGAGCGCGGCAAGAAGGTCGAGGCGTTCCCGTCGGCGATGGGCGGCAAGGACCAGCAGCCGTGCTCGGTGGATCCGGCCAATTCGGCGGTGTTCTTCTGCGGCACCAACAACTGGCACATGGAACTGGAACCGCAGGAACGCGGCAACACCATGATGGGCCTGCCGTACGTGTTCGCCAACGTGATGATGAAGCCGAACGAACCCGGCGCGCTGGGCATCGTCAAGGCGTTCGACGTGGTCGAAGGCAAGTCCAAGTGGGAGATCAAGGAGAAGTTCCCGGTGTGGAGCGGCACCCTGGTCACCGACGGCGGGCTGGTGTTCTACGGCACGCTCGACGGCTGGTTCCGCGCGGTGGACAAGGACACCGGCAAGAAGCTGTGGGAGACCAAGTTGCCGTCGGGCATCATCGGCAACCCGATCGCCTACAAGGCCAACGGCCACCAGTACGTGGCGGTGTTCTCCGGCATCGGCGGCTGGATCGGCCTGCCGGTCGCCGGCGGCCTGGATCCGGGCGATCCGTACGGCGCGTTGGGCGCGGCGGGCCTGGCCTTCAGCAACGGCTTCGACAAGATCCCGTTGGGCGGCATGGTGCATACCTTCCGCATCGACGGCGCCGGCAAGACCGTCACCGCCAGCGCAACCGCCACCGCTGCAGCGGGTGGCGCACCGGCCGCCGCGGCCAAGACCGCGCGATGAGTCGGCGGCGACGCGTCCATGTTGCGAGCGACCGCCCGGGGGAGGCGGTCGCCCCGCGGCGCTTGTATCGGGGCGCGCGCGCCGTGGTGTTGCTTTGCAGCCTCGGACTCGTCGCCGCAGGTTGCACGCGCGAGCCGTCGTCCGCGACGGCTCGCGTTCCTGAGGCCGCCTCCAGCGCGGCCGCCAAGCCAGCGGCGGGCACCACGCCCGCGCCCGCGCTCCCCGCCGATGCGGCGGTGCTGCGGGTCTGCGCCGATCCGGGCAACATGCCGTTGTCCAATCGCGCCGGCGAAGGTTTCCAGAACAAGATCGCGCAGGTCCTCGCCGAGGCGATGGGCCGGCGCCTGGAATACGAATGGCGCACCTACTATCAACGTGGGTTGGCGCGCAGCACGATCAACGCCGGGCGTTGCGACGTGCTGATGGACATGAACAGCGATTTCGAGATGGGCTTGCCCACGCAGCCGCTGTACCGCTCCACCTATGTGCTGGTGACCCGCAAGGGCCTGGCGTTGCAGCCGGCGTCGCTGGACGATCCGGCGCTGAAGAAACTGAAGATCGGCGTGTTCCAGAGTTCGCCGGCGCGGCAGGCGCTGTTCGACCACGGCGTGTCCGGCGATGTGCAGTACCTGTTCTACGACTCGGCGACCTCGCCGCAGGACCACCCGGGCAAACTCGCCGAGCGCGTCGCCGGCGGGCAACTCGACGCCGCCGAATCCTGGGGCCCGGTCGCCGGCTACTACGCCGCGCGCGGCGGCCTGGGCGTGGTGCCGCTGAACGTCATCGACGACGAAGTGCTGGAGTATTCGATGGCGTGGGCGGTGTCGCGCAAGAACGCCGACCTGCGCGATGCGCTGAACGCGGCGATGCAGCGCAACGCCGGCAAGATCGGCGCGATCCTGCGCGAGTACCACGTGCCGCTGGTGGCCTGCGCCGACTGCATCGTCAACGGCGACCTGCGCTCGCACGGCAGCTACGACACGCCGGCCGACGATGTCACCACGCCGAGCCCACAGGCTTCCTCGGAGATGCTGGCGCAACTGCAGCTGCGCATCGCCGGCGGTGCCGATCCCAACCAGGAACTGGCGCATGCGCTGGATGCCGGCGATGGCGTGCGCGTGGCCTGGCTGCTGCGCCACGGCGCCAGCGCCGACCGGCCCAACCTGCTGGGCGAGCCGCCGCTGCACCAGGCGATCCGCAACCAGGCGCCGCCCCTGGTCGGCGAGTTGCTGGCGGCCGGCGCCAACGTGGAAAGCCGCGACGGCAGCGGCTGGACGCCCTTGATGAAGGCGGCCTGGGGCAACGACGCGCAGAGCGCCAAGCTGCTGCTGGCGCGCCGGGCCAAGGTCGATGCGGTGTCCAAGGACGGCTGGACCGCGCTGGACCTGGCGATCTCCTATGCCGATGTCGAACTGGTGCAGGCGCTGCTCGGCGCCGGCGCCAACGTGCGCCGCAGCAATCCGGCCGGCTTCACCCCGGTGATGTTCGCGGTGGCGCGCAACGATCCGCAGATGCTCGATGCCTTGCTGGCGCGCGGTGCCGAGGCCGACCGGCCCAACCGCGCCGGCGTCACCCCGCTGATGCTGGCCGCCGCGGCCGGCCGCGAGGCCGCCAGCCGCCGCCTGCTCGCCGCCGGCGCCAACGCGGCCACCCGCGACGCCGACGGCAAGACGCCGGCGGCGCTGGCGCAACAGCGCGGCGATGCGTCGCTGGCGCAACTGCTGACGGAGGCCGAACACCGACGCACGCAATGACCGCCACGCCTTACCTGCTCGTGCCGCCGCCGCGGCGTTCACGTCCCCACAGTCCGTCCCGCAAAGGTTCTTTTCCCATGCGCAATGCCGTCGTCCGCCGCTCCGTCGTGCCGAAGCTGCTGCACCTGTCCCTGTTCGCGTTGACCCTGGCCCTGGCCGCTTGCGGCAAGGAGGCACCGCCCTCCGCCCCCGCCGCCGCCACGCCTGCCGCTCCGTCGGCGACACCCGCCCCCGCAGCTGCGCCCAGCACGGCTCCGGCCGCCCCGGCCGCTGTCCCAGCCGCCGCCGCGATCCCGCCGCCGGCCGCGGTCACCCCGATTCCGAAAGGCCCGCCGGTGAAGGTGACGCCGGAGCTCGCCGCCGAGGGCAAGAAGATCTTCCTGTCCGCCGGCTGCAGCGCCTGCCACGGCGGCACCGGCGGTGGCGGCATGTGCCCGCCGCTGACCAACGACATCTGGGTCTACGGCCACGACGACGACACGCTGCGCACGCTGATCAGCGAAGGGACCGCCGGCATGACCGCGCACGGCAAGGTCCGCGTCGGCCACGAGAAGGTGGTCGGGCAGATGCCGCCGTTCGCGCCGGTGCTCAAGGACGGCGACACCGAGAAGCTGCTGGCCTTCATCCACTCGATCAACAAGACCGCGGGCGCGGCGCCATGATCCCAGGCGCGCGCCGCACGCTGGGCACCGCTGCGCTGGCGCTGCTGTTGGCCGGCGCGGCCTGCCAGCGTGCGGCGGCGCCTGCCGCGGAAGCGAACGCCGACGCCACGCCGTCCGCCACGCCGGCGGCGGCACTGGCGTACGTGCCCAACCAGCGCGCCGGCACCATCTCGGTGATCGACACCGGCACCGACGCGGTGCTGCGCACGCTGTCCGCGCAGGGCCAGCTCGGCAAGCGCCTGCAGCAGATCCTGCCCGGACCCTCGGGGCACCTGTACGTGATCGATGCGCAAGGGCATCGGCTGCTGGAGCTGGATACGGTGCAGGACCGGGTGCTGCGCAGCGTGGACATCGGCGAGAACGCCGAGGGCATCGCCGCGTCGCCGGACGGCCGCCAGTTCGCGGTCTGCGTGGAAGGGCAGAACCAGGTGATGCTGATCGATCCGGACAGCTTCGCGATCGGCGCGCGCATCGCCACCCAGGGCCAGGCGCCGGAGCACTGCGTGTACAGCCCCGACGGCGCACTGCTGCTGACCAGCAACGAAGGCTCCAACGATCTGGACGTGATCGACCTGAAGGCGGGCAAATCCACCGGCGTCATCGCCACCAGCGGCCATCCGCGCGGCATGGCGTTCGCCCCCGACGGCAATACCGTGTACGTGGCGCAGGAAGCGGCCAGCGTGGTCGATGTGATCGATCTGGTCGCACGCCGGCGCGTGGCCAGCATCCCGGCCGGGCAGCGCACCGCCGGCATCGCCATTTCGCGCGACGGCAGCCGCGTCTACGCCTCCAACGGCGGCGCCGGCACGGTCAGCGTGATCGACCCGGCCGCGCGCGCCAGCCTGGCCGAGATCCCGGTCGGGCAGCGCCCGTGGAATCCGGCGCTCAGCGCCGACGGCAAGAAGCTGTACGTGGCCAACGGCCGCTCCAACAGCGTGAGCGTCATCGACACGACCACCATGAAGGAGATCAAGCAGATCGCAGTGGGCGACATGCCCTGGGGTGTGGTCATCGCGCAATGAGGCGAGGAGCGCATGCGGCACAGCGAGAGGATGCGGGGAGAGGGGAATGAAGACGCGAGCCGCGGTCGCCTGGGCGGCGAACCAACCGCTGGCCATCGAGGAAGTGGACCTGCAACCGCCCAAGGCCGGCGAGGTGCTGGTGCGCCTGGTCGCCAGCGGCGTGTGCCACAGCGACGCCAGCACCCTGTCCGGCGCCGATCCGGATGCCGCGTTCCCGGTGATCCTGGGCCAGGAAGGGGCCGGCGTGGTCGAGGAGGTCGGCATCGGCGTCACCAGCGTGCGCCCCGGCGACCATGTGATCCCGCTGTACATGCCCGAATGCGGGGTGTGCAAGTTCTGCCGTTCCGGGCGCACCAATCTGTGCCAGGCGATCCGCGCCAGCCAGGACCGCGGGTTGATGCCCGACGGCAGCAGCCGCTTCTCGCTGCGCGGGCGGCCGATCCTGCACTACATGGGCACCAGCACCTTCGCCGAGTACACCGTGCTGCCGGAGATCGCGGTGGCCAAGATCCATCCCTCCGCGCCGCTGGACAAGGTGTGCCTGCTCGGCTGCACGATCACCACCGGCATCGGCGCGGTGCTCAACACCGCGCGGGTGCGGCCCGGCGACAGCGTGGCGGTGTTCGGACTCGGCGGCATCGGCCTGTCGGTGGTGCAGGGCGCGGTGATGGCGCGCGCCGGGCGCATCATCGTGGTCGACATCAACCGCGACAAGTTCGAGCTGGCGCGCGCGCTGGGCGCCACCGACTGCCTGGATCCGAAGGACTTCGGCGCGCCGGTGCAGCAGGTGATCGTCGATCTCACCGACGGCGGCGCCGACCACAGCTTCGAGTGCGTCGGCGACGTGCGCGCGATGCGCGCGGCGCTGGAGTGCTGCCACAAGGGCTGGGGCGAAAGCATCATCCTGGGCGTGGCGCCGAGCGCGCAGGAGATCAGCACGCGGCCGCTGCAACTGGTCACCGGCCGCGCCTGGCGCGGCAGCGCGTTCGGCGGGGTCAAGGGCCGCAGCGAACTGCCGGCCTACGCCGAGCGCTACCTGGCCGGCGAGATCCGCATCGACGAACTCATCAGCGAGACGCTGCCGCTGCAGGACATCAACCGCGCCTTCGATGCGATCCGCGCGGGCAGGGGCATCAAATCGGTCGTACTGTACTGACACGTAGGAGCAAACATGGCTTGCAACAAGGAACGTGGTACTTCGCTGGCAAGCGCGCATGCGCTGGCCGTCGCCATCGCCATCGCCATCGCCTTGGCCGCCGCGCCGGCCGGCGCGCAGACCACGGTCAATGCCGGCGATGCGCAGATCACCGCGCTGGACCGGGTCGAGGTCACCGCCACGCCGATCCCCGGCACCCTGATCGATGCCGACCACCTGCCGTACACGGTGCAGACCGCCAACGCCGACGACATCGCGCGCAGCCAGGCTAGCAACCTCACCGATTTCATGCTGCGGCAGATGAACGGCGTGGACACCAACGAGGTGCAGGGCAGCCCGTTCCAGACCGATCTCACCTTCCGCGGCGTCCGCGCCTCGGCGTTGCCGGGCGCCTCGCAGGGCGTGTCGGTCTACCTGGACGGGGTGCGCATGAACGAACCGTTCGCCGACATCGTCAGCTGGGACATGATGCCGGAGGCGGCGATCCGCAGCGTGGCGCTGATGCCCGGCTCCAACCCGTTGTTCGGCCCCAACACGCTGGGCGGCGCGCTGGCGTTCACCACCCAGTCGGGCTTGACCGCGCCGGGCCTGCGCGCGGATCTGTCGTTCGGCAGCGGCGCACGCAAGCGCCTGGACGCGTCCTACGGCTATGCCGGCCGCGATGGCCTGCACGCCTTCGTCGCGGTCACCGGTTTCGACGAGGACGGCTGGCGCGACGCGTCCGAAGGCCGCCTCGGCACCGTGTTCGGCAAGCTCGGGCGGCAGGGCGAAAACACAGACTGGGACGTGTCGCTGCTGCACGGGCGCAGCCGCCTGATCGGCAACGGCCTGCTGCCCGGCAGCCGCTACACCGACGACGGCATCGAGCCGGGCCTGTACGAGGCCGATCGCGACGCGGTCTACACCTCGCCGGACCTGACCCGCAACCGCAACACCCTGCTGACCGCACAACTGGACCACCGCTTCGACGCGGACACGGCGCTACATCTGTTGGCCTATTACCGCGACGGCCGCCGCGACACCGTCAATGGCGACATCAACGAGGACTACGAGGAATTCGTCGAGGACTGCGCCGACGGCTACGCCGCCGATGGCACGCCGCTGGACGACGATTGCACGGTGTCGCGCGCCGAGGCCGACGCCCTGCACAGCGGCGTGCTCAACACCACGCAGATGCGCCAGCACGCCGAGGGCGTGGCGCTGAACTTCAGCCGCCAGGCCGGCGCGCATGCGCTCAGCCTCGGCGCCACCTACGATCGCAACCGGGTGCGCTACCGGCAATACGCACAGGAAGGCTTCGTGGAGGACGACCGCGCCGTCGTCGCCGATCCCGACGAGGAGCGCGAATTCTTTTCCGGGGTCAGCGGCCGCAGCAGCACGCTGGGCGTGTTCGCCGCCGACACCTGGGAAGTGAGCGAGGCCACCCACGTGACCGGCGCGCTGCGCTGGAACCGGGTCGAGGTCAGCAACGTGCTGTCCACCGCCGAGGACGGCGCGCTGCCGCGCGAGCGCTTCGTGTTCGCCAAGGCCAATCCGTCGCTGGGCATCACCCAGCGCCTGGGCGGTGGCTTCACCGCTTTCGCCTCGGCCTCGCAGAACAGTCGCGCGCCGACCGCGATCGAACTGGGCTGCGCCGATCCGGAACAGCCGTGCCGGCTGCCGACCGGGCTGCAGGCCGACCCGCGCCTGGAGCAGATCGTCTCGCGCACCTACGAAGTCGGCGTGCGCTGGAACCCGTCGCCGGAGCAGGCCTTCAACGCCTCGCTGTACCGCGCCGACAATCGCAACGACATCCTGTTCCTGCGTGCGCCGAATACCCAGCTGGGCTACTTCGACAACGTCGATCGCACCCGCTACCAGGGCGCGGACCTGAGCTGGCGCGCCAGCAGCGGCCCGCTGCGCTGGTTCGCCGCCTACAGCTACCTGGACGCGACCTACCGCAGCGACGGCGAACTGCTGTCCGGCGAGCGCACCATCGAGCTGCATCCAGGCATGCGCATCGCCGGCCTGCCGCGCAACACGCTGAAGCTGGGCGTGGAGTGGCAGGCGCTGGCGCCATTGGCATTGGGCGCGGACCTGCGCGCGATCTCGCGGCGCGTGGCCAGCGGCAACGAGGACGGCCTGGTCGAGGATCCCGAGGACGGCGAAGACGCGGTGCGCCACGACCTGTCCACCGGCGGCTACGCGTTGATCGACGTGCACGGCACCTGGCAGATCGCCGACGGCCTGTCGCTGTACCTGCGCATCAACAACCTGTTCGATCGCCGCTACGAGACCTATGCGGCGGTCGCCGAGGACCTGTTCCCGGACGGCGCGCTGGCGCGCCCGCAGGACGCCGCGGTCGAGGACGGCCCCTCGCGCTTCGTCGCTCCTGGCGCGCCACGGCAGTACCAGGTCGGTTTGCGCTGGCGGTTCTAGGATGGCCGGTGATCTGTGCAGCGCAGCGCATGGCGCCGCGCCGCCTGCTCCGGGCGAATGCTTTTTGTAGGAGCGGCTTCAATCGCGACACCGAAGCCGGAAAGTTTCAGGCTTCGACAGCAGTCGGGACTGAAGTCCCCCCTGCAACGGCACGGATGTGCATCGCCGCACCAGGCCACGGTTGTTTGCAGGAGCGGCTTCAGCCGCGACATCGAAGCCGGAAATTTTCAGGCTTCGGAGGCAGTCGGGACTGAAGTCCCTCCCACAACAACGGCATTGATGCGCATCGCCGCACCAGGCGGCAGCTTCTTTGTCGGAGCGACTTCAGTCGCGACACCGAAGCCGCTAGGTATCCGGCTTCGATGTCGCGGCTGAAGCCGCTCCTACAGAGAGCGTTGGCGTACGCGGGATGGCGTGATCGAGCAGCTTCGCACCCGCGCTCAAGCCGTCGCCAACCCATGCTTGCGCAGCTTTCGGTACAGGGTGTTGCGGCTGATGCCGAGTGCGTCGGCGGTGCGGCTGACGTTCCAGCGGTGGCGTTCGAGCTGCTGCTGCAGCACGCTGCGCTCGGCGCTGTCCAGGGCCACGCGGCCGGGCATGTCGTCGGCGGCGACCGCATCGCCGTTGACCAGGCACGGGCCGCTGTCGGCATCGACGATTTCCTGCGGCAGGTTGGAGATGCGGATCATGCCGTCGGCGCACAGCACCGCGGCGGTGCGCAGCACGTTGCGCAGTTGCCGCAGGTTGCCCGGCCAGGCGTAGCTGAGCAACTTGTGCAGCGCGTCTTCGTTGATGCGCACGTGATGCTCGCCGCTCTCCTCGCGCAGCAGGGTGCGGATCAGTTCGGCCTTGTCGCTGCGCTCGCGCAGTGGCGGCAGGTGCAGCACCACGCCGTTGAGGCGGTAGTACAGGTCCTCGCGGAATTCGCCGGCCGCCACCATCTGCATCAGGTCGCGGTGGCTGGCGCTGATCACGTGCAGTTCCAGCGGCATCGCCCGGTCGCTGCCCAGCGGGGTCACGCTCTGTTCTTCCAGCACGCGCAGCAGCCGCGTCTGCAGCGGCAGCGGCATGTCGCCGATCTCGTCCAGGAACAGGGTGCCGCCGCTGGCCTGCAGCAGCTTGCCGTGGCGGCCTTCGCGCGCGGCATCGGTGAACGCGCCGCGCGCATAGCCGAACAGTTCGCTCTCGATCAGCGCCTCCGGGATCGCCGCGCAGTTCACCGCCACGAACGGCCTCGCCGCCCACGGCGAGCCGCGGTGCACCGCCTTGGCGAACTCTTCCTTGCCGGTGCCGGTGGCGCCGCACAGCAGGATCGACACCCGATGCGCGGCCAGCTTCAGCGCGTTGTCCAGATTGTGGCGCATGCGCGGATCGGAGCCGACGTGTTCGCGCGAATAGGCCGCCTCGCCGCTGTCGGCACTGGCGGCGCGCGTGTGGCCGGCGACAGCGTCGCGGCGCGGCGGCTGCGCCAGGGCGAAGAAGCGGCGTCCGTGGCAGGCGCAGCGGATCGACCACAGCGTGCTGGCGTCGTTGCGCGCGCGCTGTTCCACGGTGTCGAAGTCCAACTGCATCACCTGCGAGATGTCGCGCCCGACCAGCAGGCCGCGATCGCCCTTGCCGAGCTGTTCCAGCGCGGCATCGTTGACGGCCAGCACGCAGCCGTCGTCGCCGATCGCCATCAGCGCCTCGTGCAGCAGGCCGGCGAACTCCGGGCGGCTGTGGAAGCGCAGGATCCACGCATGCCGGTATTGCTCCAGGAAATACGAACGCGCGATCTGCGCCGCCGACATGCGCACCAGCGCGCTGGTGTGGCGCTGCACCAGCTTGGTGTCGCGCGCGTCCGGGGTGGAAGCATCCAGGACCGCCAGCAATTGTCCGTGCGGGTCGAGGATCGGCGCGCCGCTGCACGACAGCGGCAGATGCCGGACCAGATAATGCTCCCCGCGGTGCACGCCGAGCGCACTGCGCTCCACCGCGCAGGTGCCGATGCCGTTGGTGCCCTGGTAGCGCTCGGCCCAGCTGGCGCCGCAGAACAGCCCGGTCTCGCGGAATTCGCGCAGCAGCGCCGGGTCCTGCACGCTGTGCAGCAGGGTCGCCTCGGCGTCGGCGAACACCACCGCGTAGCCGCCGCCGGCGATCTGCTCGTAGAGGTTCTCCATCTCCACCTTGGCGATGCGCAGCACCTCTTCGAGCCGCTGCTGGCGCTCGCGCAGCCCGCTGCCGTCGTGGACCATCGGCGAAGGGGGGGCGTCCGGACTCAGTCCGTACTCGTCCAGGCAGCGCTGCCAGGAGCGCGCCAGCGCCGGCGGCAGCGGTTCGATCTGGCGGAAGCGGCGCATCCGCGCCAGCAACGCGGATTCCGCCTCGGCAGCGGACGGCGGTCCAGCCGTGGCCTGCAGGAGGTTGGCGACAGTCAGTTCCGACACGTGGCGCATCCTCGGTCCCCACCCGGGACCAGAGCGGCAGTGACGCACAAACCGGGCCTTGGCTCAAACCGCAGTGCAGCAAAAGTGGGGAGTCGGGAATGGGGAATCGGGAATGGCAAGAGCGGCTTGGCTGGTGCGCATCCCGTTCCGCCTTGTAGCCAAAACGAAAAACCGCGCGAAAGCGCGGTTCTTTGTGGTCTCAGGACGCCGGGTTCCCGCTTTTACGATTCCCCATTCCCGATTCCCCACTCGCGGCTACAAGGCATACCCGAACTGCTGCTTGAACTGGTCGTTGAACTCGTCGAAGTCGAAGCGCTGGTTCTGGGTGCCCGGGTGTTCCACCTTCAGCGCGCCCATCAGATTGCCCATGCGCCCGATCGTCAGCCAGTCGCAGCCGCGCTCGATGCCGAAGATCAGGCCGGCGCGGAACGCGTCGCCGCAGCCGGTCGGGTCGACCACGCGGCGCTCGTGCGCCGGCGGGACGTCGTAGGTCTTGTCGGGGGTATACACCAGCGCGCCCTTTGGGCCCTGGGTGGTGATGTAGGCCTGCACCCGCGAGACGATGTCCTGCTCGTTCCAGCCGGTGCGCTCCTGCAGCAGGTTGGACTCGTAGTCGTTGACCACCACGTAGTCGGCCTGTTCGATGAAGGTGCGCAGCTCCGGGCCGTTGAACAGCGGCATCGCCTGGCCAGGATCGAAGATGAAGGGGATGCCGCCGGCGGCGAACTCCTCGGCGTTCTGGATCATGCCCTCGCGCCCGTCCGGGCCGACCAGGCCCAGGGTCACGCCCGGCACGTCGCGCACGTGGTTCTCGTAGCTGCGCATCATCGCGCCGGGATGGAACGCGGTGATCTGGTTGTTGTCGTGGTCGGTGGTGATGAACGCCTGCGGGGTGAACAGCTCGTCGATCACCTTGACCCGCGACAGGTCGATGCCCAGCGTCTCGAAATGCTCGCGGTACGGACCGAAATCCTGGCCCACGGTGCCCATCGGGATCGGATCGCCGCCCAGCAGGTGCAGGTTGTAGGCGATGTTGCCGGCGCAGCCGCCGAACTCGCGGCGCATCCGCGGCACCAGGAACGACACGTTCAGGATGTGCACCTTGTCCGGCAGGATGTGGTTCTTGAACTGGTCCGGGAACACCATGATGGTGTCGAAAGCGAGGGAACCACAGATCAGTGCGGACATCGGGCAGGCCTTGGCGGAGGGATGAGCCCGCATTCAGGCGGGCAGCGTGCGGGGTCGCCGCGGCGCAAAGGGTAACGGCTGCGGCCGGGCAGGGCCACAAGCACGATGCACGGCGCCCCCTGCGAGTGCATGCAAGGCGCGGTTTTAGCGAGAATTTTCCTTGCCCGCACCCAGGTGGGTTGTTACGCTAGCAGACTTCGTTTTCTGCCCATTTTTTCGCCATTCGGCGACGGCACGCGACTCCCCAGGACTCAATTCCCCGATGTTCAAGAAACTCCGCGGCATGTTCTCCAACGACCTGTCCATCGATCTGGGCACGGCCAACACCCTCATCTACGTGCGTGGCCAGGGCATCGTGCTGAACGAACCGTCGGTAGTCGCGGTGCGCCAGGACCGGGCGATCGGCGGCACCCGTTCGGTGGCCGCGGTCGGCGCCGAGGCCAAGCAGATGCTCGGCCGCACCCCGGGCCACATCACCACCATCCGCCCGATGAAGGACGGCGTCATCGCCGACTTCACCTATACCGAGGCGATGCTGAAGCACTTCATCAAGAAGGTGCACAAGTCGCGCTTCCTGCGTCCGAGCCCGCGCGTGCTGGTCTGCGTGCCGGCCGGCTCGACCCAGGTCGAGCGCCGCGCGATCAAGGAATCGGCCGAGGAGGCCGGCGCGCGCGACGTGTACCTGATCGAGGAACCGATGGCCGCGGCGATCGGCGCCGGCATGCCGGTCACCGAGGCGCGCGGTTCGATGGTCATCGACATCGGCGGCGGCACCACCGAGGTGGCGGTGATCTCGCTGAACGGCATCGTCTACTCGCAGTCGGTGCGCATCGGCGGCGACCGCTTCGACGAGTCGATCACCAACTACGTGCGCCGCAACCACGGCATGCTGATCGGCGAGGCCACCGCCGAGCGGATCAAGCTGCAGATCGGCTGCGCCTATCCGCAGGAAGAGGTGCAGGAGATGGAAATCTCCGGCCGCAACCTCGCCGAGGGCGTGCCGAAGATGATCAAGATCAACTCCAACGAGGTGCTGGAGGCGCTGCACGAGCCGCTGTCGGGCATCGTCTCGGCGGTCAAGCTGGCGCTGGAACAGACCCCGCCGGAGCTGTGCGCCGACGTCGCCGAGCGCGGCATCGTGCTGACCGGCGGCGGTGCGCTGCTGCGCGACCTGGACCGGCTGATCTCCGAGGAGACCGGCCTGCACGTGCAGGTCGCCGACGATCCGCTGACCTGCGTGGCCCGCGGCGGCGGCCGGGCGCTGGAGCTGGTGGACATGCACGGCAACGAGTTCTTCGCGCCGGAGTGATCGTGAAGCCGGGAATGGGGAGTGGGGAATGGGGAATCGAACGGCCCCTCCGCACCGACATTGCCGGCTCCGCAGCCGCTCCCTTGCCTGCGCCCCGGCCTGATCAAGCCGGGGATGCGCTGTTGCTTTCCGATTCCCCATTCCCGATTCCCCAATCCCGGCTTTAACTGTGCCTCCCTACGCCGGTCCTCCCGTC
>Ga0207709_10001726_pt1 | contig 14735 bp, 13 predicted proteins | sample KBSM34metaG_FD_184397 | JGI IMG/M metagenome (GOLD analysis project Ga0207709, IMG submission 184397) | Miscanthus rhizosphere microbial communities from Kellogg Biological Station, Michigan, USA - KBS M3-4 metaG (SPAdes) (version 2) | ecosystem: Host-associated > Plants > Roots > Rhizosphere >...
CCAGCCGCAGGTGCTCGAGATGGCAGCGCGCGAACTGCGCCTGCGTCATGGCGACTTCGTGGTGGTGCCGCACGGCGTGTCGCGCCTGCCGAGCGCGGCCAGCAAGCAGGTGAGCGAGCAGGAGAAAAAGCTCGCGATGCACGCGGGCCATTCCGAGACCGCGCTGATGCTCGCGCTCGCGCCCGAGACGGTGCACATGGAGCACGCGGTCGCCAACTTTCCGCCGCCCTTCCCGATCAAGCTGCTGTCGGCCGACGGCCGCCCGGCCTGCGCATGGACATCGCGCGACTTCGGCCCGAGCGGCGTGATCGGCGACCCCACCACCGCCACGCGCGAACAGGGCGAAGAAATCCTCGACACGCTCTCCGACAGCTGGGCACAGGCGCTGACCGAACTGCATGCGCTGCGCTGGCTGGTGCGCGAAGAAGCCACCTGGGAGCGTGGGCACCAGCAGGGCTTCATCCAGCAGAGCTTCGAACCCGCCTGAGCCTGCTTCTTGCAACGGCCCCTTCGCTTTTCTCGCTTCTTCTTCAACTCCCCAGCCTTCGAGAGGTTCCCACCATGCGCTCCTTCGCACTGTCCCTGGCCGGCGCCGCCGCCATCGCCTTCCTCGCCGCCGCGCCCGCGCAGGCCGAGGACAAGTTCACCTACATGACCAACTGGTACGCGCAGGCCGAGCACGGCGGCTTCTACCAGGCGCAGGCGCTGGGCATCTACAAGAAGTACGGCCTCGACGTGACCATCAAGATGGGCGGCCCGCAGGTCAACATCACGCAGATGATGGCCGCCGGCCAGGCCGACTGCATCATGGGCTCGAGCGACATCCAGATGATGCAGGTGCGCGAAGGCGGCGTGCCGGTGGTCAACGTGGCGGCCTTCTTCCAGAAGGACCCGCAGGTGCTGATCGCGCACGACGACGTCAAGAAGTTCGAGGACCTGAAGGGCAAGACGCTGCTGATCGGCGCGCAGGCCCAGCGCGGCTACTGGCCGTGGCTGAAGGCCAAGTTCGGCTTCACCGACGAGCAGACCCGCCCCTACACCTTCAACATCCAGCCCTTCGTGGCCGACAAGAACAGCGCGCAGCAGGGCTACCTGACCTCGGAGCCCTACGCCATCCAGAAGGCCGGCGTGAAGAGCACCGTGCTGATGTTCAGCGACCACGGCTTCCCGGCCTACGCGACCACCGTGTCGTGCATGGAGAAGACGGTGAAGGACCGCAGCAAGCAGGTCGCCGCCTTCGTGAAGGCCTCGGCCGAGGGTTGGAAGAGCTACCTCGCCGACCCGGCGCCCGCCAACGCCCTCATCAAGAAGGACAACCCCAACATGACCGACGACCAGCTGGCCTACAGCGTGGCCAAGCTCAAGGAGATGGGCATGGTCACCGGCGGCGACGCGGCCAAGCTCGGCATCGGCGTGATGACGGATGCGCGTGCGAAGGCCAGCTACGACTTCCTGGTGAGCGCGAAGCTGCTCGACCCCGCCAAGGTCGAACTCGCCAAGACCTACACGACCGAGTTCGTCAAGGACGCCAAGGTTCTGCCCTGAGTCTTCCGCTTCATGAATCGCATCGAACCCAACACCCTCGCGCCGCCAGCGGAGCCTGCCGTGCCCGCGGTGGAAGTGCTCTCGGCGGAGAAGACCTACCCGAACGGCACGCAGGCGCTGCTGCCGGTGGACCTGTCCATCGCCGAAGGCGAATTCGTCACGCTGCTCGGTCCCTCGGGCTGCGGCAAGAGCACGCTGTTGAAGATGGTGGCAGGCATGCTCGAACCCAGCGACGGCCGGTTGCTGGTGTGGCGCAAGCCGGTGGCGCAGATCCACAGCTGCCCGCACAAGCTGTCGTTCGTGTTCCAGTCGCCCACGCTGATGCCGTGGGCGAGCGTGCAGACCAACGTGCGCCTGCCGCTGGACCTGGCCGGCGTGCCGCGCAAGGAAGCCGATGCGCGGGTGACGGAATCGCTCGCGCTGGTGGGGCTCGAAAAGTTTGCCGATGCGCTGCCGCGCGCGCTCTCGGGCGGTATGCAGATGCGCGTGTCGATCGCGCGCGGCCTCGTCACGCAGCCCGACCTGCTGCTGATGGACGAGCCCTTCGGCGCGCTCGACGAGATCACTCGCCACAAGCTCGATGCCGATCTGCTGGAGCTGTGGCGCAAGAAGAAGCTCACGGTGATCTTCGTGACGCACTCGATCCACGAGGCGGTGTTCCTGTCGAGCCGCGTGGTGATGATGGCGGCGCGGCCGGGTCGGGTGGTGGAAGAGCTCCGCATCGACGAGCCCTATCCGCGCAGCGCCGATTTCATGGTGACGCCCGAATTCGCACGCTACGCGAAGCAGCTGCAGGACAGCCTGCTGCGCGCCAGCAGTGCCGATGAGGAGACCGCGCGATGAAGAAGAAAGCCAAACCCCTGCTGAGCCAGCCGCGCGTGCAGCGCGTGCTCTACCCGGTGCTGATCGGCGTGGTGCTGGTCGCGCTGTGGCAGTGGATGGTGGTGGCGATGGAGCTGCCGCCCTACCTCGTGCCCTCGCCCTACCTGATGATGCAGACGCTGGTGACCGACTGGGCGCCGCTGGGCAATGCGCTGCTGGTCACGCTGAAGATCACGGTGCTGTCGTTCCTGCTGGCCACGGTGGCGGGCGTGCTGATCTCGTTCCTGTTCGTGCAGAGCAAGCGCATCGAGACCGCGCTCTTTCCGTACGCGGTGCTGCTGCAGGTGACGCCCATCGTGGCGGTCGCGCCGCTGATCATCATCTGGGTGAAGAACCCGGTGGCCGCCATGACGGTGTGCGCGGCGCTGGTGGCGCTGTTCCCCATCATCAGCAACACCACGCTCGGCCTGCGCAGCATCGACCCCGACCTGCAGAGCTACTTCAAGCTGAACCGCGCCACGCGCTGGCAGCAGCTGGTGCGGCTGCGCATCCCGAGCGCGCTGCCGTATTTCTTTGGCGGGCTGCGCATCTCCAGCGGCCTCGCGCTGATCGGCGCGGTGGTGGCGGAGTTCGTCGCGGGCACGGGCGGCTCCGGCGCGGGGCTGGCCTACCAGATCCTGCAGGCGGGCTTCCAGCTGAACATCCCGCGCATGTTCGCCGCGCTGCTGCTCATTTCCCTCACCGGTGTCGCACTCTTCGTGCTGATGGCCTGGCTCACCAAGGTGGCGCTGGGCTCCTGGCATGCGAGCGAACTTTCCCAGGATTGAACTTGACCATGAATGCTCCCGTTTCCGCCATCGAGCAATTGCTGCTCGAACTGCCCGACCTCGACTGGATCAGCGATGAGAGCCGCGTGACGCGGCTGTCGCAAGACTTTTCCTGGTTCAGCCCCGTGCTCAACCGCCAGCTCAAGGACAAGCGCGCCGACGTGGTCGTGCGCCCGCGCAGCGAGGAAGAGATCCGCACCGTGGTCGGCGCCTGCGCGCGCCGCGGCGTGCCGATCACCATCCGCGGCAGCGGCACCGGCAACTACGGCCAGACGACGCCGCTGGCCGGCGGCGTGGTGCTCGACATGACGGGCTACAACAGCTGCCTGTGGGTACGGCCCGGCGTGGCGCGCGCGCAGGCCGGCATTCGCCTGGGCGAGTTGGAAAAGCAGGCCAAGCCCACGGGGCAGGAGCTGCGCTGCATGCCGTCGACCTATCGCAGCGCGACGCTGGGCGGCCTTTTCGGCGGCGGCTTCGGCGGCGTGGGCTCGATCAACTACGGGCCGCTGGGCGCACCGGGCAACGTGCTCGGCATCCGCGCGATGAGCATCGAGGCGGAGCCGCAGGTGGTCGAGCTGCGCGGCGCCGAGGCAATGCGCATGCACCACCTGTGGGGCACCAACGGACTGGTGCTGGAGCTGGAAATTGCCCTGGCACCCGCGCATCCATGGCTGGAGACGCTGGTCACTTTCGACAGCTTCGAGGGCGCACTGCACTTCGCCGACAAGCTCGCGAACGCGCCGGGCATCGTGAAGCGCGAAGTGGCGTTCTTCGCCGCGCCCATCTCGGACCACCTGGCGCAACTCGCGGCGCACCTGCCGAAGGGCTGCCACACGGTGCTGTCGCTGGTGGCGGAATCGTGCGAGCCCGCGCTGCTGCAACTGGCCGAGGCGCACGGCGGCACGGTGAGCTACCGCAAGACGGCGGCCGAGGTGCAGAAGAGCAACCGCACGCTGATGGAGTTCACCTGGAACCACACGACGCTGCATGCGCTCAAGATCGATCCGACGCTGACCTACCTGCAGAGCGGCTTCGTGCCGGGCCGGCATGTCGAGCAGGTGATCGAGATGGAAAAGCTGCTGGGCGGCGAGGTGATGATGCACCTGGAGTTCATCCGCAACGTTGCGGGCCTCATGACCTGCAGCGGACTGCAGCTGGTGCGCTTCAGCACCGAGGAGCGGCTGCAGGAGATCATGCGCATCCACCGCGAGCACAACGTGCACATCAACAACCCGCATGTGAACATCGTGGAAGACGGCAAAGCCGGCGGGCCGCTGCCGCCCGAGGTCATCGCGGTGAAGAAACGCTTCGATCCGATGGGGCTGCTGAATCCCGGCAAGCTGCGCGACTGGCCGGTGAAGGGCGCACGGGGCGCCTGAGGCTCAATCGCGGCGGCGGCGGCGGCGCAGCACAAAGGCTGCAGCCACGATGGCCATCGCCAGCAGCCACAGCGGCCACAGACCGAAAGGCGCGACCCAGCGCGCATACGGCGTGAGGCCACGCCGGCCTTCGACGCTGGCTTCGAGCACGCCGCGCGTGAGGCGCGGCAGTTCGTGCGTCACGCGGCCGTCGGCATCGATCACCACGGTCGCACCGGTATTGGTGGAGCGCACCATCGGCCGCGCGAATTCGAGCGCGCGCATGCGCGAGATCGACAGGTGTTCGTCGATGGCCACCGTGTCGCCGAACCATGCGATGTTGCTCACGTTGAGCAGGATGGTGGGGGCCGTGGCCTCGTCCGTGAAGTTCGCCCCGATCTCGTCGCCGAACAAGTCTTCGTAGCAGATGTTCGGTGCGATGCGCTGGCCCTGCCAGACGAATGGCGCCTGCGCGAGCCCGCCGCGTGCGAAGTCGCCGAGCGGGATGTTCATCATCTGGATGAACCAGCGGAAGCCCGGGGGAATGAATTCGCCGAAGGGCACCAGGTGGTGCTTGCTGTAGACGTAGGGCCGCGCGGCGCCAGGCTGGAAGCCGAGCACTGCATTGCTGTACGTGCCCTGCCCTCCCATCGGCAGGCCGACGATGGCGGCCTGCGTGCCCTGGCTGTAGCGCGCCTCGATCATTTCGAGATAGCCGGCCGGCAACTGCTGCGGCAGGAGCGGCAAGGCAGTCTCGGGCGTCACGACGAGCGATGCCTTGGCGTCGCGCAATTGCTCGCCGTACCAGCGCAGCGCGGTTTCGATGCCGCCGCCGGGAATGAATTTCTCGTCCTGCGGGATGTTGCCTTGCAGGAGCGCGAGCTGAAGATTGCCGGCCGAGCCCTTGATGCCTTGTACGTCACTGCGCAGCGGCGCAACCAGTTGCGGCGCGGCGAACACGAGCGCGATCAGCACCAGGCCTTGCACGAGCTCGGCGACGCGCGGCGGCCGATGCAGCACGACCAGCGCAACGACCAGCGCCGCTGCGGCACCGATGCCGTAGACACCGACCCACGGCGCCAGCGCGGCCAGCGGACCTTCGACATGCGCATAGCCGCCGGCGCCCCACGGGAAACCCGTGAACCAGCTGCCGCGCACGAGCTCGGCCAGCGTCCACAGCGCCGCGAAGACGAGCGCGCCTGTCACCCGCCCCTGCGGTCCGCGAACAACGAACCACGCAGCCGCGACCGCGTAGTACAGCCCGAGCGCCGCGGCCAGTGCCAGCACGGCGATGGCCGCGAGCGGCGCCGGCAGCCCGCCATAGGTGTGCATCGAAATGAAGAGCCACCAGAAGCTGCCGGTGAGCCAGGCGGTCGAGAACAGCCAGCCATGCAGGCCGGCGCGACGCCAGCCCGCGCCCTGCGCGCGCAGGCCGTCGAGCAGCCACACGAACGCACCGAGCGACAGCAGCTGCAGCCACCACAGCGGCTTGCCGCCCACGGGCGAGGCCATCGAAAGCGCCTGCGCGAGCCCGGTGGCACCGAAGCCGAGCAGGCGGAACAGGTTGGCGGAAGGAGAAGCCGGCGCGCCGCGCATCAGTCGGCCGCGTCGCCGCCGCGGGCCGGGGACACCTTGAACCAGCGCACCGCGCCGCCCTTGGTGTGCAGCACCACGAAGTCGAAGCCGCCGATGGCGTGGTGCTCGCCGCGCTTGGGCACGTGGCCCATCTCGTGCGCGATCAGGCCGCCGATGGTGTCGAAGTCTTCGCTCAGCTGTTCTTCGTCGAACACGATGCCGAAGGCCTCGGCCACGCGCTCGATGGGCGTGTCGCCCGAGACGCGGTAGGTGTGGTCGGCCAGGCCGAAGATGTCGCCTTCGTCCTCGGCGATGTCGAACTCGTCCTCGATCTCGCCGACGATCTGCTCGAGCACGTCCTCGATGGTGATGAGGCCGGCCACGCGGCCGAACTCGTCGATCACGATCGCCAGGTGGTTGCGGTTGCCGCGGAACTCGCGCAGCAGGTCGTTCAGGCCCTTGCTCTCGGGCACAAAGGTGGCCGGGCGCAGCAATGCGCGGATGTTGAGGCCCGGCGCGCGCTGCAGCTTGAGCAGATCCTTCGCGAGCAGGATGCCGATGATGTTTTCTTTTTCGCCCTCGTACACCGGGAAGCGCGAGTGCGCGGTGTCGATGATGAGGTGCAGCAGCGCGTCGAACGGTGCGTCGATGTTCACCAGGTCCATGCGCGGCGCGGCAACCATCACGTCGCCCGCGGTCATGTCGGCCATGCGCAGCACGCCTTCGAGCATCACGCGCGATTCGGCACCGATCACCTCGTTGTCCTCGGCATCGGCCAGGGTTTCGATCAGCTCGTCGCGCGAGTCGGGACCGGGGTGGATGAATTCGGCGAGCTTCTGGAGAAAGCCGCGCTTGTCTTCCCGTTCGACGGGAGCGCGTTCAGGGTGAGGGTCGGCCACTGCGGGAGGGCTTAGTTGAGGAAAGGCAAGGATACCGGATTGCGTGTGACACGCTCTACCGCATGGCCCCCGCCAGCCGTTGGGCCCGCCGCCAGGCCTCAGGGGGCGGACTTCTTGCGGGCATCACGCATGCCGCTGCGCACTTCCTGCACGCTCGCCAGGAAGGCCCAGAACTGCTTGGCACGGCTCTTGAGCGCGAAGTCGACCGCGGCGTAGTGCTCCAGGGCGATCTCGCTCATGCGGCTGTCGAAGGTGGCGCTGGGCAGTTCGAGGTGGGCCTCGGCCTCCGAGCCGCTGCGCACCACCGTCGCGCCGGCGTTGCGGGCGATTTTCAGCATGGCGGCGTTTTCGCTGAGCGCATGGATGAAGAGCATGCCCACGCCTTCGTTGCGGGCCACGACCACGGCGCGCTCGAACAGGCGGGCGCCGTAGCCCCGGCCGCGAGCATGCGCCGAGACCGACACGCCGAATTCGGCGCAGTCGCTGTGCTGGTCGCCGGGCGCGAAGGCCAGGTGCGCCATCGCGATCAGGTCGAGGCGGCGGTTGTAGATGCCGAAGAGTTCATCGCGCTCGAAGTCGAGACCGTCGACGTAGCTCTGGACCTGCTCGTCGCCCGCCGCATAGCCGAAGCGCAAATAGCGGTCATGCGGGGAGAGTTCGAGCAGGTGGCGAGCGATGCGCTCGCGTTCGCGCGGGCCGATCGAGCGGATCGGCACCATGACGGGTTGAGGCGCGCTGACTGCGCGTGGTTGCGCCTCAACCATCGGCGCTTTCAGGAAAGAGCCGAGGCCGAGAGACGCTTTGAGAAGGGTCTTGGCGGTAAGCATGGCTCGAATGTAAGGGTTTTCCCTTAAACAACAAGTCCACAGGGTCAATCACGGGACACATTTGTGTCCTAGTACCAAGCTGCGTGGCGCTGGCGCAACCGCAATGTGGCTAAACCGGCACAGCTGTGGTGGCCTTGACACGGTCGAGCACGAAGCTGGTCTTGCAGTCCTCCACGCTCGGATGCTTCAGCAGTGTGTCCATGATGAAGCGGCTGTAGTGGGCCATGTCGGCCACGACCACCCGCAACAGGTAGTCCATGTCGCCGGTGAGAGCCGCGCATTCGACCACCTCGGGCCATGTCTGCACGCTTGCGCGGAACAGGTCCATCGGGTTGCGCTTGTGGCTCTCGGTGTGCTTTTCGAGTCGCACATTGAGATAAGCGGTCAGCCCCAGGCCGATGGCTTCGGGCTGGACCAGCGCGACGTAGCGGTCGATCACCTTGTGCTCTTCGAGCCGCTTGACCCGCCGCAGCACGGCGCTGGGCGACAGGCTGACCTGCTCCGCGATCTGGTCGTAGGTGGCACGCCCATCTGCTTGCAGCGTGCGCAAAATCAGCCTATCGATCTTGTCCAGTGCTTCCATATCGCCATTCTTGCAGTTTTATTGCGCAATGGCCATCCCGAGCGCCCGGAAACGCAGAAAACCTGAGAGGCATCCGCCCTACATTGCATGACCGGCCGATTTCGCGCCTTATTCATCCAGCCCCACCTACCGGAGACCGCACATGAGCCATGCCGACGCACCCGCCTTCACGCCCTGGGAGAACCCCATGGGCACCGACGGCTTCGAATTCATCGAGTACGCGGCACCCGATCCGGCCGCCATGGGCAAGGTGTTCGAGCGCATGGGCTTCAAGGCGGTGGCGAAGCACCGCCACAAGAACGTGCTGCTGTACCGCCAGGGCACCATCAACTTCATTCTGAACGCGGAGCCCGATTCCTTCGCGCAGAAGTTCGCGCGCGAACATGGCCCGAGCGTCTGCGCCATCGCCTTCCGCGTGCAGGACGCCAAGCAAGCCTACGAGCGCGCCACATCACTCGGCGCATGGGGCTTCGCCGACAAGGCCGGCCCCGGAGAGCTGAACATCCCAGCCATCAAGGGCATCGGCGACAGCCTGATCTACCTGGTGGACCGCTGGCCCGGCAAGAATGGGGCGAAGCCCGGCGACATCGGCAACATCGGCTTCTACGACGTGGACTTCGAGGCGCTGCCGGGCGTGTCGTCGCAAGACGCGCTGGCGCGCAAGGGCAACGGCCTGACCTACATCGACCACCTGACGCACAACGTGTACCGCGGTCGCATGGACGTATGGGCCAACTTCTACGAGAAGCTCTTCAACTTCCGCGAGGTGAAGTACTTCGACATCGAAGGCCAGGTGACGGGTGTGAAGAGCAAGGCCATGACCAGCCCCTGCGGCAAGATCCGCATCCCGATCAACGAAGAAGGCAAGGAACAGGCCGGCCAGATCCAGGAGTACCTGGACATGTACAAGGGCGAGGGCATCCAGCACATCGCCATGGGCTCGGACAACCTGTACGAAAGCGTCGACGCGCTGCGCGCCAACGGCGTGACGCTGCTGGACACCATCGACACGTACTACGAGCTGATCGACAAGCGTATTCCCGGGCACGGCGAAAGCGTGGCCGAACTGAAGAAGCGCAAGATCCTGATCGACGGCAAGAAGGACGCGCTGCTGCTGCAGATTTTCAGCGAGAACCAGTTGGGCCCGATCTTCTTCGAGTTCATCCAGCGCAAGGGCGACGACGGTTTCGGCAACGGCAACTTCAAGGCGCTGTTCGAGAGCATCGAGCTCGACCAGATGCGCCGCGGCGTGCTGAGCGCCGCAAAATAAGGGCTTCATTCTTCTTTCTTATTGCCCAGGAGCCCGGTATGCGCAGTTGCATGTCTTCGATCGGTTTGACCTTCATCGCGGCGGCAGCCGCCGTTCTTTCGGGTTGCGCCATGGCGCCGGCGAGCACGCCGGTGGCCGGCTCGCACCTCGATGCCGTGCAGAAGGCGGCGGTGCTGCGCATCTGCACGCCGGGCGACTACAAGCCCTTCAGCTTCCAGAAGGCTGAGGGCGCCTTCGAGGGCATCGACGTCGACCTGATGACGGGCTTCAGCGCCAGCCTGGGCGCGAAGCCCGAGTGGGTCAAGACCACCTGGGCCAACCTGCTGCCCGACCTGAACGCCGGCAAGTGCGACATCGCCGTGGGCGGCGTGTCGGTCACCACCGACCGGCAGAAGCGGGCCTTCTTCAGCACGCCCTACATGGTCAACGGCAAGACGCCCATCGCGCGCTGCGCCGACGTGGCCAAGTACCAGAGCGTGGCCGCCATCGACAAGCCGTCGGTGCGCGTCATCTTCAACCCGGGCGGCAGCAACGAGCGCTTCGCCCGGGCCAATTTCAAACAGGCCAAGCTCACGCTGCACGGCGAGAACGTGACGATCTTCGACGAGATCCTCGCCAACCGCGCGGACGTGTTCGTGACCGAAGCGGCCGAGGCCATCACGCAGCAGAAGCTCAAGCCGGGCCTGTGCGCGGTCAATCCCGACAAACCGCTGCAGTACGGCGAAATGGCCTGGATGCTCCCGCGCGACGACGTTGCCTTCAAGTCATACGTCGACCAGTGGCTGCATCTGCAGCAGGCCGGCGGCGACTTCCAGCGCACGATGGACCGCTGGCTCAAGTAACTCTCAAGAATCGTTTCTCATGGACACTCCTGCCGCCGCCGTTGTCACCCCCGCCGTCTACGGCGCTTCCGACCGCCCGCCCCGGGGCGACTATTCGCGCGGCGGCAAGGTGATGGCCGACTACACCTGCCCGCAGGACTGGGCCAGCTATACAGAGGCCGACCACGACACCTATCGCCGGCTCTACGAGCGCCAGGCGGCGCAGTTGCCGGGGCTGGCCTGCGACGCCTTCATCAAGTCGCTGCCGTCGCTCGGCGTGAAGGACCGCATTCCGCGCTTCGAGGAACTCAACGAGCGGCTGCATCGCGCGACCGGTTGGGAGATCGTCGCGGTGCCGGGGCTGATTCCGGAGCTGCCGTTCTTCACGCTGCTGGCGAACCGCAAGTTCCCGGTGACCGACTGGATCCGCAAGCCAGAGGAGTTCGACTACATCGTCGAGCCCGACGTGTTCCATGACCTGTTCGGCCACGTGCCGATGCTGTTCGACCCGACCTTCGCCGACTACGTGCAGCGCTACGGCGCGGGCGGCATCAAGGCGCACGAACTGGGCGCCGGCGAGAAGCTCGCGCGGCTTTATTGGTACACGGTGGAGTTCGGGCTGATCCGCCAGCCGGACGGCCTGCGCGCTTACGGCGCCGGCATTCTGAGCTCGGTGGGCGAACTGAAGCACGCGGTGCTCAGCGATGAGCCGCACCGGCTGCCGCTGGACCTGCTGCGCACCATGCGCACGCGCTACAAGATCGACACCTACCAGGCCAACTACTTCGTGATCGACAGCTTTGCGCATCTGTTCGACCTTACGGCGCCCGACTTCACGGCGCTGTACGAATCGCTGGAGGTTGCGACCGACATCGAGGCCGGGGTGCTGCTGCCGGGCGAATCGGGCAAGGCCTGAATTTCTGAGGGCTGCGCCGCGCAGCTATCGCGCGCGCGACAGCGCACGCCCGCTCCCTAGGACAAGCCCGCTGGCGGCGAAGGCGCACTGCCTCCCACAATCCGCGCCAAAGGAGCTTGCATGCAGACATCCGCGCGACAGAACTATCCGGCCGGCGTACCGCACGAGATTCATCCCGAGCAGTACCGTTCCTTGCCTCACATGTTCGACGAGGCCTTTGGCCGCTACGCCGACAGGCCGTTCTCGGTCTGCATGGAGCGCTGGATGTCCTATGGCGAACTCGACACGCTGTCGAAGGCGCTGGGCGCCTGGCTGCAATCGCTCGGACTGGAGCCGGGTGCGCGCGTGGCCATCATGCTGCCCAATATTCCGCAGTTTGCGGTCACCATGTGCGGCGTGCTGCGCGCGGGCTATACGTGCGTCAACGTCAATCCGCTGTACACCGCGCGGGAGCTGGAACACCAGCTGAAGGACTCTGGCGCGACGGCGATCGTCATCCTCGAGAACTTCGCGGCAACGCTCGAGAAGGTGATCGAGCGCACGCCCGTGAAGCATGTGGTCGTGACGGCGATGGGCGATCTGCTGGGCGGGCTGTATGGCGCATGGATCACGATGGCAGTGCGTCATCTGGCGAAGATCGTGCCGGCGTACAAGCTGCCGCTGAGCGATGGACGCACGGTCACGCCGTTCACTCAGGCGATCTCGGAGGGCCGAGGCCGCATGCTGGGGCCCGACCGGAGCACGCTCGATTCGATCGCGTTCCTGCAGTACACGGGCGGGACGACCGGCCTGTCGAAGGGCGCGGTGCTGACCCATCGCAACATCGTTGCGGCCACTCTGCAGGCGGAGGCCTGGTTCACACCTGCGCTCTCGCGCGCGGGCGATCTGGCGAAGGTCAACAGCATCGCGGCGCTGCCGCTGTATCACATCTTTGCGCTGACGCTGTGCTTGCTGGTGATCCGCCAGGGCTCGCACATGACGCTGATCCCGAACCCGCGCGACTTCAACAAGTTCATCGCGGTACTGAAGAAGCGGCCATTCCACATGCTGCCGGCAGTGAACACGCTGTTCAATGCACTGCTGATACACCCGGAGTTCAAGTCGATCGATTTCTCCACGCTGTTCGTGTCGCAGGCGGGAGGCATGGCGGCATCGGAAGGTACCGCGCGCAAGTGGTTCGAGGCCACGGGCTGCCCGATGATCGAAGGCTGGGGGATGAGCGAAACCTGCGCCATCGGGACCAACAACCCGGTGTCGAATACCGAGTTCACCGGGACGATCGGCTTGCCTTTGCCAAGCATCGAGATCGCAATCAAGGACGATGACGGCAATTCGCTGCCGGCAGGCCAGCCGGGTGAGCTTTGCATCAAGGGACCGAACGTGATGGCGGGCTACTACAACCAGCCCGCCGAGACGGCGGCGGCCTTCACCGCCGATGGCTTCATGCGCACCGGCGATATTGCGGTGATGCAGGAAGACGGCTACAGCCGCATCGTCGACCGCAAGAAGGACATGATTCTGGTGAGCGGCTTCAACGTGTTCCCCAACGAACTCGAGAACGTGATTTCCCTGTGCCCAGGGGTCGTGGAATGCGCGGCGGTGGGCGTCCCGGACGAGAAGCAGGGCGAGGCCATCAAGGTCTTCGTCGTCCGCAGGGACCCGGCGCTGACTGAAGACGCAGTGCTGCAGTACTGCCACTCGCAGCTCACGGGCTACAAGCGGCCGAAGCACATCGAATTCAGGGAATCGCTGCCGAAGACCAACGTGGGAAAGATCTTGCGCCGCGAACTGCGCACCAGTGCGGGCGCCTGAATGAGCCATTCGTCGGCGAGTGCCGGGCTGCCAGCGAATGTCGTGGTATTCGAGCGGGGTTGGCTGTCTTCGAACAATGTTCTGTTCATCGGCAGCGAAGAAACCGCGGTGGTCGACACGGGGTATGCAACGCATGCTGAACAGACGCTGGCGCTGGTCGAGTCGGTGCTGGGGGAACGGCCACTCGATCTCATCCTGAATACGCATCTCCACAGCGACCATTGCGGTGGGAATGCCGCATTGCAAGAACGCTATCCGTTGGCTCGTACGGAAATCCCGCCCGGCGAAGCTGGCTTGGTGGAACGCTGGGATCAAAGGGGCCTGAGTTTCTTGGCGACGGGGCAGACGTGCCGCAGGTTCCGTTTTACGGGGCTGCTGCGGCCCGGGACGGAACGCATGCTCGGCGATCGGTCGTGGCAAGTGCATGCGGCGCCTGGCCACGATCCCCATTCGATCATTCTGTTCGACGCAGCGTCACGGACACTGATTTCGGCGGATGCCCTGTGGGAGAACGGATTTGGTATCGCTTTCCCCGAACTGTCCGGTGAGCCGTCGTTCGAAGACGTAGGCGCCACGTTGGATCTGATCGAAACGCTTGCTCCCCGGCAAGTGATTCCAGGGCATGGCGCTGTATTCGACGATGTCGGCAAAGCTCTGTCCGTAGCGCGTCGCCGGCTCGACGGTTTGCAGCGCGATCCGGTGAAGCATGCACGTCACGCCATCAAGGTACTGATGAAATTCAAGCTGCTGGAGGTGCAGTCGATCTCTTTTGCGGATTGGCAGGCGTGGCTGCGAGGCGCTGCATACATCGACGTGATCCGATCACGCTTTTTCAGCGCGATTGAATTGGATCAATTGGCGGGGGACATCCTGGCGGAGCTGGTTGCGGCCGGCGCGGCAGAGATGAGCACATTTGGCGTCCGCAATATCTAGCACGCTCTTTATTCGTCTTCCAGCCCCTAAAAAGCAAAAAACCCCAGTCAGATCACTGACTGGGGTTTTTTGGGCTGTAAGAGCCTGACGATGACCTACTTTCACACGGGAACCCGCACTATCATCGGCGCTGAGTCGTTTCACTGTCCTGTTCGGGATGGGAAGGAGTGGGACCAACTCGCTATGGTCATCAGGCATAAAGGGTTGTTCTGTTGATCACATGATCAAGAGAACGAATTCATAGAGTTTGGAATCAGCTTGTGGCGAATTATTTTGAATGCGTCAACTTGGCATAACACCTTGATCGGATTGATCAAAGTTATAGGGTCAAGCCGCACGAGCAATTAGTATCAGTTAGCTTAACGCATTACTGCGCTTCCACACCTGACCTATCAACGTCCTGGTCTTGAACGACTCTTCAGGGGGCTCAAGGCCCCGGCAGATCTCATCTTGAAACGAGTTTCCCGCTTAGATGCTTTCAGCGGTTATCTCTTCCACACTTAGCTACTCGGCAATGCCACTGGCGTGACAACCGATACACCAGAGG
>Ga0207709_10001734_pt1 | contig 14681 bp, 10 predicted proteins | sample KBSM34metaG_FD_184397 | JGI IMG/M metagenome (GOLD analysis project Ga0207709, IMG submission 184397) | Miscanthus rhizosphere microbial communities from Kellogg Biological Station, Michigan, USA - KBS M3-4 metaG (SPAdes) (version 2) | ecosystem: Host-associated > Plants > Roots > Rhizosphere >...
CAACCTGGGCGCGGTGCCGCTGTTCGACGGTGGCGCAGGCGACGACAGGCTCAGCTTCAACAACGTAAAGACCGCAGGCGTGGGGCGCTTCCAGAACTGGGAAGCGATCAGCCTGGCCAACAGCACCGAGCTGAACTTCGACGGCGATCTGGTGCTGGGCGACAGTGCCAGCGGCACCGGTTCGCTCACCGTGGATGACACCAGCACGGTCTACGCAGGCAGTGGCGGCCATGCCATCCGTCCGTTCAACAGTGGTGCATTGGTGGAGATGGTCAATGCAGGGCGCATCGACCTGACCGGTAGCGGCGCCGGGGATGTGTTCACTGTCCGCGGCAACTATCGCGGTGACGGCGGTGGCCTGTACCTGCGCACCGTGCTGGGCGCGGACAATTCCACCAGCGACCGACTGGTGATCGATGGCGGCACCGCAACCGGCACTACCGGCATCGGCATTCTCAACGCCGGCGGCGGCGGAGCGGCGACGCTGGCAGACGGCATTCTGGTGGTACAGGCCTTGAATGGTGGCAGCACCGCAGCAGGCGCATTCTCCTTGTTCGCGCCGGTGTCTGCGGGTGCCTACGAGTACTTCCTGTTCAAGGGCGGCGTCAGTGCCGGCACCGGCGAGAACTGGTATCTGCGCTCCACGTTGGTCAGCGGGCCGACGCCGGCACCCAACGGCGGCGGCAGCGCGACACCGCCGCCCGTGACGCCGCCGGTGGCGCCACCTCCGCCGATCACCCCAGCGCCGCCACCGCCGCCCGAAGGCGCCACTGATCCGGACCTGACCGCGGGCGAGACCGCACCGCCACCGCCGCCTCCAGAACCCGCGCCGGTGGCCCCACCCAGCGATCCAGCGGTGCCTGACGTGCCGGTGGCCGGCGGTGCATTGCCCGGTACCGGCGCGCCGCCGACACCGGGTGCGCGTCCCGCCGAAGGCGCGGTGGTGCCGCTGTACCGCGTGGAGACCGCCACCTATGCGGTGGTGCCTCCGTTGCTGCGTGAGGCTTCGCTGGCCAGCCTGGGTACCTTCCACGAGCGCCAGGGCGAGCAGCGCCTGCTGTACAACCAGGGTGCGCTGCGTACCGCATGGGGCCGATTGGTCGGGCAGAGCAGCGAGATCCACTGGAAGGGCGATGCGAAGCCGGGCTTCGACGGCGACGTGATGGGCCTGCAGGCCGGTCTGGATGTGTGGGCCGTGGCCAACGACAACCATCGCAACCAGATCGGCGTGTTTGTCGGACGTACCCGTGCGCAGGGCAAGACCACCGGCCTGGCGGTGGGCTGGGAGAACGTGCAGGTGGGCCAGAACCGGCTGGACGACAAGCACGTGGGCCTGTACTGGACGTTCACCGACAGCAGCGGCGGCTATATCGACGCCGTGGCGATGCAGAGCCGCTACGACGGTCGCGTGCGTTCCTCGCGCGGGCTTGGCTTCGGCGTGAGCGGTGACGGTACCAGCGTGTCGGTGGAAGCCGGAAAGCCGCTGCTGCACTTCGGGCAATCCGCATGGTGGCTGGAGCCGCAGGTGCAGGTGATCTGGCAGCGCACCTCGCTGGACGATCGCCGCGATGAAGTGTCGAGCGTGCGCTTCGACAATGACAATGCCTGGACCGGCCGCATCGGACTGCGCCTTGCCGGCGACTACCAGCTGGCCGACAACGGCTGGCAGCCGTACTTCAAGCTCAACTACTGGCATGGCCGTTCCGGCGAGGATCGCATCCGTTTCGACGACGACGTGATCGTCAATTCGCAGCGCTCACGCGCGCTGGAAGCCGGTGTCGGTGTGGTCGGGCGCTTCAACCGCACCATCAGCGCCTATGCCGTGGCCGACTACACCCGCGAACTGGGCGGTGACCGCAACGAGAAGCGCCGCATCATCGAAGGCACCATCGGCCTGCGCGCGGATTGGTAGCGCCGGGCCACGCCCGGCGGCGTGGCCCGCTCTGATAGGTGCCGACCTCGGTCGGCACCTATTCCGCCGACGCCATGACCCTGCTCTGGTAGGTGTCGACCTTGGTCGACACGAATCCATCGGTGCCATTACCCCGCGCATTCACCCGGCGCCACCAGCGCGCTGGCATGATCGGCCAACACCACCACCGCGTGCAGCAGGCCTTCCTCCACCTGCGGCGGACACTGCGCCTGCGCATCGTCTGTCTCGCGCGCCGACTGTGCAGCCAGCAGTACCCCGCCGCACGCAGACAATGCTGCCAAGCAGCGCGTCGCCTCCGCCAGTTCCCGGCCACGCACATCGCTGAGTTGCCGTTCGCGCCAGACCTGACCATCGGCGGCGTGGCTTTGCGCGATGCCGTGTAACCGGGCGAAGAAGGCCGGCGGCGGAGCGTGTTCATGGGCTTCTGTGAGCGCATCTTCCAACGCTTCGGCTGCGGCATTGGAGAGCTGCAGGCCGGGCATTGCGGCACCGAGCAGTACATGCAGACGTGGGTAGGTGGGGTAGAGCGTGGTCATGGCAGCAACCTCACAAGGCTGGGCCACCTGCAGGAATGCAAGGTGGCGGGCGGTGCGGGTTGGCGTGCCGGTGAAGCTACCCAAAGGAAACGAAGCCGGCGGATCGGAAGGATCCCCACGCACCGCCCGCCGCAGAACGACGGACGGTGCAGTATTCGAGCCCGCGACATGGTCGCAAGCCCGACTTCAGGTAGCTTCATTCAGGACGCCAATCCCGGCCAGCGCAGGAGGCGCCGACGGAGGTAACCTTCTCGCGCTCTACGTGGCGATGACATGGGCAAAGTTGCAATTTGCTGATCGCGTGCACGCTGTCTTGCTGCAACCCGCGACCGGGCCAGATACGACAGTTCGCGCATGGTGGAAACCATCACCCGCGAGCTATCCTGCGCGCCTGACCCAACGACAAGGAAACGTCGCATGCAGGTTCGCAAGGGAGTGCGTCGCATCGGCGCGCTGATGCTCGTGTTGCTGGCGACCCGCGCCATGGCCGATACGCCAAGCGCGGTCGAGATACCCTCGCCGGAGGCCCAGGCCGAGATCCTCGCCCTGCTTGAACGCCAGGCGCTGTATCGCGATCGGGTGGACTGGCCCGCCACCCGCGTACGCCTGCAATCGGCGCAGGGCGACCCCGCGCAACGGCTGGCCGTTCTGCGCGAAGCCATTGCGCTCAGCACCGGCCACCATGGTGCGTGGACAACGACCCAGCGCCAGCGCGAATCCCTCGCGCGTGCGCAGCAGGCCGGTGCCGCCGCCGTGGACCGGGCCAGGGCCGCTGATGCGGTGGATGCGCGCATCGGCTGGGTGGTCATCGAGGGCTATGCCTCCACGCCCGGCGCGACGCCGCAGGAAAAATTCCGCCAGGACATCCAGCGTGCCGCGCGCTGGCAGCAGGTCATCCGCAGCAAGGACGACGGCGCGCGCTGTGGCTGGATCGTCGACCTGCGGGACAACGGCGGTGGCGCCATGTGGCCGATGCTGCTGGGCATGGCCCCGCTGCTGCGCACCTCGGTGGTGAACAACGAGGACGTGGGCTCGTTCGAAACCGCGCACGGGCCGCAGCGCTGGACGTTGACGGCGACCGCTGTGCAGCTGGCAGGCAAGCCATTGCTGGATTTCGGCCAGTCCGGTTATGTGCTGCGGCAGCCTGGCGCGCCGGTGGCGGTGCTGTTCGGGACCCGCACCGGCAGCTCGGGCGAGGCTTCGGTGCTGGCGTGGCGTGGCCGCCCGCAGGCGCGGAGTTTCGGCCAGCCGACCGTGGGTGTCTCCACCGGCAATGTCGTGCACACGCTTGCCGATGGCAGTCGCCTGCTGCTGACCACCAGCGTGATGCGCGACCGCAATGATCGTGGCGATGGGTTGAAGATCGAGCCTGACCAGCGCATCGAGGGGGAGGTCGCCACCGTGGCTGCCGCCCAGGCCTGGCTGCTGGCCCAGCCCGCCTGCCAGGGCCACTGAGCCATGATCCTGATCGGCCAACAGGAACGGGTGCTGATCGTCGGCCCCATCGAAGCGCACCACTGCCTGCGCTGCCAGACGGAAACCGAGTTCGCCCCGCAGCTGCGCTACAAGATGGCGCGCATCGACCTGCTGTTTGGGTTCACCTACCAGCGCCGCTACGAACTGGCCTGCACCCGGTGCGGGCACGGTTGGCTGCTGGACACCGACATCCTGGACCAGCAGCTGGGCGGGGTGCCGATCCCGTGGCGGCATCGCTTCGGCCTGCCGCTGATGCTGGTGGTGGTAACCGGGCTGGCCCTGCTGGGCTGGCTGTGGCGGCACGGATTCATCGGTTGAGGGCCGGGGCTGTTAAAGTCTGTCCTGCAATCACGTACCGGAACCGACCATGGACCACGACACCCCGTTCGAACCCCTCAACGACCTCGAGGTGCGCCTTCTGCAGGCCCAGGACGGCACGCTGACCGCAGCACAGTTCCTCGATGGCCTGCTGACTTCGACGGCGTTCGTGCTGCTGGACAAAGCCATCGGCGAAGACGGTGCCTGGGATGAAAGCATTTCGCCGCTGGTGCTGACCAGCGAGAACGGCGAGGCGATGTTCGCGGTGTTCACCGCCCCCGAGCGCGCCGGCCTGTGGCACGAGCAGCTGCCGCAGTTTGCCCATGCCATGCCGATCGCGGTGCACGCGCTGCTGGCCGGTATCGGCGACGGCGTCGGCCTGGTGCTGAACCCGGGCCTGGATGTGGGCATGGAGATGATTCCCGATGCCGTGGCCCAGCTGAAGCAGCGTGCGGCGGCGATCACACGTGGCATGGCGCATTGAGATTGATGGCATAGAAATCGAACCGTCCTCTTCGTTCCTTGCTGCTAGGCATTGATATGCCATTCGATTTGGGAATGTAAGAGCAAGAGCATTGGTGAAGAGCTTAAGAGCGAATATGCTGCTCAAGGAGAGAGTAGCTATGCGGTCGATAGGTGTTGGTCTAGTTTTCGCTGTTTTCTCTGTAATCTATGCTTTTGAATCCACAGCGGAAACAGTTACATATATTCATACTGATGCTCTGGGGTCAGTAGTTGCCGAGTCAGATGAGACTGGCCGGGTGACAAAGCGCTATAGCTATGAGCCGTACGGAGCGCAGATTGGAACTGGTATTGAAGATGGAGTGGGTTACGCCGGGCACGTGAGTGATTCGGCGACTGGGCTGAGCTACATGCAGCAGCGCTATTACGATCCAGGCTTGGGGCGTTTCTTGTCAGTGGATCCTGTCACAATGTACGGGAATGGTGATGGGAGACATTTCAATGCCTATGCATATGGATTCAACTCACCCTACACATTCAAAGATCCTGATGGCCGTTGTCCAATCTGCCCAGCCCTGTTTGGAGGCGCCGGTGGCATGGCGGTGGACTATGGGATTCAGAAGTACATGAATCCCGGAAAGCCAATCAACAAGACAGAGCTGGCAATTGCCGGCGTTGCTGGAGTTGTAACTGGTGGTACCGGCGGCCTGGTGGTTGGAGCCCTGGCGAGAGGGACGATTTCGATCGGTCAGGTCGTAGCAATTCAAGCGACGGTGGGTGCCGCGACTGGTGTTGCGGGTACGGCTGCACAGGGCGCAATCGAAGGAACACCAGTGACAAGCGCTCAACTGGGCTTATCGGCTGTCGGCGGGAGTGTTGGCAGTTTGGCGGGCAGCGGAATTGGAAAACTCGCTGGTGACTTTTCGCAGGCGTCTACTCAAGGGGCAGTGAGTAATATGATGAAGGCGCCAGTGAGTTCACCTGCTGGCATCGGTGCACATATTGCAGAGGCGACTGCGAGCGCCGGCGCAATTGGAGCAAAGCAAGGGGCGGTACAGGGTGCATTGTCTAATGCGGGCCAACGCGGTGCTGATGCCGCAGTTGGAACTGGACAGAAAATCGCTGAGGACAGGTTGAAGTGATGAGATTTTTTAATCGATCTCTCCTTGTGTACGAGCTTGGGCTTCTAGTCGTATTCATACTGGTCGCATTCTTCATCACCCGGTTCAATCCGGTGGAGACGCTCCGGTTGGGTGGATGGCTGTTCCTCTTGATGCAACCCATCTTGTTGGGTGCTCATGCTGTCGACCATTTTTCGCGCAAGCGCCGTCGATAGACGGGAGATGTGAAGGTGCCGGCCAGCGACCGGCACTACCCGGTGCTTCAGCGGGCGGCGGCGATGGCTTTCACCCGCGCCTTGGCCAGTGCCTCACCGATGGCCGGACCCTTCAGATGCGTCGTATCCAGATCCCGTGCCTGCACTGACAGCGCCGCCTGATGCAGGCGTTTGAGCGTTTCGCCCTGTGGGTAGTCGCTGTCCTCGAATCCAAGCCGCCCGCGCTTGTCGGCCTCGCAGCACAGTGCGATGCGTGCCACGCGTTCTGGCCGGCGCAATGTATCGCAGCGGCCCAGTAGTTCCAGCACGGTGGCATCGCGCAGATCGTCAATGCGGTGCACGTTCAAGTGCTCGCGGCAGACCGCTTCGGCCAGCTGCTGGTGCTCGGTGGGAATCTTCAACCGCGCGCACAGTGCCTTCAGCGGCTTGATGCCGCGCTGCTCGTGCATGATGTGGCGCGGCCATTCCTCCGGCGGGGTCAGGCCCTTGCCGAGGTCGTGGGTGAGGGCAGCGAAGCCGACCAGGTCATCGCCCGGCGCCAGTTTCGCGGCCATGTCGCTGACCATCTCCTGGTGGATGCCGGTGTCGACTTCCGGGTGGAATTCCGCGCGCTGCGGCACGCCGTACAGCGCTTCCAGTTCGGGCAGGATCGGGCCCAGTGCCTGTGCATCGTGCAGCGTGCGCAGGAAGGCGGAGGGCCGTTCACTGACCAGCGCCTTGCGCAGTTCCTGCCAGACGCGTTCCGGCACCAGCGCGTCCAGCTCGCCACTGGCGGCGACCTCGCGCATCAGTGCCATGGTCTCTTCGGCGATGGTGAAGCCTAGCGGCGCGAAGCGCGCCATGAAGCGCGCCGCGCGCAGCACGCGCAGCGGGTCTTCGACAAAGGCCGGACCGACGTGCCGCAGCACACGCTGTTCGATATCGCGTAGGCCGCCGTAAGGATCGACCAGTGAGCCGGTCTCCTCATCGCAGGCGATCGCGTTGATGGTGAAGTCGCGGCGCTGCAGGTCTTCTTCAAGGGTGACCGCCGGATCGGCATCGACCACGAAGCCGCGATAGCCACGGCCGGATTTGCGCTCGGTGCGAGCCAGCGCGTACTCCTCGCCGGTCTTCGGGTGCAGGAACACCGGGAAATCGCGGCCCACCGCAGTAAAGCCCTGCGCTTCCATCTGCGTGGGCGTGGCGCCGACGACGACCCAGTCACGGTCGCCGGCCGGGCGCTGCAGCAGGCGGTCGCGTACGGCGCCGCCGACAAGATAGATCTTCATGGGGGGCATGATGGCATGCCCGACCTGTAGAGCCGAGCCTATGCTCGGCTGATCAGCTGGTAGCGCGACCGGACAGAACGGCAGCCGAGCGTGGGTTCGGCTCCACAGGGGCAAGCGCCAGGCCGTACCCGGCGCTCCGGCATCGGCTCGCGATCAATCCCCGCCCTGGTCCGCGTTGGCGGCGCAACTGAAGCTCTTGCGCTTGTCCACCAGGCGGCCCATCAGGCGGTCGCTCAGCGGCAGCGCATCGCCGTTGAGGCGCCAGTCGTAGATCACGCTGAATGCCAGCACGCGCGCGACGTACTCGCGGGTTTCCTTGTAGCTGATGGTCTCGATCCACAGGTCCGGATCAAAGCCCGGGCGCTGGCCCTGCCAGCGTGCGGTCGGGGTCGGGCCGGCGTTGTACGCGGCGATGGTCACGTACGGCAGGCCGTCGTACTTGTTCATCAGCTGGCGCAGGTAGGCGGTGCCGATGGCGATGTTGGTGTCCGGATCGTACAGGCTGTCGGCGCCGCCGTAGCCGGTCAGGCCGATCGACTTGGCTACGCCGGCACCGGTGGCCGGCAGCACCTGCATCAGGCCCATGGCGTTGGCAGGCGAGCGCGCGCGCGGGGTGAAGGTGCTCTCGGCGCGGATCTCGGCGGCCACCCAGGCCGGATCGATCGCATTGCGCGCCGATTCGCGGCGGATGGTGGCGTCGTGGTGCAGCGGGAAGCGCAGGTCGTACAGACGCTGTTCCTGCGGCTGCTTGCCGAGCGCGAACACGGCGCGGTCGAACCAGCCGTTGTCCTGCGCCACGCGAACGGCGAGGCGGCGCTGGGTGTCATCGAAGCGCGACAGCGCGCTGTTCCATTCGGCCACGGCCCAGCCAGCGCGATCGATCTGGTACAGCGCCATCGCGCGCTGGATGGCCGGGTCGCGCGCGATCACCGCCTGTGCCTGTGCGCTGTCGTTCGGCTTCCACGGGCACAGCGTGTAGCCCTGCTGCAGTTTGTCGGCGGCGAGGAAACCATGGAAGGTCGGTGCACGCGCGGCCTCGCGGAACAGCGGCTGCGCCTGCTGGGCCTGGCCGGTCTTCTCCAGCATGCGGCCTTCGAAATAGCGCCAACGCGGGTCGCTGCGCTGCTTGCTGGCCATCTTGCGGATCGCGGTCAGCGCCGCCGGCCAGTCACCGCGCGACATCGCTTCGCGCACGCGCCATTCGTGCAGGCGTTCGTCATACGCCGATTCGGGCACCGCGTTGAGGCGGCGCGCCGAATCGGGCAGGTAGGAGGCCACCGTCCACAGCGCAATCTGGTACAGCACCTGGCCCTGCTGGTCGGAACTCAGGCCGAGCGCCTGGGCGTACTGCGGCAGCTGCTGTTCGGTGGCGCCGGGGTCGGCCTTGGCCAGCTTGGCCAGGCCATCGGTGGCGATGCGCCGGCTGCGCTCGTTGCGCGGCCAGTTCAACGCGCTGGTATTGGGCTTATCGACAAAGGCGGCGTAGTTGTTGGCCAGTGTCAGGTCGGTGGCAGGCAGGCCACGTGCGGCGCTGCGCATCACGGCCGGCTGCTGGGCGTCGGCGGCGGCATCGATGCGTTCCCAGCGCAGGGCGTCGCTCAGACCACCCTGTGCCTGCAGCACGGCGAAAACGGCATCACAGCCGTCCGGCAGCGACTTGCCGTTCTTGCGCCACAGGTCCTGCGCTTCACTGATCCACTGTGGATCGACCTTGCCGGTCACCTGGCGTGCGGTCAGCTGCGCGCAGCGCAGGCCTGCGTTGTCGGTGGGCGCCCAGTTGGCCAGCAGGGTCGGCCAATCCTGGCGGCGTGCGACCGAGGGCAGCCACACACTGCGGAAGGTGTTGGCCACGGCCTGGCCGTCATAGCGCTTGAGGAAGGCCTGTGCCTGCGCGGTATCGACGGTGTCGATGTTGCGGCGCAGGTTGGCGTACTCCAGCCAGCCGTATGCTGGATGGCGGCTGAGTGCGGCGGCTTGGCCGGGATCGAACTGGCCGCGTTCGGCGGCCGCGATCGCGGCCTTCAGCTGCGCGTTCTGGGCATCGAGGGACTGGGCATTGGCGCAGCCGATCAGCAGCGTGGTGGCCAAGGGCAGCAGGGACAGGGCGGTCGAAGAGCGTCGGGTCATGGCGATCAGCATAGCGGGCAGAGGCTGAATTCAGTTTCGCATTGCGTGCACGTCCTTGGCCGGCAACGGCAGCTGAATGTCACAGCGGCGGGCACTGCCCCGCAGGGCTGCGGGAGCCGTACTGTCGACCTTGGGCGAACGGCCCGGCTGCAGGGAGCGGCACATGGCGTTCAGTAGCGCAGGAAGAAGCGGCCCGCTGGCGGACATCAATGTCACGCCACTGGTGGATGTGATGCTGGTGCTGTTGATCATCTTCATCGTGACCGCGCCGATCGTGGCCCGGCCGATTGCCGTGCAGTTGCCACAGGCCACCGATCGCACGATAGATCGCCCCGAACCGCCACCGCCTATAGAGCTGCGCCTGGATGCGGCGAACCAGCTGAGCTGGGATGGCCAGCCGATGGCCATCAGCGATCTGCAGGCGCGTCTGCAGGCACAGGCCGGCGAGCATGCCGGCAACCTGCCGGAGCTGCGCATCGCCACCGATCCGTCGGCCGAGTACGAAGGCATGGCCCGGATATTGGCTGCGGCCGAAGCGACCGGGATGGAGCGTATCGCCTTCGTGCGATAGGGCGTTGTCTCACTGCCGCTCATGCGGTGATTGCTGCATGAGCGGTGCTTGCCCTGCTGACAGCGTCGCATCCAGGATCCGCAGAAAAGCCATTTCAATCTGCGCTGGAACCGGGGTTGGATGTGCTCGCCACCTTCCGGTCCCAGGGTCATGTTCAACGTCGAAAGCAGTCAACTCGGCACTCTCGAAATCCACCACAACCGTCAATCCCTCTCCCAAGGCCAAGGCCGCATCGGTGGGAGAAGGGCAGTTGTTGCACTCGATCAGGCCGCCTGCTCTCGGTTCGCCCGCTGGGGAAAGAAGCAGCGTCATCACCGTCGTGACGCCCAGCACCGCACTCACTGCTTTCATGATCGACTCTCCCGCGAATGGCTGGAGGTGCGAGTCTGCGCTGGGTCGATTAGCGGCGCCTTCCGGATGAAGGAATTTCAAACTATTCCTGAAACGATCCGGCAGAGACCTTTTCCATGAATGCGGCGGCCCCCGGCCCGAGCTGTCGCAGCCGGCATCAAGGCTGCCTGCTGTGAACAGTATCGTCCGGTCATAACCTGTAGCTATATGACGCAATCCCCCGTTATTTGCGTCAATTCCGTGTGAAAGAGTGTCGATCATCACGCCGCGACTTTTACCACTTGTTTACAAAGGAGACGCTGCCGCCATGCAGGGGGGAGCGCCGCAGCCAATGTCCCGACATTCCTTTGGAGAGAGAGCGAATGATTCACCTGCATCACCGCCCGTTGGCGGTTGCCGTTGCGCTGTGCGTGACGGCCCTGGCACCGCTGGGTGCCGCTGCACAATCCACCACCAACCTCGATGCGGTGGAAGTGACCGGTACCCGCATCAAGCGCGCTGAAGTGGAAGGCCAGGTACCGATCCAGACCCTGACCCGCGGCGACATCGAACGCACCGGCCTGACCTCGATCGGCGAGGTGCTGCAGCAGCTCACCGGCTCTGGTTCGGCGCTCAATGCCAAGTTCAACTCGTCCGGCAACTTCGGCTTTCCGCCCGATGGCAGCGGTGTAGGCGCCGGCTCGGCTCAGGTCGATCTGCGCCATCTGGGTGCCAAACGCGTGCTGGTGCTGGTCGATGGCATCCGCTGGGTCAATGAGTCGTCCGCATCCGGCGTGGGCTCGGCCACCGACCTCAACACCATTCCGCTGGCCATCGTCGAACGCATTGAAGTGCTCGAAGATGGTGCGTCGTCGCTGTATGGCTCCGACGCCATTGCGGGCGTGGTCAACATCATCACCCGCCGCGATTTCGACGGCGGGCAGGTGACACTGAACTACGGTGAGTACAGCAAGGGCGACGGCACGCAGAAGGGCGTGGATCTGGCCTGGGGCAAGAGCGGTGACCGCTACAGCCTGTTCCTGGGCGCCAGCTGGACCAAGCAGGATCCGGTGTTCGCCAAGGATCGCGAGCAGTCGCGCTTCCCGATTCCCGGCACTGGCCTGGCCTTCGGCAGCGGCGGCATTCCGCAGGGCCGCTTCGCCTTCGTCGATCCCAACACCGGTGCCGAGCAGGATATCGTGCCCAATACCGGCGTAGGCAACCCGCGTTACGACGGCAGTGCCGGCTGCAACCGCAGTGATGACTACCACTGCTTCACCAGCGCCGACCGCTTCAACTTCGCCGAGTACAACATGGTGCTGACGCCGTCGGAGCGCAAAGGCCTGTTCGGTCAGTTCCGCTTTGACATCACCGACAACGTGCAGTGGTACGTCAAGGCACTGGGCAACCGCCGCGAGTCGACCAACCAGGCCGGGCCGGAGCCGCTGTTCTTCGGCCCCGATGGCGCCACAGGCAACCCGCTGGCCGACAACATCGTGGTGTCGCGCTTGAACCCGTACAACCCGTTCGGCTTCGATCTGGTGTCCAGCGGCAACATGAGCCTGATCGGCCGCCGCCCGGTGGAAGGCGGCGCGCGCGTGTTCGAGCAGAAGGTGGATACCACGTACTTCGCCACCGGTCTGGTCGGTGACTTCCATGCCGCTGATCGCAGCTGGTACTGGGACGTCAACGGCATGTACAGCAAGAACAAGGCCGAGCAGACCAACTACGGCAGCTACAACATCTACAACGTCAACATGGCGCTGGGCGATCCTGCAATCTGTGCGGCGACGCCGGGGTGTGTGCCGCTGAACATCTTCGGCGGCGTCGGCTCGATCACGCCGGACATGCTGAAGTGGATCCAGCCGGTGGTGCGTGACCGCAGCCAGAACGAACTGAGCCTGTTCACCGCCAACCTGTCCAGCGAACTGTTCTCGCTGCCGGCCGGTCCGGTCTCGTTCGCCACCGGTTTCGAGTACCGCAAGTACGAGGGGTCGTACCAGCCGGATCCGTTGACCGTGGCCGGCCATTACAACGGTGTGCCATCGCAGCCGACCTCGGGTTCGTACGACGTCAACGAGGCCTACCTGGAGCTGAGCGTGCCGATCTTCGCCGACTCCTCGTTCGGCAAGAAGCTGGACCTGAGCCTGGCCGGTCGCTACTCGGATTACTCGACTTTCGGCGGCGAGTTCACGCCCAAGTACGGCCTGCGCTGGCAGGTGACCGATGACTTCGTGCTGCGCACGACCTATGCGGAAGGCTTCCGAGCGCCGTCGATCGGCGAACTGTATGGCTCGGCGGCGCGTGCCGACCTGCAGCTGTTCGATCCATGCTCGGTGGGCCTGGGCGGTACGCCGCCGCGCGGCAGTGCGGCCAACTGCGCTGCGCTGGGCGTGCCGGCCGGCTTCCAGCAGGCCAACTCGCAGATCTCGGTGACCACCGGCGGCAACCGCGAGCTGGACCCGGAGCGTTCGCGCAGCTTCAGTGCCGGCTTCGTCTGGAGCCCGTGGTTCGGCAACAACACCTCGTGGTCGGAACGCTTCGACGTGGAAGTGACCTTCTACCGCCACGCCATCGACGGCGCGATCCAAGCGATCAACGCGCAGACCCAGCTGGACCTGTGCGTGGAGACGCTCGACCCGATCTACTGTGATGGCATTACCCGCGCCAGCACCGGTGCGGTCAGCAGCTTCAACAATCGCCTGACCAACCTCGGCTCGATCAAGACCGATGGCTGGGACGTGGACCTGTTCTGGACGTTGCCACAGTCCTCCATCGGTCAGTTCAAGCTGGGCTGGAAGAACACCTTCGTGGGCCGCTATGAGGCTACCGGCGCGGCTGGCCAGAAGCAGCCGCAGAAGCCGGGCGTGGAAGTGGCCGACAGTTCGATTCCGGAATGGACCAGCAATGCCAGCATCGGCTGGACACTGGACCGCTGGAGCGCCAACTGGACGGTGCGCCACATCTCCGAGCTGACCGAGAATTGTGGAGATGCCGCTGCGTTCCCGGTGTGCAGCAACCAGGCCGCCGGTACCAATACGCTCTCGGCCACCACCTTCCACGACATGCAGGTGGGCTACAAGATCGACTGGATGAAGGGGCTGCAGCTGACCGCTGGCCTGAACAACGTGTTCGACAAGGATCCGCCGATCTGCCTGTCGTGCTCGTTGAACGGCTACGACGCCTCGACCTACGACATCCCGCGTGGCCGTTACTGGTACCTGCGCGCGGATTTGCGCTTCTGATGTGACGTGGCAGCGCCGGTCAGTTCCGGCGCTGCCTTGCTAGTGTGGAGCCGAGCCCACGCTCGGCTGATTCTCTGATCCGGGCATGGGCTCGGCTCTACAGGAGCGGGGCGGTTGTGCCCCGCAGCTGATCAGAACGCCCAGGTAAACGTCAGCGAGCCGTTGCGGCCATCGCCGTACGCACCGTAACCGGTGATCTGCGAGTAGTACTTCTTGTCCAGCAGGTTGTTGAGGTTGGCCTGCACGCTGAACTCCGGCGAGATGCGGTAGCGCAAGAAGGCACTCACCAGCGCGTAGCCTTCCTGTTCGAAACGGCCCACCACCGGCGCGGCGTAGTAGATGCGGTTCTGCCAGTTGGCACCGCCACCGACGGTCAGTGCCTGCAGCGACTGCGGGGTATAGCTGGTGAACAGCTTCAGTGCGGTCTGCGGCAGGTTGGTGTTGATGTCGGCGTCGTTGATGTCCTTGGCCACATAGCGCGAAGCACCGAAGGTGGCATTCCAGCCCGGTGCCAGTTCGCCGTTCACTTCGAACTCGAAGCCACGGCTGACGGTGCCGCGTGCGGCGATCGATGCGAACTCGCCTGGACGGCCGATGATCGGTTCGCTGGTGGCCTGGGCCACGTTGTCCTGTTCGATACGGAACACCGCCAGCGAAGCGTTCAGGCGGTTGTCGAACCAGGCACCCTTGACACCCACCTCGTAGCTCTTGCCATCAACCGGATCGAGGTAGCGGTCGTTGCGGTCGCGTGCGGTCTGCGGCTGGAAGATCTCGGTGTAGCTGGCGTAGGCCGAGTAGGTGTCGTTGATGTCATACACCAGGCCGGCATACGGGGTGGTCACCTTGTGCTCGCGGTCGTCGTTCTCGCCTTCGCTCTTCCAGTTGGTGTAACGCGCACCGAGGATCAGCTTCAGCGGATCGGCCAGGGACAGGCGTGCGGCCGCGTAGCCGGCCTTCTGGGTGATGGTGCCCTGGCTGGCGAGCGCCAGCGGATTCCAGTTCGGCTGGGCGATGTTGCCGGTCCAGTTGAGATAGCTGTCGAACGGTTTCCAATTGGGACCGCCCATCTGGAAGTCACC
>Ga0207709_10001736_pt1 | contig 14677 bp, 14 predicted proteins | sample KBSM34metaG_FD_184397 | JGI IMG/M metagenome (GOLD analysis project Ga0207709, IMG submission 184397) | Miscanthus rhizosphere microbial communities from Kellogg Biological Station, Michigan, USA - KBS M3-4 metaG (SPAdes) (version 2) | ecosystem: Host-associated > Plants > Roots > Rhizosphere >...
GGCAAGGCCGACGCGCAGATCGTCAGCCGTGCCAGCACCGGCAATGCGCGCGACCGGGTCGACAACCCGCTGCTCAACACGTTCTCCAACCAGGCTTTGGTCGAGCGTGGCGACATCCGCGTCGATGCCTACAAGAACGAGCGTTCCTCCGGCATTCTCGACCGCATCGGCAATCTGATCAGCAAGATCCCAGGCAATTTCCCGCCCAACGACAAGGGCTTGGTCACTGCCAGTCTCAGCGTCAGCGTGCAGGACCTGAAACTGGCCAACGGCGGCTCGGCGGCGTTCCTGGAGCCCTTCGACCAACTCGGCCTGCGCATGCAGGGCAGCAATACCCTGCTGACCGATCCGTGGAACGCGGCCGGCCCGGGTACTGCCAAAAATCCGACCAGGCGCTCGGTCATCGGCCAGGTGCGGACCCTGGTCCCCACCTCGCACCTGAGCGAGGCCGGCAAGATGTTCGACGGCCTGAGCATCATTCCCATCGTCGGCACCATCAGTCGGTTCGATCCGGGCTACGTCGCGCCGGATGTGGTCCCCGTGGACAAGCTGGAACCGTATGCCAGGCCGCGCTGACCGCCTCCTCCTGTGCCTGGCGCTGGCCGCGTTGGTGCCGGCGCCCGCGCATGCCGCCGACTGGCCCGAGGTGCCCGAGCCCGAGGGCGCCAAGGGCGAGTGGGTGTCCAAGCACATGATCTACAACGGCCTGCACATGCGCTCCTCGCGCTACACCGCCAACCAGTCGCCGCAACAGTTGGTGGCGTTCTACGGGAAGCAGTGGCCGGGCCAGGTGGTGGTCAACGAGGTCGGCAACAAGACCATTGTCGGCCATGCCGAGGGCGAGCACTACGTCACCATCGAGATCACCGGTGCCGGTGCCGGCAGCGAGGCCCAGGTCGGCATCGTGCGCCTGCTCAAGGAGAAACCGCGCAAGGCGCCCGGCGCGGATTTCCTGAAGCCGTCGGGCACCACGGTCGTCAACGATATCGAATACCTGGACAACCCCGGACGCACGCTGGCGCTGGAAAGCCCGCTGTCGCCCTATCAGGGCGAGGCGTTCTATCGCAATCGGCTGCCGGCCGAAGGCTGGAGCCAGCAGTCCTCGGCCACCACCTGCTCGATGATTTCCAACAGTTGCGTGAGCAGCTACAGCAAGGGCAAGCAGCAGATGACCCTCACTTTCAACCGCCGCGAGAAGGGAACTTCCATCGTGGTCAACCAGCTCCAGCAATGAGGATCAACGCCTTGAGCCCTGTTTCCCTGTCGTCCGTCCGGCATCAACGCGGCGCCGCGCTGATCGAGTACAGCATCGTCACGCTGCTGGCGGTCACCGTGCTGGTGGCCCAGCCCAATATCGTCCTGGAACTGGTCGAATCGCTGCGCAAGGCCTATTCCAGCTTCACCTACGCGCTGTCGCTGGGGTGGCTATGAAAGCGGCCGGGTTCAAGCCGAACCGCAACCTGCTGTTCATCGTGGTCGCGCTGGGACTGGGCGCGCTGGCCGCCTTCGTCGCCGTGCGCTACGTGCAGGGCGCCGTCGCCGCGCGCACCGCCAAGGTCGGCGAGACGGTGACGGTGGCGGTGCCCAAGTCCGACATGGAACCGGGTACGGTGGTCACCACATCGGATCTGGCGGTGCGCGAGGTCCCGGCCGACCTGCAGCCGGCGGATGCGGTGACTCCGGAAAACGTTGACCAGTTCAGCGGGCGCGTCCTGCGCGCGCCGGTGCGCCAGGGCGCGCCGCTGGGCGCCAGCGCCCTGGTTCCGCTGTACGACCAGTTCTCGCGGGTGATCAAGCCGGGCAACGTCGGCTACACCTTGCCGGTGGACGAGACCAATTCGATCTCGGGGATGATCGCCCCCGGCGACCATGTCGACATCCTGCTCACCGTGGAGCAGGAAAACGCGGGGTCGCGGGTCATCCCGTTGCTGGAGAACATCAACGTGCTGGCCACCGGCAACCGCGTCGGCGACACGCCGGTACAGGAAGACCAGCAAGGCTTCTCCAACATCACCCTGGAACTGAACCCGCAGCAAGCCGAACGCCTGACCGTGGCGGCCAAGGCCGGGGCGATGCGGGTCATGTTGCGCCAGGTCGAAGACCGCAATCCGTTCGGCCTCAACGGCCTGACCCAAAAGGAACTGCTCGGCACCGCCAAGGCGGGCGGCGGCGGCAGTGGCGTCGAATTCATCATCGGAGGCAAGGGCTGACGCATGCGCAGGACTACATGGAGTGTTTCGTTCCTTCCCATGCTCGCAGCCGCGACCATGACCATCGGCGGCAACGCACAGGCGCAGACCCAGCAGCAGACCGGATTGGTGCCTGTGCCGGTCACCGTCGCGCCCGAATCCAGGCCCCCGGCGCCACCCACCACCGGCAACCAGGCGCCGGTGCCGATGGGCGGCGGCGGCTTTCCCGCGCCGGTGCCGGATCCGGCCTATCGCCGCGCCGCGGGCTCGGCCGTGGTCACGCCGTTGCCCGAACGCGCGCGCATCTATGCCGGTCAGGCCGCCGTGCACAGCTTGCCGCAGGCGCTCAAGCGCGTGGCGGTCGGTAACGGCGAGCTGGTCCAGGTGACCAACATCGGCAAGCGCGAACTGGTCATCATCGGCCAGAAGCCGGGTGCCACCAGCGTGCACCTGTGGCTGCAGGACGGGCGCCAGATCGACGTGCCGGTGGAGGTGATGGAAGGCAACGCGCCGGCGACGGTGGAGACGGTGCGCACGCTGCTCGCCGACGTCCCCAACCTGGGCGTGCATGCGGTGGCCGACCGCGTGGTGATCACCGGCCAGGACATCAATCCCGGCGTGGCCAAGCGCATCGAGGCGCTGCAGAAGCTGTATCCGACCCTGCTCGACTTCACCTCCGCCGACCCGGTCGGCATGCGCCCGATGGTGCTGATGGACGTGAAGATCATGGAGTTCGACAGCAACGCGCTGGAAGAGTTGGGCATCCAGTGGGACAACGTGATCCAGGGGCCGGTCGGCGGGCTGCTGAAGGACTTCACCACCAACGACTACTACCGGATCAATCCGCAGGGCAGCCCCGCGGCCGGCGTCGTCCTGCCCAATCGCGTGCCCGGCACCCAGGCCTTCTTCGGCATCGCCACCCAGATTGGCTCGGCGATCAACCTGCTGATGAACAAGGGCAAGGCGTTCCTGCTGGCGTCGCCGCAACTGAGCGCGCGCAGCGGCGGCCAGGCCAAGTTCCTGGTCGGCGGCGAAGTGCCGATCCCGATCCCGCAGGGCTTCGGCCAGGTCACCGTCGACTTCAAGGAATACGGCATCAAGCTCGACATCGAGCCGCTGGTCAACGGCAACCAGGAAATCTCCACGCGCCTGCTGGCCGAGGTGAGCCGCATCGATCCGACCGTCAGCGTGCAAGGCGTGCCCGGCTTCACCACGCGCCGCACCGAGTCCGAATTGAACGTGCGCGCCGGCGAGACCATCGTGATCTCCGGGCTGATCGATTCCAGCGCGCAGCAGGACGCGAAGAAATTCCCGTTGCTGGGCGAGATTCCGATCCTGGGCAAGCTGTTCCGCTCCGATGGCTTCCGCGGCAACCGCACCGAACTGGTGATGTTCGTGACCCCGCGCATCATCACCCCCGATTCGCAGGAAAACCTTGATGGCCTGGAGCACGGGCGGCGCATCCAGGAACGCGGCCAGGAAGCGATGCCCAAGCGCAGCAAGGAATACGTGCAGTAGTTCTTCCCCCCCTCGCTCTCCGTAGACAGAACCATGTTCAACATCCTCATCGATACGCCGAACCGCGACCAACGCCATGTCCGCTGCCTGCACCGCGAATGCGGCATCGGCCGCGGCGACGGCAATCTGGTGGTGCTGCAGGGCTGGAGCATCGCCCAGCAGCATGCGGCGCTGAAGCGCGAGGACGACGGCATCTTCATCGAGGCCTTCGGCGGGCGCGCGTCGGTGCTGGTCAACGGCGAGAAGGTGTCAGGCAGCCGCGGGCCGCTGAGCAGCCGCGATCTGGTGCAGATCGGCGACTATCGCCTGCAGGTGGTCGGCGACGAGCCGGAAGCCTCGGCGCCGCGCCACGATCCGGCCACGTTCAATGCGCCGGCCGCCGCACCCGCGGCGGCGCTCGCCGATCCGGCGACGGCCGCGGCTAACCAGCCGATGGCCGACGTGCAGGAACAGCGGCAACTGGCGCGTCCGCAGGACCTGCCGCCGGACATCGCGGTCTATCGCGCCAAGGTGCACGCCTCGCTGGTCAAGCAGATGGACCTGCGACGCCTGGACGTACGCAGCATGGGCGACGATGCCTTGCGCGCCGCCACCATCGCGCTGATCGACGACGTGCTGGAACGCGAGTTCGCCGACCTGCCCAAGACCATCAACCGCCGCCGCCTGGCCAAGGAAGTGCTGGACGAAGCGATCGGTCTGGGGCCGCTGGAAGACCTGATCGAGGACAACACGGTGACCGAGATCATGGTCAACGCCTACGACCAGATCTTCATCGAGCGCGCCGGACGGATCGAGCAGTCGCCGGTGTGCTTCACCAGCGACCGCGCGGTGCTGTCGGCGATCGAACGCATCGTCACCCCGCTCGGGCGGCGCATCGACGAGAGCTCGCCGATGGTCGATGCGCGCCTGAAGGACGGCTCGCGCGTCAACGCAATCATTCCGCCGATCGCGCTGCGCGGCCCCAGCATCAGCATCCGCAAGTTCTCCAAGCGCAAGCTGGAGGGCAAGGACCTGATCGACTTCGGCTCGCTCAACGCGCCGATGCTGGAATTCCTGATCATGGCGGTGCGCGAGCGGCGCAACATCGTGGTCACCGGCGGCACCGGCTCGGGCAAGACCACGCTGCTCAATATCCTGTCCAACTTCATCCCCGACACCGACCGCATCGTCACCATCGAGGATGCGGCCGAACTGAAACTGGTGCAGCCGAACCTGGTCGCGCTGGAGGCACGTCCGCCTAACATGGAAGGCAAGGGCCACATCTCGATCCGCGACCTGGTCCGCAACGCGTTGCGCATGCGTCCGGACCGCATCGTGGTCGGCGAGTGCCGCGGCGGCGAAGCGCTGGACATGCTGCAGGCGATGAACACCGGCCACGAAGGCTCGCTGACCACCGCGCATGCCAACAATCCGCGCGAGGCGCTGTCGCGCCTGGAAGTGATGGTGATGATGGCCGGGATGGAACTGCCGATGACCGTAGTACGCGAACAGATTTCCTCGGCGGTGGACCTGATCGTGCACCAGAAGCGCTTCCCCTGCGGCTCGCGCAAGGTCAGCCACATCACCGAGATCACCGGCGTGGAAAGCGGCACCATCCAGCTGCAGGACGTGTTCCTGTTCAAGGCCAGATCCAGCGCCGGCCGCGACGGCAAGGTTACCGGCGACTTCATCGCCACCGGCGCGGTGCCGGAGTTCTACGAGGAGCTGGCCGAACGCGGCGTGCCGGTGGACCTGTCGATCTTCCGCAACGGCGGCCAGGGCAATGGATAACATCTGGCTGGTCGCCCTGCTCGCGTTCAGCTGCGTCACCGTCTCCGGGCTGCTGCTGGTACGGGCCAGCGCGAACTTCATGCAGCGCTACCACGAGCGCTTCGTGGATACGGCGCGGCTGAACCTGGCCGACATGTTCCTGTTCGTCGATCCGCAGATGCTGTTCGTGGCCAATGGCGTGGTGCTGGCACTGATCCCGCTGCTGCTATGGCTGATCAGCGGCAACCTGCTGCTGCCGGTGGTCGCGGTGATCGTGCTGGCGGTGGCGCCGCGCAAGATCTACCTGTGGCTGAAGCAGCGGCGGCTGGACCAGATCCAGCAACAGCTGCCCGATAGCCTGCTGATGATGTCCGGCAGCCTGCGCGCCGGCGTCGGCTTCAATCCGGCGCTGGAAGCGCTAGCCCATGACGGGCAACCGCCGCTGGCGCAGGAACTGGCGCTGATCCTGCGCGAGCAGCACATGGGCGTGCGCACAGACGAGGCGCTGGACAACTTCGCCAAGCGCGTTCCGATCGCCGACGTGAAGCTGTTCGTCGCCGCGGTCGGCATCTCGCGCGAGGTCGGCGGCAACCTGGCGGAGAGCCTGTCGACCCTGGCCGAGACCCTGCGCCGCAAGCTGATCATGGAAGGCAAGGTCAAGGCGCTGACCGCGCAGGGCAAGCTGCAAGGCATCGTGATGGCGATGCTGCCGGCCGGCCTGGTCGGCTTCCTGGTGCTGTTCTACCCGGAAACGATGAACCCGATGTTCCATACCCTGCTCGGCTGGTGCGTTATCGCGCTGATGTGCGTGCTCGAGTACCTGGGTTACCGCATGTGCCGCAAGATCATGACGATCGACATATGAACTGGATGCTCGCCCTGGTCGCGCTGCTGGCGCTGGCCGCCGTTGGCCTGGTGATGTTCGCGCTGCGCGGGCTGCTGCAGGCGGTGCCGCAGGACGATCGCAACTACCAGGATCCGCTGCCGTCGGCATTGCGCCTGCTCTGGCCGCTGGTCACCGCCGCCACGCACCTGGTCGGCCCGCGGCTCAAGTCCGCGCAGCTGGAACGCGCGCATCGCAGCCTGCAGTCGGCCGGGCAGGACTTCGTGCTGACGCCGGAGGAACTGTACGGCACGCGCATCGTCGCCGCCTGCGCGGTCAGCGTGGTGTTCGCCGTCATCGTGATGCTGCTGGGCAAGTTCAGCATGGGCGCGCTGTCGATGTGCCTGCTGTTCGGCATCCCGCTGGGCTGGATGTATCCGACGCTGTGGCTGGGCGAACGGCGCAAGCAGCGCAGCAAGCACGTCGTGCGCGACCTGCCGACGTTCCTGGACTTCATCACCATGGCGGTCGAGGCCGGCCTGAACATCACCGGGGCGATCGAACAGTCGGTGCAGAAAGGCCCGCCCGGACCGTTGTCGCAGGAGTTCTCGCGGATGCTGCGCGACCTGCGCGCCGGGCTGCCGCGCGCCGAGGCGCTGCGACGCATGGCCGACCGCATGGACATCTCGCAGATCTCCAACTTCACCAGCGCGCTGATCCAGGCCGACCGGGTCGGGGCCAGTCTCAGCGAAACGCTGCGCTCGCAGGCCATGCAGCGCCGCGAGGAACGTTTCCTGCGCGCCGAGAAACTGGCCTTGGAGGCCCCGGTGAAGATGATGCTGCCGCTGGTGCTGTTCTTCTTCCCGCTGATCTTCGTGGTGCTGGCCTATTTCATCTATCTGCAGATGAAGCAGCAGGGGATCCTGTGAGGTGCGGCACGCTGCGCCGCGAGGGCGAGGTGCTGCTGCACAGCGTGTGGCGCGCCGACACCTGGTGGCTGCGCCTGCGCGGCCTGCTCGGGCGCGCGCCGCTGCAATCCGGCCAGGGGCTGTTGATCGAGCCCTGCAACAGCGTGCACACCTTCGCCATGGGCTACGCGCTGGACCTGCTGTTCCTGGACCGCGACGGCCATGTGCTGGAGTGGCGCGAGCGGGTCAGGCCCTGGCGCGGCGCCGCCTGCCTGCGCGCCCACGCCACGCTGGAACTGGCGGCAGGCAGCCTGCAGGCGCTGCAACCGACGCGCGGCGAGCGCCTGGCCTGGTGGCCGGCCGAAGCTCCCGCCGCATCCCGACCGACCGCTTTTGCGGGAGAACGCCCATGAACGCATTGCGTCACGTGCCGCGCCGGCAACGCGGCCAGTCCCTGGTCGAGTTTTGCGTGGTGGTCCCCACCTTCCTGTTCCTGGTGCTGGTGATCTTCCAGTTCATCCTGATCTATCGCGCCAAGACCGTGCTGGACTACGCCACGTTCCAGGCGGCACGCGCCGGCGCGGTAAGCGGGGTGAAGCGCGGCGACATGCAGGACGCGCTCGCCGGCGGCCTGACCCCGCTGTTCGTGCAGTCGCCGGACACCGCAAACGCGCTGCTCACCAAACAGAAGATCAAGCTGACCGAGGTGCTGATCTTCTCCAAGATCGAAGTGATCTCGCCGACGCGCGCGGCCTTCAACGAATTCCGCGAACGCCAGTACGACGGCCGCTACGCGCTTCCTAACGACAGCCTTGCATTCCGCAACGCCAATATCGGCGGCAGCCAGGTCAACGTGCAGGACGCCAACATCCTGAAGATCAAGGTCACCTACAACATGCCGCTGATCGTGCCGTTCGTCGACCGCGTCATCGTCGGCCTGTCGGATCTGGTCAGCGGCGGCGAAAGCTATCGGCCGGTTTCGATGTTGATCGAGGAGCCGATCAGTGGCCACCGCCGCATGCCGATCGAGTCCTACGCGGTGGTGCGCATGCAGTCGCCCATCTACGACAGCGGCAATCTTGCGCGCTGAACGGCTGGCCGCGGCGTTGCTGGCGGGCGCGCTGGGCCTCGTCAGTGCCCCGTCGCGGTCCCAATCGACGGACGCGGCAGCAGAAGGGCCACCGCCGCCGCAGGCCAGGCTGCAGGGACGCGCGTATGGCTTCGGTCCGCTGGGTCCGAAGCAGGCCGGCGACTCGGTCCAGGTGCAGGTGCGCCTGCGTGGCGAAGCGATCCGCATCGACTTCGTCGGCGAGCACGCGCCCGACGCCTACCTGGTCGCCCCCGGCACCCGCGGCCGCGCCTGGCTGATCAGCCGCTCAGGCGACTACCGGCTTCCGGTCGCCGATGCCAGCGGGCCTTACTGGTACGACCCCAAGAATCCCTGCGCACGGATCGGCGGGCGTTGCGCGCCGGCGCCCGGCGAGTTCATCGCCGGCCGCCTCGCCGCGGGCTGGCGCTATCAATCGGCCACACAAGGTCCCGACGGCACCACCACCGGCACGCTGTGGCTGGACGGCAACGGCCTGTTGCTCGGCTACCGCGGTCGCATCGGGAACCGACGCGACGAACGCAGCCTGCGTGTGGACACGGTCAGCTACGAACCCGTGCCCGCCGACGCCTTCGAGCCGCCGGAAGGCTTGCGCACGCCGGGCACGGCCGCACCGCGGCGCTGAAGCCAACCGGCGCCGCTGCTACCATCGGCGCATGCGCATCCTGATCCTCGGCGCCGGCGCGACCGGCGGCTACTTCGGCGGACGCCTGGCCCAGGCCGGCGTCGATGTCACCTTTCTGGTCCGCCCGGCGCGGGCCGAGCGCTTGCAGCGCGACGGCTTGCGCATCCGCAGCCCGCGTGGCGATGCCGACCTCGCGGTGGCCACGCTGACCGCCGATACGTTGCCCGCAACGGCCGCCGCGCGGCCGTTCGACCTGGCGATCCTCAGCTGCAAGGCCTACGACCTGGACAGCGCACTGGACGCGCTGGCGCCGGCGATGGGCACCGGCACCGCGCTGCTGCCGATCCTCAACGGCCTGCGCCACTACCCGCTGCTGGACGCGCGCTTCGGCGCCGACCGCGTGCTCGGCGGCCTGTGCTTCATCAGCGCCACGCTGGGCGCGGACGGCGCCATCGAGCACCTGGCCAAGCCGGCCTCGCTGACCTTCGGCGAGCGCGACGGGCGCGGCGCCGACAGCGCCCGCGTGCGCGACCTGGCCGCCGCCTGCACGCAGGCCGGCATCGACCATGTCGCCACGCCCCGGATCGCGCAGGAACAGTGGATCAAGTACACCTTCCTGACCGCGCTGGCCGCGGCCACCTGCCTGATGCGCGCGCCAACCGGCCACATCGTCGCCAGCGACGACGGCGTGGCGCTGCTGCGCGGGCTGTATGCCGAATGCACGGCGGTCGCCGCCGCCGCCGGCGAACCGGTGCCAGAAGCGGCGCAGGCCAACGCGCTGCAGCTGCTGACCCAACCCGGCTCGCCGATGAAGGCCTCGATGCTGCGCGACCTGGAAGCCGGGCAGCAGGTGGAAGCGCAGCACATCGTCGGCGACATGCTGGCCCGTGCCCGCGCCGCCGGCCATGCCGCACCGTGGCTGCTGGCCGCGTACTGCCATCTGCAGGCTTACCAGGCCGGGTTGGCGCAAGGCTGAAGGCATGGCGGCGGCGACGCCGCCACAGTGACGCGCCTCGCAACGAGGCGGTTCACGCCCCCACAGGTCCCCGGCACACCGCCATGCGCCGGCATGCATGTGGTACGAGCGGGCCCGGCCGACACGCGCGTCGCCATGCGACTGTCCGGCCGACACGCGTCGGGACTGAAGTCCCTCCCAAAATCCACCCCGCCCGGCTTGCCCTTGCGCGTGCATGGAGTGGGTGCAACCGCGACAGGCACTTCCCCGGGCACCGGAGCCGCGAGGACCTGCCGACGCCGATGCCCGAGACCGTCCACCGCCACTGCTGCATTCCCCTGGTCAGCCCGACCGGGCAGCGCAGTCCGCCACGCGGCAGCCGCCTCGGGGGGCCGCGAAACGCATTGCGTGCCTGGGAGTCCTCGGCTGCGGCACGTGTGCCCCGTCCGTCGCGCCTCTTCGCGCGCCGCTGACGCCCGCCGCGCCTATGCTCGCCGACCTGACCACGGCGAGCGGCGATGAAGTTCATGGAAAAGATATTCCGCGGCGGCCATTTCCTGATCATCCTGCTGTTCCTGCTGTGCGCCGCCGGCCTGGTGGCGATGGCGGTGCTGGAGCTGTGGCACGGCCTCACCCCCGGCGGCGACCTGGTCATCCGCGACCGCTTCAACGTGGTGCTGGAGGCGATCGGGCTGCTCACCGTGGCGCTGGTGACGCTGGAATTGGGCCAGACCATCTTCGAGGAAGAGGTGCAGCGCGACGTCAAGATCAGCGGCCCGACGCGGGTGCGCCGCTACCTGTCGCGGTTCTTCGTGGTCATCGTCATCGCGCTGGCGATCGAGACGCTGGTGTCCGTGTTCGAACTGATGCACGACGACCCGGCCAAGCTGCCCTATGCCACCGCGGTCGGCCTGTGCGCGGCGCTGTTGCTGGTCGCCTGGGGCGTGTTCGTCAAGCTCAACCGCAGCGCCGAGGAACTGGAGCCGGAAGCGATGGCGGAAGCCAAGCGCGAGGACGCGCAGATCGAATAGCGCGGATCCGCGCACGGAAAACCGGCGCAGCGACGGGCCATGAACCCTGTAGGAGCGGCTTCAGCCGCGACAGGCGCTAACGGTAGTGCCGGTCGCGGCTGAAGCCGCTCCTACAGGATCTCGCGAGCGCAAACGACCGCGATCGACTGCTGCGGCAGCGCACGTGCCGCCAGCATTCGGTCCGCATCGCCACGCACAACCGCGATAGCCGCAGCCGGGCGGCGGACTGCGCTCATGCATCGTCGGGCAAGCGGAAGAACCCGCGCGCGGTGGCGGTGGTCGCCGCCGCGGTCGCCGCCACATCCTCGCCGCGGTCGCGCGCCAGTTCCTCGACGATGTGCGCCAGGAACGCCGGTTCGTTGCGCCGGTCCTTCGGCAGCGGCTTGAGCGTGCGCGGCAGCAGGTACGGCGCGTCGGTCTCGATCATCAGCCGCGCTGCCGGGATGTTCCTGACCAGCTCGCGCAGATGCGCGCCGCGGCGCTCGTCGCACAGCCAGCCGGTGATGCCGATGTGCCAGTCGCGGTCCAGGTAGTCGAACAGCTCCTCGCGGGTGCCGGTGAAGCAGTGCACCACCGCCGGGCCGAGCTTGCCGTCGAACTGGCGCATCAACGCCAGGAAATCCGCATGCGCGTCGCGCTGGTGCAGGAACAGCGGCTTGCCGGTGTCGGCGGCCAGCTGCAGCTGGCGCTCGAAGGCGCGGTGCTGGGCCGGGCGCGGCGCGAGGTCGCGGAAGTAGTCCAGCCCGCACTCGCCCATCGCCACTACCTCGGCATGCGCATGCAGCGCGCGCAGTTCGGCGTCGCACTCGGCGGTGTACTCGAGCGCGTGGTGCGGATGCACGCCCGCGGTGGCGTAGAGGAAACCGGGGTGCTGCTGCGCCAGCTGCAACGCCAACGGCGAGTGCTCGCGGCTGGCGCCGGTCACCACCAACTGCGCGACGCCGGCGTCGCGGGCGCGCTGCAGCACCGCGTCGCGGTCGCGATCGAAGGAGTCGTGGGTGAGGTTGGCGCCGATATCGATCAGAGTCATGCGGAGATGCCGAGGAAGCCGGGCAGGAAAGCGGGAGATTGTACGGGGCCGGCGCTAACCGCGAGAGGCGCGCGCTCTACAGCGGCGCAGCCGATCCGTATCCTTGGCCGATGGCCTCTCCCGTTTTTCCGATCGACCCGCTGCTGCCGCAGATCCGCGACAGCCTCGCCGCGCACCCGCGGCTGGTGCTGGAAGCCCCGCCCGGCGCCGGCAAGACCACCCAGGTGCCGCCGGCGCTGCTGGACGCGCCGTGGCTGCAGGGCCGCCGCATCGTGATGCTGGAGCCGCGCCGGGTCGCCGCGCGCAGCGCCGCCACGTTCATGGCCCGGCAGCGCGGCGAGGCGCCGGGCGAGACCGTGGGTTACCGCATCCGCTTCGAGAACAAGGTGTCCGCGCGCACCCGCATCGAAGTGGTCACCGAAGGCATCCTGACCCGGATGCTGCAGGACGACCCGATGCTCGACGGCGTCGGCGCGCTGCTGTTCGACGAATTCCACGAACGCCACCTGGCCGCCGACCTGGGCCTGGCGCTGGCGCTGGACGTGCAGGCGCAGGTGCGCGAGGACCTGCGCATCGTGGTGATGTCGGCGACGCTGGACGGCGAACGCCTGGCGCAGTTCCTGGACGCGCCGCGGCTGTCCAGTGCCGGCCGCAGCTATCCGGTGGAGATCGCGCATTTCCCGGCGCGGCGCGAGGAGGCATTGGAAGCGCAGACCCGCCGCGCCATCGACCATGCGCTGCAGCAGCATCCCGGCGATGTGCTGGTGTTCCTGCCCGGGCAGCGCGAGATCGCGCGGGTGCAGGCGGCGTTGGAGGCAGCTGGGGTGGGGCTGGGCGTGCCCGCATCGGGGGCCGCTTCTGGGGCCCTCGCCGCCGGCACCGCCTCGAGCGCACCCTCATCCGGCGCTGCGCGCCACCTTCTCCCGGGGAGAGAAGGCTGCGGTGTCGACGTGTTGCCGTTGCATGGCGAACTGCCGGTCGAACAGCAGGCCAAGGTGCTGCAGCCCGATCCGCACGGCCGCCGCCGCGTGGTGCTGGCGACCAACGTGGCCGAATCCTCGGTGACCCTGCCCGGCGTGCGCGTGGTGATCGATGCCGGGCTGGCGCGCGAGCCGCACTACGATCCCAACAGCGGCTTCTCGCGGCTGGACGTGACCGCCATCGCCCAGGCCTCGGCCGACCAGCGCGCCGGCCGTGCCGGCCGTGTCGCCGCCGGCTGGGCGTACCGGCTGTGGCCGCAGTCGCAGCGCCTGGAGGCGCAGCGCCGCGCGGAAATGCTGCAGGTGGAGCTGGCCGGGCTGGCGCTGGAACTGGCGGCCTGGGGCAGCGACGCGTTGCGCTTCGTCGATCCGCCGCCGGTCGGCGCGCTGGCCGCCGCGCGCGAACTGCTGCAGCGGTTAGGCGCCTTGAGCGAAAACCATGCGATCACCGCGAGCGGCCGGCGCATGCTCGCGCTGGGTACCCATCCGCGGCTGGCGGCGATGCTGCTGGCCGCGCCGGATGCGCGGGCGCAGGCGCTGGCCTGCGACCTGGCCGCGCTGGTCGAGGCGCGCGATCCGCTGCGCCAGGGCGGCGACGCGCTGGCGGCGCGCTGGCGCGCACTGGCCGGGTTCCGCCGCGGCCGCGCCCCGCACGACGCCAACCGCGGCGGCCTGGCCGCGATCGATGCGGCCGCCAAGCAATGGCGGCGGCGCCTGCGCAGCGACGCCGCCGCGCCGGACAGCGTGGAAGCGCACGAACTCGGCGACCTGCTGGCCCATGCCTTCCCCGACCGCATCGCCACCCGCCATCCGGCCGATCCGTTGCGCTATCTGCTGGCCAACGGCCGCAGCGCACGCCTGTTCGAGCACAGCGACCTGCGCGGCGAGCCGTGGCTGGTCGCCACCGAACTGCGCTACGAAGCCAAGGACGCGCTGCTGCTGCGCGCCGCGCCGGTGGACGAGGCGCGGCTGCGCGCGGATTTCCCGCAGCGCTTCGTGCAGCAGGACGTGGTGCGCTGGGACGCCGAGCGGCGCGCGTTGAGCGCCCTGCGCGAAACCCGCTTCGACCGCATCGTGCTCGACAGCCGCCCCGCCGGCCGCATCGATCCGGCGCATGCGGCGGCAGCGCTGACCGAGGCGGTACGCGAACTCGGCCTGCAGGCGCTGCCGTGGAGCGAGCCGCTGACCCAATGGCACGCGCGCGCGGTCGCGCTGCGCACGTGGATGCCGGAGCTGGGCTTGCCCGATCTCGGCGACGCGGCACTGCTGGAAGGCCTGGACGGTTGGCTGCGCCCGGCCTTCGCCGGCAAGACCCGGCTCGATGCGCTCGGCGAAGACGACCTCGGCGAGGCGCTGAAGTCGCTGCTGCCGTGGGACCAGCGGCAGGCCGTCGATCGCCACGCGCCGACGCGGATCACGGTGCCCTCGGGCATGGAGCGGCGCATCGACTACGCGCTCGACCACGCCGGCCAACCGCAACCGCCGGTGTTGGCGGTGAAGCTGCAGGAACTGTTCGGGCTGGCCGACACCCCGCGCGTCGCCGACGGCCGCGTGCCGCTGCTGCTGCACCTGCTCTCGCCCGGCGGGCGCCCGCTGCAGGTGACCCAGGACCTGCGCAACTTCTGGTCCAGCACCTATCCGGAAGTGAAAAAGGAAATGAAGGGCCGCTATCCGCGCCACCCGTGGCCGGACGACCCGTGGACCGCCACCGCCAGCCATCGCGCGAAGCCGCGCGGCACTTGAACGGCGGCGGGCATCGCG
>Ga0207709_10001740_pt1 | contig 14648 bp, 10 predicted proteins | sample KBSM34metaG_FD_184397 | JGI IMG/M metagenome (GOLD analysis project Ga0207709, IMG submission 184397) | Miscanthus rhizosphere microbial communities from Kellogg Biological Station, Michigan, USA - KBS M3-4 metaG (SPAdes) (version 2) | ecosystem: Host-associated > Plants > Roots > Rhizosphere >...
GTTATTCGTGTTCACATTGTTCGTGTTCACGTTATTCCGATTGACGTTGTTCGTGTTCACGTTATTCACGTTCACGTTATTCCGATTGACGTTGTTCACGTTCACATTGTTCACGTTCACGTTGTTGTAATTAACGTTTCGGTTCACGTTGTTATAGTGGTTGACGTTGTTGTAGTTCACATTTCGATTCACAACGGCGGTGTTGACGTGAACCGTGCTGTAACGGTTATTCACGTACACGCTGTTGACGTGAACATAGTGGGAGCTTGTAGTTACCCATCCAGATCCATGCCAACCGTGGTAGTACACAGTGTGCGAATACCAATTGCAGTCGTTGTTGAGCCACGCACCGATCGCCAGTCCCACACCAAACGAGATTGCGGCAGCAGCAACCACTGTCCCCGTTGAAGGAGCCGACGGTTGGACGTAAACAACTTGCGGGTTATAGGTGGGCACATAGATCACTTGAGGCTGAGCAGGCACAACCTTAATTACTTCCTTCTCAACAATCACTGTCTGTTGAGGGGTGGTGTTAAGGTAACCAGCTGCTTTGGCCCGTGCGCGCAGTCGTTGGACGGATGTCAGCACATCTGTAGATTGGTTCACGTACGCCTGTCCGAGCGCGGTGGTCCAATCCAACTTGTCGCTCATCATGTAAACAACTTGTGGATAGTGACCCACTGACTTGACGCTCACGTCCCAGTTTTGACTGTCAATCTTCGCAGGATTGTTGTTGTTACTCCGCAGCCAACGCGCGGCCTGATCAATTTGATCGACGAAGGTCGAAGCCGGAAACACCTGCGCCAGCAGCGGATCCGGATAAAGCGCAATCGGCGCCAGCAAGTTGTCCATCTGTTCGGCGGAGAGCCCGCCCTCAGGGACCATGGCGCCAGGTACGTAACTCGTATTGCCACGCCTTGTTGCAGCTCGTGCAGCCAGCGTCACATTGGCTATCAGACATAAGAGCAGGCAAAGCGTAATAGTTCTTCTCATATCCCAATTCTCCTTTGCTAAAAACTCTTGCCTATCGCAAAGACTACGGTGACACCCTGGGTCCGATTGCGGGCGCCAAATTCCGGCAGCACTCGTACAAGGAAGTTAAATTTCTTGGTTGGGAGAATGACGCCGAATTCCGGGCCAATCGCAAACACGCGATCCTTGTTGCTAGCCGTGAGCGCGGGAACCGCGGTCCCTGAATCGTTGGTCAGTTGGAATTCGGCGTAGCCAACGCCACCAAACTGAATTAGTTGTTTTCCGTCGTTCTTAACAAAGATCTTGCCGACACCAGCTTCCAGCGTCATGTTGTTACCCACCTTAAGATCTTCGTGACGCTTCTTCTGGTGGAACTCCCAGTTGGTACTGAAAGAAAATTGCGTGAGCTTTGTTTTGTCGATGTAGATGGTGCTGGCAAAGGTGAGCTCATGGCCCCAGTAGTCTGTAGTCGTGGTCTCATTTCCTACCGAATCAAATCTGCCCGTGGGAGCGACAAATCCGTACGCGACTTTGACGTCGGCTTTCTTCAGCTTCCAACCGAGATTGATAGGTTCTACATAGAGATCGCCTAGACCCGTCGGACTAATGCCCGCCCCCAAACGTGGAAGGGACACGGGCGAATTTACAATCGGCAGGACGACCGACATGCCGTAATTAGCGCCCAGAAACTTCGCTTTGGTCGTGTACGCGACCAGATTCAAATCAACTAACAGGTCGAGATCAAAATTGATTGCGGCTTTGTTCCCATTCTGATCCTTGAATCTTGTGGAGGGATACCAAATAAAAAGGTTTGCATAGGTGATTCCCTCCGGCGTCTGAAGGCCCGAGTTAAGTCCACCGGTTCCGGGTATGTACTGCCCACGCTCCTGCCCGATCGCCGGCAAAGTTACGATCAGGAGCAACATGATGCAGCGTATAAGGGCTTTGTGATTCATCTTCGGTTTCCGTTTCTTCATTGGCGCCTTGTTGTAATTACCCTATCGCAACCGAGGTACTGTCGAAACTGTCATTATTGACAGTCTCTGGTTGCAGAAATCCGACTCGGTGAGCAGTGGAGAATTTGTCAGAGTTTGTGGGAAGAACGGTTTAGGCGTACAAGGTAGGGAGCCAAAAGTGTCTGCCACGATCTATTCAAGCGTTCATAGTCTTGTACACATTGAACGGCCCTTTCCGTTGGCAGTGATCCGTTTCTGATCAGATACTCGTACCGCTCTGGTCGATGACCATAAATGAGGCAGATGGTGTTGTAGAACCGCTGTTCATCGAGCGAGTGCGAATCCGAGTAATCCCGCTCCAGACCCTTTTCCAGAACCGCTAATAACTTGAACGAGCGCGCGCTGTGGAGCGCCATCTCTTCGCCGGCAGGCAAGCCATTGATCAGCATGAGCGTTGAGAATTGATCCGCCGCGTCTTCCTCGCGTCCGGTAATGGAAAGATGCCAACGATCAATGAGGGCGTGCGCTACTTCGTGGAGGAACAGAGATACAATGGCACCTTTTGTAGCCTCATCCCCTGCGGTTCTCCCTCTGAAGGATCGCGAGAATAGTTCGGAGTAAACGTCGATAAGTTCGTAGCACACGACAATTTCATGGGAGCCTTCGTCGTAGTAAGAATCAGGGCCGCCGCAGTCTTTAAAAACCACTTCGATTTCGAAGGGAAGCGCGAATTGTTTCTGTAGTTCCCCGACTATGCGATACACAGCCTGCTGGCTGATAAGCACAGTGCGATCCGCCGCAGACCCTCTAAAACTCTTTCGCTTTCCATAACTGAATTTCAGGTCACAGAGGTTTTTGGGCAGCTCGGAATTAATGATGCTCGCTGTTGAACTTCCGCTAATACGATGCGCTTTCTCTGTCTCAGTCTCGCGGCGGTCACCTCCGGTGTTGGTCGCAACTAGCAAGAAGGAGATGACCACGGCCAGGACAAGCATTCGTGTGACTATCCATTTGTTCATCGGAGGGTCTTCTCAACGTTACGCCGGAACTGAACTGTTTATTCTGAGCGAAATTCTATTGGTCAGTATGAGGATAAAGAACTGTCAAAAGTGACAGTCTTCGACTGACTTCGAGAATTATTCTGTGGTCACTGGAAGCTGCTAGTTTGCGGCCTTGTATTCGGGTAGGACTAACTGCTGATTAAGGATCATATTAAACTCAGTTCCGGGTTTAACCTCAGCCTCTTTGCCTTTCTTTAACAGAGCACCGGCGATGCCAGCTCCCGCGCCAATTCCCGCACCGGCAGCGCCATTGAGTAGACCTCCTACGACTGCACCGCCCGCTACAAAGGCCACGTTTCGCTTTTTCGAAGATCCGCCCTTTACTTCACCCTCATTGTCGGCACTGCCACTAGTCGCGAGCGAGCCATTCAGCGGATACGATTTGCCGTTGGGTAGTTGCACGCTCGTGAACGCCACGTTCAGACTGCCGGCATTGCTTTTCCGGCCTGCACGGGTCACGTGAGTAACATGGCCCGTGACGATACTTGCTGGGGGGATAACCTGGAACCCGCGGGCATAAACAGGATCCACTACCGTCGATCTGAATTGATCTCCGACGTTGGCGTTTTTTGAATTCAAACTGTCGTTCAGCCTCAGACGCAGCAGCGAATTGGCAGCTACGCTATATCGCGGTGGAGCCTTTTTCTTCCCTTGCGCAAAAGCATCTCGTGAAGTGCTTCCTGCAAGAGTTACGAGGAACAGAGCTAACGTAAGTAATGCTGTGGTGGGTTTCATTCGCATAGTTGACCTCTCAGTAGACGTGAATGCGATTAACTACCAACTATCGAATTCATCTTCCTACCGTTCGTGACGACAAACTACTGGCAAAAAGTACAGGTACCCTGGATCTTCAGACCAAGCCACGCAGCAGTATTTGGCCCCGATAAGCCAACAATTTGTTTTGCGCTGACTGTAATAATTGACAGTTACCATGTATTTCACATGACTTATATTTTCTATGTTTCCTAATCGAGGAATGAACTGAACCCTAAAAGTCCAAAGCGCTACGCATGATCAAGCCCGAAATTCTAAATGAGCATCCGGACTTCTCACTGGTGCTCGGTGGTCCACTGTTTCAATTGTATCGGTGGGCGCGTCTTTCAGGAGATTCGCTGGAGAGGGTTCAGCGACGGGTCCTAGTGGTCATAACCGTGGCGTGGCTCCCACCTCTGGTATTGTCGATGATCGGCGGGCATGCACTAGGCGGCGCTATCGCGGTACCGTTTCTCTATGACATCGAAACGCACGTTCGTTTCCTCGTCGCCCTGCCCATTCTCATCTGCGCCGAACTGATCGTGCACGATCGTCTCCAGGCCGCCGTGGAAAGTTTCCTGGAACGGCACATCATAGTCCTCGAGGAGATACCGGCATTCCGCAGGGCCATTGGTTCGACCTTAAGTCTGCGTAACTCATTCATCATAGAAGTCGCTCTTCTGGTTCTGGTCTACACTCTTGGTCTGTGGATCTGGCGGAGCCAGGTCGCAACCGGCGCAGCGACCTGGTATGCATTGCCTGAGACGTCGGGATGGCACCTCACGCTGGCTGGTTATTGGTATGCCTTCGTCAGTATTCCCATCTTTCAATTCATCCTTTTGCGTTGGTACTTTCGGTTCTTTCTTTGGTTTCAGTTTCTGTGGCGGGTCTCAAAGTTGAACCTACGGCTGATTGCTACTAACCCGGATCGGAGTGGGGGACTCGGCTTCCTCGGCTCCAGCACTTATGCATTTGCGCCGATCCTTTTCGCCCAGGGCGCCCTGCTTACTGGACTTATCGCCAATAGAGTCCTGTACCTGGGAGAAAACCTCATGGCCTTCAAGGTAGAGGTGGCAGGCTTGCTGGCCTTCATCGTGGTGTTCGTTCTGAGCCCGCTCACTGTCTTCACACCGCAACTAGAGCGGGCGAAACGGCGTGGATTGGGGGATTACGGCCGGCTTGCCAGCCGCTATGTCCAGAGCTTTGAAGAGAAATGGGTAAGGCCAAGAGCAACCAGCGAGGAAGAGCTTCTTGGCAGCGCCGACATCCAGTCGCTGGCCGACCTCGGAAACAGTTATGCCGTCGTTAAGGAAATGCGACTGACACCTTTCGGATTAAAGGATGTAATGAGGCTCGCCGTGGTGACAGCGGCGCCGCTTCTACCATTGTCGCTGATGGTCTTCTCGTTGGAGGAGATAGTGACCCGGCTGATCAGAATGCTTTTCTGACGAATTATTTTGGACGCCTGCGACCGCATACCTTCCTGTAAAACGAATCCCTGTAAGAAGTGACAGTTATCGTGGGATACCCCACGTCTATACACTCTGACTCTGGCCTGTAATGACCGTGGCCTGTGATGACAAGTCTAACAACTCTTGAAGGAACACTTATGTCTGCTTATCCAAACAAAGCGAGTCTCCTCGGCATTTTCATCATTCTGGCGACGACCTACATAGGGATCGCCTCTGCCCAAACCCCTGTCGCGGTAAATAACTTGACCGCTAAGTCAGAATCGGTAATCGAGACGAAAGAAACAGTCGGGGAAAAGAAAGCTGTGCCGCTCAGGAAAGGCACCGATTCATCCACTGGACCAGAGGTGGCAGCGATAGAAAGTAAGGAAAAGTTAGATTCGATTCCTGCTGATGCTGACTTGACGGGTGTCACGTCGTCAGCCGGAGTGGCGAATGCAAAGCGACGACTAGCGGTGACTAATACCCCAAACCCGCAAACATCGTCCTCCGATGAGTGGCAGTTTCAGTTTAGTCCGTACTTCTGGTTGGCCGGCCTTCACGGCACGGGGGGCGTCGGCAACCGCACCACCCAGGTCGACGAGAGTTTCAGGGATGTTTTTGACGCGCTGAACTTCGCCTTCATGGGAATGTTTGAGGCGCGTAAAGGCAAGTTTATTTCGCTTACTGACTTGGAGTACGTGAGTGTCTCAGACGAGAAGGCCACGCCAGGTCCACTATTCTCTACCGTCGACGCGGGCTTCAAGACCTTCATCTTTGATCAAGAGGTTGGCTACCGTCTCTTGGAAAATCCAGAGAAAGGCGCCTCGCTGGACGTCGTAGGTGGCGCTCGAGTCTGGCGTGTGAAGACGGACTTTGAGTTTGGTGCTGGAATCTTGCCAGCGACTCGTATCGAGGGCAGTCGAAGTTGGGTTGATGCCGTGGGCGGACTGCGCGGGAAAATGGCTCTTTCGCAGAAGCTGTTTCTCACCGGCAAATTTGATCTCGGCGGTGGTGGCTCGCAGTTTACGTGGCAGGTGTTTGCTGGTGCCGGCTATAACCTTAACCCGAAAATTGCGCTGATATTTGGTTACCGAGTCCTGGATGTCGACTACGACAAGAATAACTTTGTTTTCGACATGAACCAACGAGGGCCGATAATGGGTCTGGGATTCAAGTTCTAAGAAATTCGCAAGCTCAAACAGTTTATGTATTTCACTTTCGATTCCCTGCTCCCTGAGAACCAGCAACCGTTGATGATCACGGTTGCCCCGTATGGTCCACAGTGGTTGCCGGAAGACTATCCTGAGGACATCGCAGTTTCCTGGAAGGATCAAGTCCAGAAAGCAGTGGACTGTTATAACGCAGGGGCAACGATCCTTCATGTGCATGTGCGTGATCCAAAGAGCGGACACGTTTCGAAAAACTTCGCGGAGTACTGTGACTTCATCGGTATGCTGCGTAATGCCGTACCGAAGATGATTCTACAAGTGGGCGGCTCGATCTTGTTTGCGCCCGAACCAGAAAAGGAAAGCCATTGGGACGGATATGATACCCGCCACATGGTGGCCGAGCTCGATCCTAAGCCGGATCAAGTGACAGTCGCACTCGGCACGACGCTGATCAATCCTCTTGACCTGACAACGGCAGATGACGCGCAGGGGACGCAGTTCTCAAATCCTGTTATCCAGAACGCATACCAAAACATCGTGGCCGACGCTGCCCCCGCATACTACATCGAACACTTAAAGCGCCTCCGCGCACGAGGCATACAGCCATATTTTTCAACGGCCCACGTTCATCACCTCGAGACACTCGAACACCTTATTCGCACGGGCGTTTACCTTGGACCAGTAAATCATACTCTGACCGCGATCGGCGGTTCCGGATTTTGCGGGCGTAATCCGTTTGACTTCATGGAGTACCTCCGCCGATCTCCGGATGGCTCAGTGATGACTATGGAATCGATCTGGCGAACGGTCGCTCCCTTCGCGGCTATGGCGATTGCGCTCGGCGTCCACATCCGCTGCGGTATCGAGGACAACATGTGGCGCCGGAAAGGTCAACGCATGAGCTCCGTTCAGCAGGTCGATCAGATAGCTCGACTCGCGAAGGAGCTCAATCGACCAGTGGCCTCAGGCGATCAGGCACGAGATATGTTAAAGCTCGGTGTCTCGTACAACAGCGTCGAAGAAACGCTCGAATCTCTTGGCCTACCGCCAAACCGGAAGAATGGCCAACTCGGTTTCATCATCAAGGAGACAGATGGAAAACTGAGAACGGCAACGGCTGGATCCGATGGTCACGCCTTCGCCGGATAAGCGCCGGTAGCAACAGCGGATTAGAAGTTCGACGTAACGATCACTCATGTCAGAGAAGAAAACAATTCGAATAGTCAAGAAGGGTAAGAGTAGGCCCACTGACAAGTCAGTGGGCCATTCAGCTGGTGTAGCGACGCGCGCTCTGGTGGGAACGGTCACGAATTGGGTTACCGAGTTTCAGTTGAAGCGTCGCAATGAAACTGCCAACGCGCTGAGAATTCTCTCCAAGCGACACAGAGAGGCGAACTGAAACCTGATGCCAATGTGGGCTTACAACATATCTCCACTGCAACTGGCACTGATCATGGTGGCCACGATAGAAGCAGTTTCACTTATCGGATTGTTTCTTGCCAGGCGATTCGTGTTGCCCCACTTGCGCTTCCACGACGGGATCAATGATGCCATCAGCGGCACTGTCCAGGCTATCGGCGTGTTTTATGGAATCACGGTCGGCCTGATCGCCGTGAGGGTGTGGAACACTCATTCCAACGCCGAAGATGTCGCTTCAAAAGAAGCTGCTGCCATTGGAGCGTTATATCGGGACGTAAGCGGATATCCCCAACCGGTGCGAGAAAAATTGCAGAGCTATCTCCGGGGATATACTCACGCGCTTATCGAGGACATTTGGCCAGCGCAACAAGAAGGTCGGCAACTCGATGTCGGGACGCAACTCATGGATGACTTTCAAGCTACGTTATATTCACATGAGCCAACCACAGCGGGCCAGATTGCACTTCACGGTGAAACCCTCCGCGCTTTCAATAGCCTGATCGCTTATCGCCGGCTGCGCATCGATGCCGTGTTGGGTTCGTTATCTGCGGTGATGTGGGGAGTGATCTGGGTAGGGGCGGTCATCAGCATAGGCGTCGCTTATTTCTATCGGATTGAGGACCCGCGAATGCATGCAATACTGGTAGCCCTGATGGCCGGATTTCTTGGTGTAGTTCTTTTCATGATTGTGATCAACGATCGACCATTCATCGGACGAAATAGTATTCGGCCCGACTCGTATCGATTGATCCTGGACCACCTGATTAGATAGGGCGAACAAGAGCCCTTAATTTGGCATTACGGGCGAGCCTAACCTCGCATCATCGTTTCAATTCATCTTTCCCTTTCCGACCAGACTGTCAGAACTGACAGTTACTTCACCACCGAGGTCCAACATAAGATTGCCAATACGATGAAAGTCGTATCCCCGTAGTTTTTTTGTGTCTTTGTGGTTGGCGAAGGAAGAAAAACAGATGCAAGTCTCAATAAACAAATTCCGAATAGTCTTAGGCCTGATGCTAACAACGATCTTGGTGGGTGGTGAGCTCTTCACTGTCTGGGCCCGATCGGAGAGCGAAGATCTGTCGGTACCTCCTGCGATAGCTGGCTCGTCGTTTTCGCGATCAACGGCTGTAGCTGTGCAGAACATGGACCCGGCAAAGGTTGCAGCGGCAATCAAAGCAAACGGCCAGGCGTTGAAGGCTTTCATCTGGCAACAACGCATGCAGATGCAATTAAAAGGCGAAACGAAAAAGACAACTTTGATCCAGATGAACTATGACGTTAACGGCAACCTGCAAAAGACTCTCCTCAGCGAACAACCATCGCCGGATGCTGCGCCGCCACCAAGCGGCGGTGGGCGACTCAGAGGTCGCGTCAAGCAGAAGGTTGTTTCAAAGAAGAAGGGTGAGTTTAAAGAGATGATGGAAGGCATTGCGTCGCTGGTGAAGTCCTACACCGAGTTGCAACCGCAGCAGTTGCAATCCGCCCTCAAGCAAGCCGCGTTTAGTCCTGGCCAGGGCGACATGAACGGAAGCGTTCAAATTCAGATTGCCAATCTGCTTCAGCAGAACGACTCATTAACGATCTGGATCGATGAGGGGACGCTGCTCTTTCGCAAAATCGCGATTGTCTCCTCTTACGATCATAAGCCTGTCACCGCAACAGCCAACTATTCAATGTTGCCGAGTGGTCAGGCGTATATGGCCCAGGCAATCGTGAACTATCCCGAAAAGCAGGTCGTCGTTGAGATTAACAATCTAAATTATCAGAATGCTCAGTAAGCACACTGCTTACTCCACAAGCCTCGTCACTGATTAAAGGGAACGTGTTTACATTTATGTTTCAAAGAAGAAGTCCAGCTCACGGGACTGGGAGAATTGTTAATCTCGTTGATCCCGACCCACGCTCTACCCCCTATTGCTGAGTAAATCTTTCTTGAGTAAGATTTTCTTCCGTAACAATTAAATCGTTTCATTTTATCCCTCGCCGTAAGCCATCAAGTTCATCTGAGGAAGTCGCATGAGTGATGTGGTGACGTCCCTGGCCAGTCATAAAACGTCAGAAGCCACCAGTGAAAACGCCTCACTGCGTCGCACCGCAGTGGTGGCTCTCCTCGTCGCGGTAGGCTATTACTTCACCGCCAAAATTGGCTTCGCCTTTGCTCTCAATCCAGGCTCTGTTTCCACTCTCTGGATGCCCAACTCGATCCTTTTAGCCGGTTTGCTACTGGTGCAAAGGCGGTACTGGTGGATCATCATACTCGCGGCCTTGCCGGCCCACTTTGCCTCGGAAATTCAAAGCGGTGTTCCGACGGCGATGATCTTCTCGTGGTTCATCAGCAATTCGTTCCAGGCGTTATTCGGTGCGTTCTTCATATGTAAGTTCGTTGATGACAAGATGCGCTTTGACAAGTTAAGGGACCTAACCATCTTTCTTGTTTTCGGAGCCTTTCTTGCACCTTTCTTATCTTCCTTTCTCGATGTTGCCCTGGTGAAACTAAACAACTGGGGAACAAGCTCATACTGGGAAATTTGGCGCGTCCGTTGTCTTTCAAACATCCTGGCGACGCTCACGTTGGTACCCGTAATTGTTACCTGGGCCAGTGGAGGTTTCACAGCTGTACGGAGGACTTCCTGGAGGCGTTACCTCGAAGCTGGGATTTTGACTGTGGGTCTGTTTACGGTAGGTCTCACGGTTTTCAATAGCCAGCATTGGCTCGCAGACAAAACTCCGTCACTGCTCTATTGGCCACTGCCCTTTCTGCTATGGGCCACCGTGCGTTTTGGTCCGCAAGGAGTGAGTACTGCGCTCATGCTCGTGATGTTTCTTGCGATTGGCGGAGCTACTCATGGCCAGGGTCCATTCGTAGAAAATTCAGCGGCTGCTAACGCGCTCTCGATCCAATGGTTCCTGATCGTAGTTTCAATTCCACTCATGGCGTTGGCCGCCGTGCTCCAGGAGCGCCGGCGCGCCGAAACGGTTGCACGCCAAAACGAGGAAAATCTGGCAATGGCGATGGATGCCGCGCAGATGGGAACGTGGGAGTGGAACATTACCGACAACACGTCGAAGTGGTCTGACGAAACCAAGAAAATGTTCGGCCGCTCACCAAGTGACCCGGAAGGAACTCCCGAAGATTTTTTTGCCTCAGTGCATCCGGAGGATCGCATATTGATCGAGCAAGCTGTCAATCGCTCGGTGACTGAAGGTTCTCCGTATGAAGCTGAATTCCGAATACTGCATCCGGACGGGGGCATTCGCTGGGTGCGTGGCAAAGGCAAAGTCGTAAGCGATGAGGGCGGTAAGCGACTGCGTATGATTGGTCTCAATGCGGACATTACGGAGCAGAAGAATGCCGAGCAGGCGTTGTTGGAAAGTAACGAACGCAACCAAGCTATCTTGCGTGCCATTCCGGATTTAATGTTCTTGCAAACCAGAGAAGGTGTTTACCTCGACTACCATGCCCGAGACCAAAAAGACTTCTTGGTGCCTCCTGAATCCTTTGTTGGGAAGAACATCAGCGAGGTAATGCCGCACGAATTAGCAGATCGGGTGAAGGAATGCATCGCGCGACTCAACGGCTCCGTCGAAACTCAAGTGCTGGAATACTCGCTAGACATTGCTGGTGAGGAGCGACACTTTGAAGCGCGGCTGGTAAGCGCTGAAGGAGATAAGATTTTAAGCATCGTGAGGGACATCACTGAGTCGCACCGCGCCGCCTATGCTTTGCGGAAGAGCGAGGAAAAGCTGTTGCTAAGTAATCGTCAAACACGCGAGCTGGCCGCGCGCTTGATAACCGCCGAGGAATCCGAGCGCCGCCGCATCGCCCTGCTGCTCCATGACGACTTGAGCCAGAACATCGCAGCAATGGGCGTCGCCATAAGCCGACTCAAGCGCAAGCCACCCGCAACGAACGAACTGATGGCTGCTGAATTGGACCAACTTGGCGTGCAAACCAATGAACTGACTACCCAGATCAGGAAACTGTCGCACCAGTTACATCCCGACGTGCTCGAACATGTTGGACTGGTCGCCGCGTTGGAATCGGAGGTAGCAGAGTTTGGCCACAACGAGCGAATCAAAGTTGAATTCAGGGCAGAGATTCAGAGTCAACAGATTCCCTTGGACGTGAGTGTCTGCCTCTATCGAGTAGCGATCGAGGCCTTGCGCAATGTCTCCAAACATTCTGGCGCCAGCTCTGCCATCGTTGCCTTGGCTGAAGATGACGTCTGCTTCACGCTCGAGGTTTCCGACTCGGGCCAGGGCTTCGATGTGGAGAGAGTCAAACGCGGGAGCGGACTGGGTCTGATTAGCGCCGAAGAGCGAGTCAAGCTGCTGCAAGGGACTTTCCTCGTAAAGTCAAAACCTGAAGGCGGTACCGTTCTCCTCGTGCGGATTCCGTTCGCGAAATGATTATGAGCCGTCCAAAATTACTCATGGCTGACGATCACACGATGTTTTCCCAGGGCTTGCAAAGTCTTCTGGAGGACGAATTCGATCTGGTCGGAGCGGTGGCAGATGGCGAGGCGTTAGTCGATGCCGCCATTCGACTCAACCCCGAAGTGATAGTTGTCGATATCTCGATGCCGGTGATGAATGGTTTTGACGCCGTCCGTCAATTAAAAAAGGAGGGCATTACCGCCAAGATTATCTTCCTGACAATGCACGCCGACGATCGTCTGCTCGCAGAGGCCTTCAGGTGCGGAGGATCAGGTTATGTTCTGAAGCAATCAGCTGGAGAAGAACTCATCGCCGCTATTGAGAAGGTCCTCGCAGGGCACAAATATGTGACTCCGCTGATCGCCACCGAATGGGCTGAAGACGTCAGTAAGCGAGTCCGGGGAGCCCAGAAGTTCACCCTCACACCGCGCCAGCGCGAAGTCCTGCAACTTGTCATAGAGGGCTGTACCATGAAAGAGATTGCCACCCGTCTGGGCATCTCCGCCCGCACGGCCGAATCCCACAAGTATGAAATGATGGAAGGATTTGGCGTTGAAACTACTGCTGAACTCATTCAATATGCTGTAAAACTTGGTCTAACTTCAACCTGAGTTCACAACGTACCCGTATTTATACGGATTGTGTGGTAGCGCACATAACTTGTAGATTCTTGTGTTTACTATCTGCTTCCTGCTAGCCACTCGCGTCAGGTTAGGCTCGAACGGTGAGTTTTAGACCTTGAAGTCGTTTACGCCCAAACGCTTCGAAGTAATCTCTTCCGAAACAACCTCACCTTGCGTTCAAAGCGGCTTGCCGCATCTACGGGACATCAGGTTTACGTTGGGGCCTACAAACAATTAGAAGGCTCTAGTTATTAGTCTTGGAATGGCAATAGATAGGGCGAAAGGAACACATGGCATCGTGTTCGTAACTTGATTCTGTTAGTTATCTGATTGTAAGAAGGCTTATGAGACGGCTCTCCACTCTCCCATCGTCTCTCTTGGCTGGCTTGATGTGCTTAGTCTTCATACCTCAAGCGGCTGCGTTTCCGCGCGCCAACGTCCAATCCACTGCAGTTTTGCAAGGACGAGTCCTTGATCAAAACGGCGCCGTAGTTCCTCGGGCGCGAATCTCAGCACAGAATACCGCGACCGCCCTCGCACGCACGGGAGAGACTGACAGTGAAGGCAATTATCAGATTGCAGCGCTGCCTGTTGGCAACTACCGTGTGGAAGTAAAGGCTGAGGGTTTTAGAACTGAGATCGTTGAGCAGTTGGGTATTGAAGTCGCGCGCATCGTCGTTCAGGACTTTCGGTTGGAAGTTGGCGACATTACCCAGACTATTAATGTGGCGTCTGATACGCCACTCGTTGAGACCGCCACGGTTTCAGTGGGTCAGGTAATTAACGAGCGAACTGCGCAGGAGATTCCGCTCAACGGGCGCTACCTCACTGACTTGGCTCTGCTCACTGCCGGTTCCGTAACGCCGCCGCAAAACGGCTTCCTTTCTCCGCCGACCCGTGGTGGTGGCTCTTTGGGCCTCAATACCGCAGGCAATCGAGAGGAAACGGTCAATTTCCAGATCAACGGCATTACTATCAACGATCAGTTGGTTAACCTTCTCCTCTTCAACCCTCCGCTCACCAGCATCCGGGAGTTCAAGATAGATAACTCGACCTTCAGCGCCGAGTATGGCCGCAACAGTGGGGCAATCGTCAACGTAGCCACGCGCTCCGGCACACAGAAGTTCCACGGCGAGCTGTATGAATTCTTCAGAAACGATGCGCTCGATGCGCGTAACTTTTTTAACTTCACCTCGCCGCGGCCGCCGCCCTTCAAGCGCAATCAGTTTGGCGGCGCACTCGGCGGCCCAATCTACCTGCCGCGCTTCAGAGAAGGCGGCCCTGTCTTCAGAAGCGGCAAGGATCGCGCCTTCTTTTTCTTTAATTACGAAGGTCTGCGCCAGCGACAAGGCGTTGACTTGAATAGCCTGGTCCTGAGCGACGCCCAGCGCGCGTCCGTCACAGACCCCGTCATCAGGAAACTCATAGAATTGATTCCACGGGCTAACTCCTTCGATTCCGCCGGCTCGCCGCGCTTCGTTGGATCGGCTCCCGCTTCGGCGGAGGTTAACGCGTGGACGATAGATATCAGTTACAATCTCAGCGAACGCGACCGGCTGCACGGCTATTACGTCTACCAGCACGCCCTGCGTACAGAGCCGAATATACAAGGCAACACGATCCCGGGCTTCGGCAACACCCGCCTCGGCTTGCGACAGCTCTTGACGTTGAACGAAACGCACATCTTCGGTCCCAGCCTCGTCAATGAAGTGCGTCTCGGCTTCAACCGCATCTATTTTACAGACGCGCCAGACGCAGCTCTTAACCCGGTTGATTTCGGCATCAACAACGGCGTCAATAG
>Ga0207709_10001749_pt1 | contig 14609 bp, 9 predicted proteins | sample KBSM34metaG_FD_184397 | JGI IMG/M metagenome (GOLD analysis project Ga0207709, IMG submission 184397) | Miscanthus rhizosphere microbial communities from Kellogg Biological Station, Michigan, USA - KBS M3-4 metaG (SPAdes) (version 2) | ecosystem: Host-associated > Plants > Roots > Rhizosphere >...
CTGCCCGTGGAGGAGTTGTCCGGCGAGGCGGCGCCCGCAGCACCACCCACGACAGATCAGCCCACCGACCTGTTGCCGCCACTGCCGATGCCGCCGGAGCTGATGCTTGGCCGGGCGACCGACAGCGCCGAACTCGACCAGTTGATGCAAGAGCACAGGCTGGTCACCATCGTCGGCCCCTCGGGCGTCGGCAAGACGGCGCTCGCCATGGCCGCCGCCCAGAAGCGGCGCGGCGCGATGCGCGACGGCGCGGTCTGGATCGACGTCGCCGCGATCCATCAGGCGACGCTGGTTCCACGCGTGTTGATCCAGGCGCTGCGCCTGCCCGCCGGCGGCAATGACGATGCCTTGCCGGATCTGCTCGCGCCGCTGCGCAAGATGCAGATGCTGGTCGTCTTCGACAACGCCGAGCACCTGGCGGACGCCGTGGCGCAACTTGTCCACGCCATGCTGAAGAGCGCCGGCGGCCTGCGCATGCTGGTCACGAGCCAGGCGGCCTTGAAACTCAGCTCGGAGCGCACGTTCCGGCTCGAACCGCTGGCTGTCCCACCCGCCGATTGCTCGCTGGACGACGCATGCACGCACGGCGCGGTGGCCTTGTTCGTCGACCAGGCGCAGCGCGTCGGCCGGCGCTTTGCACTTGACGAGCGCAACCTGGCGGGCGTTGTGGCACTGTGCAGGCAATTGGACGGACTGCCCCTGGCGATCAAGCTGGCGGCGGCTCGCTTGCCGATGTTCGGCATCGAGGGCCTGCGTACTCGCCTGGCCGACCGCTTCAGCCTGCTGCGCGCGCAAGCCCCCGACCTGTCGCAGCGCCACCAGACCCTGCTCGCCGCGCTCGACTGGAGCCATGGCCTGCTGCCACCTGAGGCCCAGCGGGTGTTCCGGCGGCTGGCGGTCTTCGCCGGAGGGTTCTCGCTCGAGCTGGCCGTCGCCACGGTGAAGGATGAATCGCAAGACGACCTGGCCGTCGAGGACATGCTGGAATTGCTGGCCAACCATTCGCTGGTCGCCGTTGACGCGGGCGCACCGCCGCGCTACCGGATGCTCGACAGCACGCGCGAATATGCGCGACTCGAACTGGAGTCCAGCGGCGAATCCGACGCCACCCACAGGCGCCATGCCCAGGCGATGTTGGCGCTGTTCCGGTCTGCGAGCCAGGATGCCTGGACCCACAGCGACGCCGACTTCCTGGGCACGTATGGACAGGAAATCGACAACGTGCGCGTGGCGCTGGACTGGTGCCTCGAGCACGACGGACCACTGGGTTTGGCGCTGCTGGGCGAAGCGGGCGACCTGTTCCACATCCTCATCCTGTTGCGCGAGAACCGCGAGTTGCACGATGCCTACGAGCCCTGGCTGACCCCCGCCACGCCGGCGGCGGTTCGGGCACGCTGCCACCTGGAACGCAGCAGGGCCACCCTCAGTGCGGACCCTCATCGCGCGCACGAGGAAGCGCTGCGGGCGGCCAGGCTCTACCGCGAACTCGGCGACACCCAGCGCTTGTATTTGACGCTGACCGCTGTCGTCCACTCGATGCTGACGCCGATTTCCGAGGCGCGCGAACTCTTGCATGAGCAGGTCCGGCTCGAACAGCCGCACTGGCCGCCGCGCTTGCTGCGGGTGCGCCTGGTGGGCGAGGCCCTCACCTGCTCCCGCGAGGGCAGGCACGCCGACGCCTGCGCGGCGGTGGAGGCCGGCCTGGCCTATGCCCGGCGCGCCGGCGCGACGATCCAGGTCGCAGCCGATCAATCGAATCTTGCCCATGCCTACTTCGCCAGCGGCAATACGGCGCAAGCCGTGGTGCTGGGCCGCGAACTCGTGGCGGGCAAGTTCGGGCGTTATGCCCGCCAACGCATCTATGCCTTGGGCAACCTGTCGAACGCATTGCTCGCCGAAGGCGAAATGGCTGAAGCGCGCGCACGCGTCGCCGAATTCTTCGACGACTGCCGCAACGTCGACTGGGATTGCTTCGGCATCTTCTCCGACGTCTATGCATTGCTGGCCGCATGCGAAGGCCGCTTCGAGGCGGCGGCACGCCTGGTCGGCCATGCGGACCATGCCCACCAACGACTGGGGCAGCGCTTTCCCGCGCTGGCCACCGCGCGCGACCATGCGCTTCGCCTGATCGAAGTGGCGCTGCCCCCGGCACTGCTGCAAGACCTGCGTGCCGAAGGCAGTGCGATGGATCGGGAAGCCGTGTGCCGGCTGACCTTGGACACAGGCGCGGAGTGACAGATTTGGCGAACGCCGCTGGCGGCCGCCGACACGATGCCGGGAGCGAGGGCATCACAATGCCGCGCCATGCCCACCCGATTCCGGTTCGACAAGTTCACGCTGCTCACCTTCGAGCGAATGCTCCTGTCGGATGGTCAACCGGTAGCGCTGGGCTCGCGTGCCATCGAGGTGTTGCGCGCGCTGGTCGAGCGCCGTGGCGCCGTGGTCAGCAAGAGCGAGCTGTTCGAGCTGGCCTGGCCGGGCCTCGTGGTCGAGGACAACAACCTGGCCGTGCAGGTGTCGCTGTTGCGCAAGGTGCTCGGGCCAAGCGCGATCGTCAATGTCGCGAGACTGGGCTACCGGTTCGGCCTGCCGGTTGAAGAACTGACGGAAGAAGCGGCCGCCGATGCCGTGGGCATGCAGGCGGCCTCGCGCGACGCCGAGTGGCTGCCCGTTGCGTCGCCGCCGGTGGCGTCGCTACCGGTACCGCCGGAATTCATGGCCGGCCGGGACGCCGACAGCGCCGCACTCGATGCCTTGCTTCAGAGGCACAGGCTGGTCACCATCGTCGGCCCGTCGGGGGTCGGCAAGACGGCACTCGCCACGGTGGCTGCCCATGCGCGCAGCGGCAGCCTGCGCGATGGCGCGGTGTGGATCGACGTCGCCGCGATCCATCAGGCGACGCTGGTCCCGCGCGTGCTGGCGCAGACGCTGCGCCTGTCGGCCGCCGGCAACGACGACGCGCTGCCCGCGCTCGCGGCCCAGTTGCGCCACCTGGAGACGCTGATCGTCTTCGACAACGTCGAGCACCTGCCCGAGGCAGTCGCGCAACTGGTCAATGCATTGCTGAACGGCGCCCCCGGCCTGCGCATGCTGGTCACCAGCCAGACGGCCTTGAAACTCAGCTCGGAGCGCGTGTTCCGGCTCGAACCGTTGACGGTCCCGCCGGGTGACTGCTCGCTGGAGGAAGCGAGCACGCACGGCGCGGTGGCCTTGTTCGTCGATCAGGCGCAGGGCCATGACCGCCGCTTCGTCCTGGACGGGGGCAACCTGGCGAACGTGGCCCTGCTGTGCCGGCAGCTCGATGGCTTGCCGCTGGCGATCAAGATGGCCGTCGCGCGCCTGCCGATCTTCGGCATCGAAGGCGTGCGCGCCCGCCTGGCCGACCGCTTCACGCTGCTGCGCGCGCAAGCACCCGACCTGCCGACCCGCCACCAGACGCTGCGCGCCGCGCTCGACTGGAGCCATGGCCTGCTGCCGCCCGAAGCCCAGGTGGTGTTCAGGCGGCTCGCGGTGTTCGCCGGCGGCTTCTCGCTCGAATTGGCCGCCGTCACCGTCAAGGAGGATGCGCAAGACGAGCAATCGGTGGACGACGCGATCGAACTGCTGGCCGATCACTCGTTGCTCGCGGTCGATGTGGGAGAGCCGCCACGCTACCGGCTGCTCGACAGCACACGCGCCTACGCGCAACTCGAACTCGAATCCAGCGGCGAATCCGACGCCACGCACAGGCGCCACGCCCAGGCGATGCTCGCGCTGTGCAAATCGGCCAGCCGTGACTATTGGAACGAGAGCGACGCCGACTTCCTGAGCACCTACGGCCAGGAAATCGACAACGTGCGCGTGGCGCTGGACTGGTGCCTCACGCACGACGGGCCACTGGGCCTGGCGCTGCTCGGCGAGGCCAGCGACCTGTTCAACGCATTGCTGCTGTACCGAGAGTGGTGCGAGCTGCATGAAACCTACGAGCGCTGGCTGAGCCCCACGCTGCCGCCGGAAGTGCGGGCACGCCACCACCTGGAAGTCGGCAGGTTCCACGTGAACGTGACCCCTGACAAGTCGCGCGAGCAGACCCTGCTGGCAGCACAGCTCTACGGTGAACTTGGCGACGCGAAGCGCCTGTACTTCGCCGTGACATTCTGCGTCGCGTCGACGCTGACGCCGGTTTCGACAGCACGCGAGATGGTGCAGGCCCTGGCACGGATCGAAGAGCCGCAGTGGCCACCCCGTCTGCTGCGCCTGCGCTGGCTCGCCGAGGTCTACACGTGCTTTCGCGAAGGCCGCAGTGCCCAAGCGTACGACGCGGCGAACGCTGCGCTGGCTTATGCACGGCGTGCCGGCGCGGTGAACCAGACTGGGTCCGATCTATCCAATCTCGTGGTGGCCTCCCTCATGACGGGCAACTCCGCGCAAGCCGTGCGGCTGGGCCGTGAGCTCATGGCCGGCAAGTACGTGCAAATGGATCGCAATATCCGCCTGCGCATCATTGCACTGGGCAACCTGGCGAACGCATTGCTCGTCGAAGGCGAAATCGCCGAGGCGCACGAACGGATTGCCAATCTCTTCAACGACTGCCGCAACAACAACTGGGAACTCTTTGACAACGCTGCAGATGTGTATGCGCTGCTGGCGGCGAGCGAGGGCCGCTTCGATGCGGCGGCCCGGCTGATCGGCTATTCAGACCGTGCTTGGGAGCGCCTGGGGCACCGCGAAGCCGCGGAGGCCGCTGCACGCGAACGCGCATGGCGTCTGGTCGAAGCGGCGCTCGACCCGGCACTGCTGCAAGGCCTGCTGGCCGAAGGCAGCGAGATGGATCGGGAGGCCGTGTGCCAGACAACCTTGAGCACTCGCAAGGCTTGAAAGGCATCGAGCGCACATTTCAGCACTTGCACCTTTCATACGACTGTCTCGATTCGTAAAGTCATTGACCGGAAATGACTTGTGACGCGGGCGTCATTCGATGTCTGAATCGCATTTAAAGCGATTCATCGAATTAAAGAGTAATTCACCCGAGGCACGATTCATTCGAAATCTCGAAGCGGTAACTTCCTTTCCATCGGAGGCCGGCCAATGCACGGCTTCCATGGAGACACCACATGAAGATTGCCACCCTGCTTCCCAATCGTTCCAGCGAGAACATTGTCTTGGGCGCGTTGTCCAGTGAAGGAATGTCCATGACGGCATTTGCCGACATCGAATCCCTGGCCCGCGGACTGGGCGATGCCGACTACCCAGCCGTGGTGCTGGAGGACAGCCCCGAGTTGCCGGCATGGCTGGCCATGCTGGCGACCCCTTCGACGGCATCGGTTCCCAAGATCGCGGTGGGCGCGAGCGGCGGCCTGTCACGGGCGCTCAGCAGCGGCGCGGACGACTACGCCACATTGAATGACGGTGCGCAGAGCCTGGTGCGGCGGCTTCAAGCCATCGAGCTGTCGCGGCAAAGCGCTGACGACCAGCGCCTGCTGAAGATCGGGGCCTTTTCCCTGGACGTGGACCGGCTCGCCGTGCACCGCGACGGCCGGGCCATTGAACTGACCTCGCGCGAGTTCAAGCTGGCGTGGATGCTTTTCGCCAACCACAAGCGCGTGGTGAGCACCAAGCTGCTGGCGAGCAGCCTGTGGGGCTGCTCGCCCCAGGACTGCAAACGATCGATCGAGCAATACATGTACAGGCTGCGCCGCAAGATCGAAGGCGCGCTGATCCATGCGGTGTATGGCGTGGGCTATCGACTGGAACTGTGCAATGCCCCAGCGGATGCTCTCGTTTGAATGTTGCGGCAGACATACGCGGCCACACCAGCATTTAGCCAGTGCGCACCGCATTGCGCCCTGCGGCCTTGGCACGGTAGAGAGCAGCGTCGGCCCGTTCGACCATATCGCCAATATCTTCACCCGCGCGACTCAGCGTGACTCCGATCGAGCAGGTCACCATGAGACCAGCCGCGAGGTCTGACCAAGGGTGCTCTTCGATGGCGCACCTCAGCCGCTCGGCCGCCACACTCAACGATGGCTCGTCGCTGGTGTTGGGAAACATGACCAGAAACTCCTCGCCGCCGTAGCGCGCAAGGCGATCGGTGCTGCGCAGTTTGCCGGCGGCGATCTTTGCGAAGACGCGCAACACCTCATCACCCATCGCGTGTCCCAATCGGTCATTGACTTGCTTGAAGTGATCGATGTCCAGGATCGCCACTCCGAAGCCCAGCCCACCGCGCGCGAATCGCGCCCTTTCCTCGGCCAGCAGCGCCAGGATGCTGCGGCGGTTCTTCAGTCCGGTCAGTTCGTCTCGTTCGGACAATTCACGCAACTGGGTCAGCGCCGCCGCAAGCCGCGCATTGCTCGCCGACAGCGCCTTGCGCATCTGAGTCCCCATCAGGCTGATGGCCGCGATCTTGGCGAGGATCAACGCGAACCAAAGCCCGCTGAAGAGGCGTAACCACCCGCTGCCCAGCGGCATGCCGAAGCGGTGCCCATCCGTCAACAGCTGGGCGAGCGTGAACGCAGCAAGGAAGACGGAAATCACCAACAGCTGCCTGAGGGGCAGCTGCAGCGCCGCGGTGGCCACTGCGGTGATCAAAGTCATCAACATCAGCAACCCGATCTGAGGTACTGCCGCGGCCGTGATGATCATCAGGCTGCATGCAGTCAACAGCTGGGTTGCCGTGAAGCTTGCGCCACTCAGTCGGCGATGCAAGCGCATGCGCACCACGACAAGAAAGAAGGCCGTCAAGCCACATCCCGCAGCGCCATAGGCCATCGCAGCGGATGCGGGAATCGCCCCCAGCGCGGCGAAGGCCCCCATGAAGACGGTGTCCGCAAGGTAGAACGTCAGCACCATCAGCTGGGTTCGCGTGGCGCTGCCGAGACGGGCCGCCCGCGTGCGTGACGCAGCCAGCTCGGCAAGTGGTGCGGGAGTGGGTGCATCCGGTCGAGCAATCAAGCCTGTCAGCTCAGCTTGGGTCGGCATACGTGAGCTCCTCGTCGGCGAACCGTCGTCGTTCGCGAGAACCTTCGCGCCGCCGGATGGCCACGTCAACTGTCGGTCTCTATCACCTCACCACCCATGTGTCTGCACAGCACTTGCTTGACGGATCGGCCTCGCACCGTGTCAGAACGAGGCCCAGTCATCCTCCGACGCGGTAGTGGTCTGCGCGCTGCGCTGTGCGAGCGTGCGCACCTCGCCGGCCACAACCGCGACGCCGCGCCCTTGCGCCGGAACTGATGGCTCGCTTGAATGAGCCGGTGCCCTGCACCTGCGTTTACAGCCGCAGCGACGGCATCGTCGATTGGCGAGCGAGTCTTCTGCCTGAGGTGCTGTCGGCGCAGAATGTTCGGGTGACCTCCAGCCACACGGCATGGGGCTGACCCCGTCGTGTTGCGGGTACTGACCGAATGCCCGTCGCAGACTGGGAGTGATTGGCAACCGCACAAAGGATCGTTTGTATGCAAAGTGTCTTGATCGACCGTTTCGGTGAGCCCGCCGATGTTGTCCACCCGGGTGAACGCCCATTGCCCGTGCCCGGCCCAGGCGAGGTCCGCGTGCGAATGCTGCTGTCGCCGATCCACAACCACGATCTCGCGATCGTGCGCGGCGTCTACGGCTACAGGCCCGTCCTGCCGGCTGTGCCGGGCACCGAGGCGCTGGGCATCGTCGATGCCTTGGGGGACGGCGTGCAAGGCCTGCGGCTCGGCCAGCGGGTGGGGAGCGCGTCGGCGCTGGCGGCTTGGGCCGAGTTCTTCATCAGCCCGGCAGCCAAGCTGGTGCCGGTGCCCGATGCGCTGCCCGACGAAGCCGCCTGCCAACTGCTGGCCATGCCCTTGAGCGCACTGATGCTGCTGGAGGACATGCAGCTTCAGCCCGGCCAGTGGATCGTCCAGAACGCCGCCAATGGTGCCGTGGGCAAGGTTCTGGCCACGCTGGCTGCAGCGCGTGGCATCGGCGTGGTGAACCTCGTGCGGCGCGAATCCGCCCTGGCCGACCTCGCGGCTGGGGGCATCGCTCACGGTGTGTCGACCGACGCCCCAGGCTGGCAAGACCGTGCCAAGGCAGCGGCCGGTGGTGCCCCGATCGTGCGGGCCATCGACTCCATCGGCGGCGAGGCGGCGCAACAGGTGATGACGCTGTTGGCCGAAAACGGCGAGCTGATCTCGTTCGGCTCACTGACCTTCAAGCCCCTGCTGATCGGTGCTGACCAGCTGATCTTCAAGCAGGCCGTCGTGCGGGGCTATTGGGCCAGCAAGCGGCTCGCGGCCACTGCGCCCGCCGATCTGGCCCGCATGATCGGCGAGTTGGCCAGTCAGGTCGCGCATGGCGTGCTGAAACTGCCGGTGGGCGGCGTATTTGGCCTGGCTGATGCTGCCGCGGCGATGACGGCGGCCGAACAAGTCGGGCGCACGGGCAAGGTTCTGCTGCGCGGGGCCAGCTGATCCGCATGGAACAGTTCACAGGCGCGGTGAGGCGTCGGCGGCGAAGATGTCAGGCCCTTTGCCAACAGCATGGAGAAGGGCGGGAAAGGTCCACGGAAGCGGCGCGCCCGACGTGACGCATTGCCCGTCGATGAATGTTCGCATGCCGGGCGCAGCGCGGCCTGATGCTATGGAGTCGTTGCGGCACGCGCTTCCCATGAACATGGAAAAAGTGCTTGGGCCGCGCTCGTGTGACCGGGTGGGCGTTTGCAGGCTCCCTCCCTGCCGCGCTGTTCAGCAACGCCACGCGCATGCGCGAAGGCGCCTCCCGTGAATATGGGAACAATCGGCGGCGTGCGGCAGGGCCGGTCCTTTCAAAGCAAGCGCGGAGCGCCCACCCGTTCCGCGGGCAACGGCGGCACGTCATTGCGCAGAATGCGTATGACCAGCCGCTTCGGCAACCACTGCGACAGCCGCACCAGCCAGCGCATCGAGAACGGGAAGAGATAGTCCATGGGCTCTCGGCGCAGCGCATGCACGAGGTGATCGACGGCCTGGGCTTCAGACAGCTCCAGCGGGGCCGGCATGCCGTCGTTGGCGGTCGCCTCGGTGCCGATGAAGCCGGGGTAGACCGAGACGAATCGGATGCCGTAGCGACCGAACTCGACGCGGCAAGTGTCGATCAGCAGCCGCAACGCCCCCTTGGCGGCGGAGTACGGGCCTTGCAACGGCACGCCCAGGAAGCCCGCGAGCGAATTGGTCTGCGCCACCACGCCGCCGCCCTGGCGCACCATCTGGTGCAGCACCGGAAACAGGTAGTTCACCGCCACGTCGTAGTTCGAGCGCATGTAGGCGGTGACGTCGCGAGCACCCATGGTGCGCATGTCGAGCGCCGGCGCACCGCCGGCGTTGAGCATCACCAGGTCGATGCGGCCCAATCGCTGCACGGTCTCATGCACGACCTGTTCGGCCGCGGCAGGATCCTGCGCATCGGCGGCCAGTGCGAGAGCGTGGCCACCTTCTTGCGCAATTTGCGCGACGAGCGACTCGAGCTTGTCGCGGCGGCGCGCAGTGACGACCACGTGCGCGCCTTCGCTGGCCAGCCGCAACGCAAGGGTGCGACCGATACCCGAGGACGCTCCGACGATCAGCACCACCTTGTCTTGGAACTTCATCACACACCTTTCATGGCTGTCGCGGCAGCCTTCCGGCGGCGCGAGACCAGCAGCACTCCTGCTGCGGCAATCGCGAACGCGGCACTGAGCAGCGGCACCGCCGCCGCGTTCTCGCCATCGACGATGAACGAAGCCGTCAACGGCCCGAAGGCGCTCCCCAGCAGCTGGGCCGCCGGCACCAACCCGGCCAGGCGACCGCTGGCATCGGCGCGAAACGCGAGCCCGATGTGGAACGGCAGCATGAACAGCCAGACGAAACCGAACAGCGCGCAGCCGAGCGCGAAGTTCAGCATGCTGCCGCCCGGCAGCTGGTGGATCGTGGTCATCACGGCCGCGAGCACAACGGAGCACGCCACCAACGTCGGCACCACGGCCAGGCGCCGCACGACCAACGAGGCCACGGTGCCGCCGACGACCTGCATCGCCAGCACGCCGGCGATCAAGGTCTGAGCTGCGCGCGCATCGAAACCAGCGGCCTTGCCCATCGGCTCGAGGTAGGCCCAGAACGAGCCGAGCATGGCGAGCTGCAGGAACACGACCGCCAGCGGCAGCAGCGTCGCCATCGACCAGCGGAAGCCCGACACCGTCGACGGCGCGAGCGGCGCGAGCCGTGCGGGCTGCCGGAACGCCAGCAGACACGGCAGCAGCGCGAGCGCGCCCAGCGTCACGAAGCCGCCCTGCCAGCCCGCGTGCGGGATGATCAGGTTTGCCAGCAGCGCGCCGAGCGCTGCCTGCGCAAGGGTCTGCGCCACAAAGAAGATGCCGGCGATGCGCGACGGGTTCGCGGTGCGTACGACGACGCCGGTTGCACCCCAGATCAGGATGCCTTCGGGGAGGCCGGCTGCCGCGCGCACGGCAGTCATCGCGCCGTCACCGGCGGCCAGCAGCGTGAGCAGATCCAGGCTCGCGGCGAGCAGCGCGGCGACGATGGTGATGAGCCGCAGCCGTGACCACGGCAGCAACGCGTCGCCGAGCACGACGCCCAGGCCGAGCGTCACGATCTCGGCCATCGCGACGATGCCCACACCTTCCAGGCTGACCTTCTTCGCCTCGACGAGTTCGCCCAGCAGGATGGGCTGGATGCCCACCATCAGGACACCGATCGTGCCGACGGCCAGTGCGGCGGCGACTTGCCGGGAGCTTATTTCGGGGGCGTGGTTCATCGACATGTGTGGCGCTCCTGTGCTGGCGTGATCGGTGTTCAGTAACCCTTGGTCTCTTCAGGCAGCAGGCCTTGCGCGAAGCGCAGCGTCGCGCGCTGCTCGTCGCGGCGCAGCCGGCGGTTGGCGACCAGCCGGACGATCCAGGGCAAGGGGCGCACGCGCCCGCCTCCGGCCACCGCCAGCACATAGGCCTTGGCGCATTTCTCGAACAGTTCGGCGTTCAGCGCCAGCCGCATCGCGGTCATGCCCAGGCACATCGGCCGGCCTTGCACCAGCAGCACGTTGCCACCCCGGCGCAGCGAGCGGGCGACGTCGCGCACGGCCGCGACGGCAGGCCCCATGGGCCCGAGATGACGGGCCTGTTCGTCGAAGACCTGCAGCATCGCGCCATCGAAGTCCGCGAGGCAGCGACCGAACTCGGCCCCGCCCACGGCGATGGCGCCCACATCGGCTCGCGCGCCATAGGCTGCGGCGTGCAGCTGGCTGCCGCCGGACGCCGCGTGCAGCGGCACCCGCTGCGGTGCCGCGTCGCTCGCGAGGCCGAACCACATCGCATCGCTCGCCGGAATGCGCAACGACAGGCTGGCAGCCTCCGCCGCCAGCAAGCGCTTGGCCTGCAGGCGATCGCGCAGGTGCAGCCATTGCCGGCACAAGTCTTGTTCCATCGTCATCTCGTCAGACCAGCTTGAAGACGTCTTCGAATCGATTGAGTGCGTCATCGATCACCTCGTCGGTGTCGGCCAGGCTCGTGTAGATGCGGCTGCCGGCCAATGTGATGAGGCCATGGGCGGTGTAGGCCGCACCCATTTCCTCCATCATGTGCTTGCGCCGCTTGGCCTCGTTCTTCACGCGCAACAGCTTCAGGATGTTGCTGGTGTCCAGCAGCAGCACGCCCGACGTCTGAAGGTGCACGATCGAGCCCATGTTGTAGGTCACGTACGGCAGGCCGAGTCGCGTGATGATTGATTCGAGGCCTTGGCGAAGCCGGTCACCGGCGCGCCCGGCCACGCCGGCGGCGTCGGCCCGCTGCGCTTCAAGCAGCGCGTGGTAGCCGGCCACGCACGACAGCGGGTTGGCCGACAGCGTGCCGCCGACGAAGGCCCTTCGCGCGGTCGTGCCGATGCCCCCCACCAGCAGCATCATCACGTCCTTGCGGCCGCCGATCGCGCCGGCCATCGGGTAGCCGCCGGTCAGGCACTTGCCGAGCACCGTGAGGTCGGGCTTGACGCCGAAGTAGGCCTGCGCGCCGCCCATGCCCAGGCGGAATCCGGTGACGACCTCGTCGAAGATCATCAGTGCGCCGAACTCGTCGCACAGCGCCCTCACCTGCCGGTTGTAGTCGGGGTGCACCGGCCGCGTGCCGCTCTCGGGTCCGAGCGGCTCGAGCAGTACCGCGGCCGTGCCGCCTCGCAGGCGGTTCAACTGAAGCTTGCGGCGCAGTGCATCGAGATCGTTCGGATTGCACTCCTGCGTGTTGCCGGTGGCGCCACGCGGGATACCGACCGCCTCCATTCGCCCGGTGCCGGGCAGGCGCATGCCATAGACGAGCTGGTCGCTCCAGCCGTGGTACGCCCCGCCAACCTTGATGATCCACTTCTTCTTCGTGTAGGCGCGCGCCAGGCGCACCGCGCCCATCACCGCCTCGGTGCCCGAGCCGAGCAGCCGCACCATGTCGACCGCGGGCATGGACTGGCACACCAATTCAGCGAGCTTGACCTCGTACTCGTGCAGTAGGCCCGTGACCGGGCCGCACGAGTCCAGCACCTCGTTGACCTTCTGGCGCACGGCCGGGTGGTTCGAGCCCAGCAGTGTCGGGCCGCCGGCTTGCAGGAAGTCGATGTAGCGGTTGCCGTCCACATCGGTCATGTGGGCGCCGTCGGCCTGCGTGATCGCGAGCGGGAACGGATGGTTGAAGGCCAGGTTGTGCTGCACGCCCCCGGGGATCACGGCCTTGGCCCGTTCGGCCAAGCGCTTCGAGCCTTGGCAGCGTTCGTCGAAATACCGCATCACCTGCGGCATCTTGTCCGCGCGAATGGGCCGCATCGGTTGCTTGACCAGGGCGTCGAAGCGGCGGTAGAGCTCCTTCACGTCGGGCCAGGCCGAGATGGCGGAGGACGGCGTGTTTGCCATGGATGCTGCCGAATGAATGTGTGCGAGGTTGCTCATGGTGTGTTTGTTGGCTGCAATTTCGGATCTGGACCGTTTGCGAGTGAGAGCGCGATGCGCTGCAAGAGCCTTTGCATCGAGGGTTCCTGTTCGGCTCGCGCGGCGATCTGTCGCATGAGATGCCAGCTGGCCAGCGTTTCGAGGTCTTCGACCGCCAGCATGGCAGCCTGCGCGCTGACGCCGCAGCACAGTGCGCCGTGGTTGAACATCAGGTAGGCGTTGGTGTCGGCGCGCAGCGTGCGTGCGAGCTTGGAGGACAACCACGAGGAGCCCGATGGCGCATAGCCGACAACTGGAACGGTGCGCCCGAGCGAACGCGTCAGCGCTTGCGGCACCACCTCGAGCTCTCGCCCGAGCAGCGCACAGGCACTGGCCAAGGGCTGGTGCGTGTGGATGCTGCATTGAACGTCCGCCCTGGCACGCAGCACGCGCGCATGCAGGCCGGTTTCGACCGACGGCGCGCGCTCGCCTTCGATTTGCGCCAGGTCGGACAGGCGCAGCACGCACACATCGTCAGCGGTCATCGTCAGGTAGTCGGTGGCCGAGGGCGTGACGGCGATGCGCGTCGCATCGATGCGCAGCGCGATGTTGCCGCCGGTGCCCGAGAAGTAGCCGCGTTGCGAGAGTTCGACGCACAGGTCGACGACGGTCTGGCGGATCGAGAGCGTGTTCATGCAGCAGCAGCCTGAGGTGCGTTGAGCCGGTGGTACAGCGGCGCCAGACGCCTGCGCACCTCCTTGAGGGTTTCGAACTTGTCGCCGTACAGGCGGCGCAGCGCACGGGTTGGCTCGTAGGTGCAGCGCGCCTGTCGCAGGTGGCCCAGGTCGCTGAACTTCAACGCTCCGATGCCCACTCCAGCGATGAAGGTCGCGCCGATCGCGTTGGCCTGGATCGGGCTCGTGAGCTGGCGGATCGGCTGGCCGGTGACGTCGGCCATGATCTGGCACCACACGTCGGACTGCGCGCCGCCGCCCACCGCGGTGATGGTGCCGGCATCGCGACCCAGCAGGCGCGCGAACGGCTCCAGCATCCAGCGTGTGTTCAGCGCTACGCCTTCGAGGAAGGCGCGGAAGATGTCCTCGCGCGAATGCTCGAGCGACATGTTGAGGAGGCCGGCGCGCAGCCGGGGGTCGTCGACCGGCGTGCGCTCGCCGAGCAGCCAGGGCGTGTAGATGAGGCCACGCGCACCGGGCGGCACACGCGCGGCGATCTTGTTCAGCATTTCGTAGACGGCCGGGTGCTCTTCGTCGCTGGCCAGCTCGTCGGGGTGGTACAGGATGCGGTCGCGCAGGAACGAGAGGTTGGCGCCGGCCGTGGACTGCAGCGCCATCGCGAGATAGCGCCCATCCACCGCGCAAGGCACGGCAGCGATCTTGTGGCGCACGTCGGTCTTCATGAACGGCACATGCGCGCCCAGCCACGACGACGTGCCCAGGTACAGGTGGGTTTCAAAGTCGCCGACCGCCGCGCCCACGGCGACAGCCGAGTTGTCCACGGCACCGGCAACGACCACGGTCTTCGGGTCCAGGCCAAGGGCCTGCGCCACGTCCGGCAGCACCGGACCGAGGATGTCGGTCGAATGCACGATCTCCGGCAACTTGTCCGCGTCGATGCCGAGCAGGCGGATCAGCCCGGCGTCGTAGCGCACCTCGTGCGCGTCGCGGTTGTCGGTGACCCAGGCGGTGAGTATCGAATCCTGTGTCGCG